>Ga0209281_1000784_pt1 | contig 30215 bp, 26 predicted proteins | sample MedtruBG_FD_187514 | JGI IMG/M metagenome (GOLD analysis project Ga0209281, IMG submission 187514) | Root nodule microbial communities of legume samples collected from California, USA - Medicago truncatula BG (SPAdes) (version 2) | ecosystem: Host-associated > Plants > Roots > Nodule | place... | reverse complement strand
AGCGGACAGTTCCCTCTCCCACGGGGAGAGGGGGAAAACAGCAGCGGACAGTTCCCTCGCCCACGGGGAGAGGGAGAAAAACAGACCGGACAGTTCCCTCGCCCACGGGGAGAGGGGGAAAAACAGACCGGACAGTTCCTTCGCCCACGGGGAGAGGGGGAAAAACAGCAGCGGACAGTTCCCTCTCCCTTTGGGAGAGGGTTAGGGAGAGGGAGCAGACACTAAAACGGCAATCTTTGGATTGCCATTTGCTTTTACCTTGGGCCTGCCTCAACCAGCGCGGCACCCGCAGGGGTGTCGGTGTATTTCTCGAAGTTTTCCACGAACAGGTTCGCCAGCGCTTTGGCTTTTTCCTGCCACTGTTCCGGTGACGCGTAGGTATTACGCGGATCCAGAATATGCGTATCCACACCCGGCAGTTCGGTTGGGATCTGCAGGTTGAACATCGGTAGCGTGAAGGTTTCTGCGTCATCCAGCGTGCCGTCGAGAATGGCGTCGATAATGGCACGCGTATCTTTAATCGAGATACGTTTGCCGGTGCCGTTCCAGCCGGTATTGACCAGATACGCCTGCGCGCCGGAGGCCTGCATACGTTTCACCAGCACTTCTGCGTACTGCGTCGGGTGCAGCGACAGGAATGCCGCGCCAAAGCAGGCGGAGAAGGTTGGCGTTGGCTCGGTCACGCCGCGCTCGGTGCCCGCCAGTTTGGCGGTAAAGCCAGAGAGGAAGTGATACTGCGTCTGGTTAGCCGTCAGGCGAGAAACCGGCGGCAGCACGCCGAAGGCGTCAGCGGTCAGGAAGATAACTTTGGTTGCATGGCCCGCTTTCGACACCGGTTTTACGATATTGTCGATGTGGTAAATCGGGTATGAGACGCGGGTGTTTTCGGTTTTCGACGCATCGTTGAAATCGATGGTGCCGTCGGCCAGCACGCTGACGTTTTCCAGCAGCGCGTCGCGACGAATGGCGTGATAGATATCCGGCTCGGCTTCTTCTGACAGGCGAATGGTTTTCGCGTAGCAGCCGCCTTCAAAGTTAAACACGCCGTCGTCGTCCCAGCCGTGTTCGTCATCGCCAATCAGACGGCGTTTCGGATCGGTGGAAAGGGTGGTTTTTCCGGTGCCGGACAAACCAAAGAACACTGCCACATCGCCTTTTTCGCCGACGTTCGCTGAACAGTGCATCGAGGCAATGCCCTTCAGCGGCAGCAGGTAGTTCATGATCGAGAACATCCCTTTCTTCATTTCACCGCCGTACCAGGTGCCGCCAATCAGCTGCACGCGTTCGGTCAGGTTGAAGGCCACGAAGTTTTCGGAGTTCAGGCCCTGCTCTTGCCAGTTCGGGTTGGTGCATTTCGCGCCGTTCATCACCACGAAGTCAGGCTTGAAGGTCGCCAGCTCATCGTCCGTTGGGCGGATAAACATGTTTTTCACGAAGTGCGCCTGCCAGGCTACTTCGGTGATAAAGCGCACGCACAGGCGGGTGTCGGCGTTAGCGCCACAGTAAGCATCGATAATAAACAGGCGCTTACCAGAAAGTTGTTGGGTGACGAGTCCTTTGAGTTGCTGCCAGGTTTCCGGGGAGAGCGGTTTGTTGTCGTTCTTGCCTTTGCCTTTATCAGCCCACCACACGGTATCGCGTGTGGTGTCATCACGGACAATGTACTTATCTTTCGGCGAACGACCGGTAAAGATGCCGGTATCGACGGCGATAGCACCGAGATTCGTCAGAACGCCACGCTCGTACCCTTGGAGATTGGGGTTGAGCTCTTCCTCAAATAACGTGTCGTAATCGGGGTTGTAGACGATATCCTGGACGTCGTTGATTCCATAAGCCTTGAGATCCTGCGGGGTTATACCTTTAACACGCATGTCACTGCTCCTTAGCCAATATGTACTGCCAATGATTGTAGGGTTGTTTGAGGGTTATAGACCGCGACCAGGCTCATAGAATTGCGTATCCGGACTCTCGTCAAACTAACGGAAAACACGGTGACTCCTGTCACGAGGCGAGACAGATTATGGCAGGAAACGTTTTTGAGTGGGGGGAAATGTTCCTAAACCGTTAATAAATGGTTTAATGAACTGGTGGAATGTGAATGTAATCGCATTCCTGAAAGAAAGTTACGGAAGAGTTACAGCGAGAATCGATTCACGTCTCGGACGTTAATCTGAAATACGGCGAAAGGGTGTGCGTATTCATCGGCTCTGTACGAAAATACAGCTTTAATTAACAGGGCTGTTGCGATGAAAAAAGAACACGGATATTCAACCGCGAGCCGGGCAGTGGTACTGCTCGTTGGAATGGTGCTCGGGATCCTTTGTTACCTGCTGGCGCGGCATAATCAGCTTACCGCAGACACCGATAATAATTTTTGGTCGCTGGCGGTCATTGTGATGGCGGTACCTGCCACCGTGATGGCCACCACAACGTTTACCTCCTCCCGAAAACCGATGCTCCTGAGAATTGCCACGTTGGTCGTTCTCTGGGGATTTTTGGCGCTGTTTGGAATCGCAGCCGGTCATCAGGATGCGCTTTCCAGCTTTGAGAGGTGGGATCGCCAGGAGTGGTTTCTGACGTTGGGTGCGCAACTGATGCTGATAGGTCTGCTGATTCTTCCCTGGTTGCAATGGCGCTTTGAACCCTCAGAAGAGCAGACGTTTTACACGGCATTTTACCGTCGAAACGGGTTTAACGCGTTAACGTTGCTGGTTGTGATGCTTGCCAACGGCCTCTTTTGGTTGATTTTGCTGTTGTGGGCAAAATTGTTCGAAATGGTCGATATCAGGCTGTTTACTAAAATATTTTTTGATTCTGGATGGTTCTTTTCAGTCGTGACGGGGGCGATATCTTCGCTGGTCGTTATGCTAACGCAGCAGCAGGCAAAGCGGATGGCAGCTATCCAAAATCTGCTGACGCTCCTTGCCAGTTGGCTGCTACCTTTGGTGTCTCTGCTCACGCTATCGTTCATTGTGGTACTGCCGTTTGTGGGGCTGGAAACGCTCTCGCACCAGCTTTCTGCCGCAGGATTACTGAACTGTCTGGCGCTGATTTCACTGTTTTTGGTCGCCGTAGTTTTCGGTCCGGAACGCAACGTACAGCGCTATCCTAAGGGGCTGCGTTACCTCATTTACGCTTCTATTTTGGTGCTTCCGTTGTATGCATTTCTGGCGTCATGGGCACTTTGGCTGCGTGTGCATCAGTACGGATGGACTCCCGAACGCCTTTATGCGGTGCTGATCACCTGCATCACGGTCATCTGGACAATGGGCTACTGTGTGAGCCTGCTGTTTAACCGACGTGATCCCCTTCGATTGCAGGACAAAGTGGTTCCAGGCGTCTTTCTACTCATGCTTGTTTTTCTCGTTCTGCTCCGTACACCGCTGCTGGATGTCTGGAAAATTAGTGTAAACGACCAGATGGCTCGTTATCAGTCAGGGGCGATAACGGCGGAGCAGGTAAGCCTCTACCTGTTCAGCCAGGCAGGTACGCGGGGTCAGCAGGCGCTGCAAATGTTACAGCAGGATGAGAAATTTATGTCCGCGCCTCAGCGCAGGCAGGAGTTGACCATGTTATTAGCGCCACGCGGAAAGATTGACAGCTCGGTGATGCAAGCGCAGCTAAAGAACAACGTTGACGTGGTGCCTGCAGATGTACACCCAGACGAGCAACTGTGGGTCGCCATCGGTAAAGAACAGTATGAGTCTATGGCCTGCCTGAGGAGTAAGGACGATTGCCTGCTGGTCAGCCAGGATCTTAATCAGGATGGGCAGCCTGAGTGGGTGCTGTATCAGTTCGCTGCGGGAATGGCGACTATCTATAGAAATACGGCGCAGGTATGGACACTGGCGGGGCAATCCCGGCAATTTCCGAAAGCGTTAACCAAGAGTGAGCTGCTTAAAGCGCTGGCTCAGAACAAGGTGCTCCCGGTGAAAAAGGAGTGGGATGATCTCTCCATTTTTGGTGAGCGGATGAAGATTGATTATTACGATGCCGCAGAACGGTGATGTTCAAAAGCTCCCTCAGTGGGAGCTTTTGCTTTTATCATCAATGAACCTGCGGATCTGCCGGAGAGGCGTTGTTGCGGATCTCAGCAATATCCATCGAGTTGAACACGTAATGGCTGCCGCAGTAATCGCAGTTCATATCGATTTCACCGTCATCGGCCAGAATGCTGTCAACTTCTTCATCCGGCAGCGTTCTCAGTGCATCGGCGCAGCGCTCACGGGAACAGGTGCATTTGAATTCGACCGTTTGCGGCTCGTAAACCGTCACTTCTTCTTCGTGATACAGACGCCACAGCACGTCGTTCGCTGGCAGACCAAACAGCTCTTCCGCTTTGATGGTGTCGGTCAGCGTCGCCAGATGCTCGAAATCGGTAGTCTGTGCGTTTTGTGCTGGCATCACCTGCAGCAGAATACCGCCTGCCGCCATTTTGCCGTCGTGCTCACCGGTACGAATGATCAGACGCGTCGGCAGCTGCTCGGAGCGCAGGAAGTAGTCTTCCAGACACGCCGCCAGGGTATCGCCTTCCAGACCGACCACGCCCTGATAGCGCTCGCCTTCTTCCGGCGCAATGGTGATAACCAGATAACCATTACCGACCAGCGTTTTCAGATCCGCGTTTTCCGGGATATCGCCCTGAACACGTGCCACACCGCGCAGCTGTTGATTGTTGTTGCCGTTAATTACCGCCAGCGACATTGGACCATCACCCTGTAGCTGCACGGTGATATCACCGGCAAACTTCAGCGTCGCAGTCAGCAGACTGGTTGCCACCAGCAGCTCTGCCAGCACGTTTTTTACCGGCTGCGGATAGCTGTGGTTGGTGAGGACCTGCTCCAGCGTTTCGGAGACGGTGACCAGTTCGCCGCGTACGGCCACGTTTTCAAACAGATAGCGGTGTAATTGATCGTGTTGAATCATCATTTTCTCTCTTAAGGGAACGGCTACTCACTGTTCCCATGTTTAAATCTCATCAGGTCGCGGCGCTCTTTTTTATCAGGGCGACGGTCCGGGTGCGGCATGGTCAGCGCGTTGAGCTTGCGGGCCACGGCCATTTTTTCCCGTTTTTCGATACTTTCGGCAGTTTCTTCGTACAGCAGCGTGGCTTCAGTGGCCGGGCGTCGCTGCTCGGTGATGCCTTTAATCATCACCGTACGTTCATCGTTGCCCTGACGCAGCGTCAGCATGGCGTTCATCTCCACCACTTTGCTGGGTTTGCTGCGCTGTCCGTTGTAATGCACTTTACCGCCTTCTACCATTTCACGCGCAACCGCGCGGGTTTTGTAGAAGCGGGCCGCCCAGAGCCACTTATCCAGCCGGACGGCGGCTTCGGTGGGTTTCTCTTTCATGGCTTCTCCTTCACCGGATCCCAGGGATCAGGCGACGATAATCATTCAATGCAGGGTGACGCTGATACTGCTTTTCCGCAATGCCAGAGTCGGGATTGGTGACGCCCAGGCAGTAACGAATCCCGAATAACGCGGCGGCATCGAGGATGGGCTCACTGTCGTCAATGAACAGCGTCTTATGCGCATCCAGAGTGGTTTCTTTGGCAACAGCCTGCCACAAACGCTGATCTTCTTTCGGATAACCAAATGTGTGGGTGGAAAGTAATAAATCAAGGTGTGACGCCAGACCGGTATGTTCCAGCTTCACCGCCAGGTTATGCGGATGCGCATTGGTCAGCAAAATGCGGCGCTTGCCGCTGGCTTTCAGCGCATCCAGGAACGGCACGGTGTCTTCACGCAGCACGGCATGCGGACCTTGCGCGGTCGTCATGGCGCAGATATCCAGCCCCAGGCGTTCGCTCCAGTAATCCAGACAGTACCAGTTTAGCGTATGCTGCACGGCGTGATATTCCTGGCTGATGCGTTCCCGCGCTTCCTGCGGGCTTATGCCGTTTTGCATCCCGTAGGTTTCCGGGACCAGCTTCTGCCAGAAATAATTGTCGAATGCGAGATCGAGAAGTGTGCCGTCCATATCCAGCAGAACGGTGTCGACCTCGTGCCAGTCGATGTCAAAATGCATGTTGCGTCTCCAGCCGGAAGAATGCGCGACAGGTTATCACACCGGTCGCGCGAGCGGGAGCAGGGCGGTTTAGCTGTCTGTGGGATCCTGATGCAGCAGGTCAGGCGAGGTCAGCAGCACGGGGTTAAGGCTGCTTTCGTAATATTTATGAATTTCCGCCATGCGCATGCCGTGGCGATGGTAACGGCGAATGGCCTGAATCCCGTTCCAGACAAAGCACGCCAGCATCGCCAGCATCAGCAGCGTAATGCTGACGTAGCGCCACAGGCCGGAGCTGTCCGGCATACGGTGCAGGTTGATGTGCTTGGTGCCATTGGCGTCGATGTAGAGGTTGGTGACAATTCCTTCGGCGGTGAACGGCGTGTGCATCAGCATCCCGGCAAGGCGCTGGAACTCGGTCCACTGCTCGTGCGCCGGGTAGTCGTACAGGCTAACCGACGGCCACGGTTGCGAAACCAGGTCGCTGCCTTCGTCGCTGGCGATCAGGAAACCGCCTGGCGCCGGGCTGTTTAAAGCTTGCGCCGCACGTGAGGTTTCACGCATCACAAACGGTGCGGTTGAGGTCGTGACCAGGTTATCCAGTGATTCCGCGCTGACCGGGCGCAACAGCACGTTGACGCCATCCAGTTTTCCGGCGCTGGCCCGCTTGGTCAGGGTTTCCCAGTCGCGGGTATTACCGAGGTTGACCAGCGCATTCTTCAGGCGTGCACAGTCATCTTCCGCAGAACACAAATCTTGTGTTTTCAGCACGATATCGGCGAAGTCATCTAACAACACCATCCCAGATTTCTGAATGGCCGAGCGCAGCGCCGGGCTGACGCGAGAGCTGTCATCCGGGCTGGGATGCAGCTGGCGATTTACCGCCTGTATCAGCGCGGTGGCTTTGGTGACGATATCGGATTCCGGCAACGGCAGCGGCCGGGCGTCATTCCAGATAATTTGCGAGCAGTCGAAAGGCATAAACGGCGAGTTATCCTGCGCGGTCCACGTGCCCTGCGAATGGATATTGCACATGCCGGTGCCGGCAATATGCAGCGTATCGCCAACCCGGACGCCAGCCTGATCCAGCTGGTTAACGGTGGTGGCCTCAATGGTTTGCGCGCCTTTCAGCCACGACATCGTAAACTTAAACGGCATCCCGAGCGGAACGCTCATCCACAGCATCACCACAATCAGCAGCGCACCAGCGGCAATAATGGCGCTGCGCAGCCAGTGCTGGAGCGGGAAGTGCTTCACTTCATTATGCAGCGATAAAAAGCGGCCCTGGCGCACGACGTGGCGGTCGAGGTAAATGTCGATATCGGTTTGCTGGCCGAGGTCCTGCGCGATAAACGGCTGCCAGTGGCGCGGGTAAATCAGGTCGATAATGCCGAGCGAAATGTTGTTGATGTGTTCCTGGTCGTTCTCACCGAACAGGCCCCAGCGTTTCGGCGTGCCTCGCAGACAGTGAATTTCGCGCAGCGCGGTTTTCGACGGGGGAGCAAACAGGCCCCACAGGCCAAACGCCAGCAGCAAAATCGCGCCGCCGGTGACCCACGGGACAAATACTTCCGGCACCATCAAAGCGCAGAAAAACAGCAGGAATGAGCCGACAATCAGCAGCGCTTCACGCAGGCCGTCCGGGCGACTCAGGGCATATTCTTCGTGGCTTTCCTGGCGGATGTTCAGCAGTTCAATCTGCTCGCTTTCTTCCCCGCGAATGGACGCCTGGGTCGACGGCACTTGCTCCAGCGCGTAGCCTCGCGCTTCTTGCTTATGGTCGCGCAGCGTATGGCCGTTAAGGGAAATGACCAGCGGCAGGGAATCAGTGTGGATCAGTTCGACTTCGTTCTCGTCATTGATGTGCTGCTCCCAAAAAGGCGGCAGATGGATTTCAATGGAGTCGAGGAAATAGCGCCACTTGTTCGGATCTTCGGTGGTGATGCCGTAGCGGGTGATCGACTGGGTGACGAGATAGACGGTGTTGCTCTGGGCGTTAAGCGTCAGCGCGGACGGCGCCACGGTGGCTCCGGATGCGGGGACTTCCAGCGTACGGCTCAGGCCCTCGACATAACTTTCGACGGCATTGCGTTCTTCGCTGGACAGCTTGCGCGTCGTCGCGCCGGTAAACGCATGCAGCCGGGGAAGACGCCGGTGCTGCGAACGCTGTCGATAAAACCACCCTGCAAGCAATGCGCAGGCCAGCATAGCAGCGAAAAGAATCAAAAAGGTGCCCATGCTTTTCCCATCATACTTATTCTTACAGGTTTCGTCGGTTGCCCATTAACACAGAACGTGAGCCCGTAGTTAGCTATCGGCACGTATCACCCAGAACTTTAAAGATTTATTACGTTCTGACGCAACTTTTGAGCATATCAGAGGTCAACGCAAGCGAATATCAGCAAATTCTCAAATCCATTGCAAGGTCTTGACTTTTTGTTTAAAAAAGTGACTCATGCTGAAAGTTACACAAATGTAAATATGTGACGTCGGGAATTGCGTAAACTGTGCGGCATGTCGCACAATTACCCTGTTATCACAGCAAACACAGGTCACCATGGATAAACCCTTAACAAAACCCACCATCCATAAAGTTGAAACGGTTGCCCGTTCGCGACTGTTTACTGTGGAAAGTGTGGACCTGGAATTCAGCAACGGCGAGTGCCGCGTGTATGAACGGATGCGTCCTTCCACGCGTGAAGCGGTGATGATAGTCCCCATTGTTGACGACCATCTTATTCTGATCCGCGAATATGCTGTGGGTACGGAATCGTATGAGCTCGGATTTTCGAAAGGGCTCATCGATGCCGGTGAAAGCGTGTTTGAAGCCGCCAACCGCGAGCTGAAAGAGGAAGTGGGATTCGGTGCTAATAACCTGACGTTTCTGAAGAAACTCGGGATGGCCCCGTCGTACTTCTCCAGCAAAATGAATATCGTGGTGGCAGAAGATCTCTATCCGGAATCATTGCCGGGTGACGAACCTGAACCGCTGCCGCAGGTGCGCTGGCCGCTGGCTCAAATGCTGGACTTGCTGGAAGACCCCGATTTCAACGAAGCCCGTAACGTGAGCGCGCTGTTCCTGGTGCGAGAATGGCTGAAAGCGCAGGGTCGGTTGTAACTACCCGGTGGCGCTACGCTGACCTAGTTCGTAGGCCCGGCAAGCTTGCGCCGCCGGGCAAAATGCTCCTATAAAAAAGGCGCCTACAGGCGCCTTTTTTGTCAGAACAGTTCGTGTGTTTCGCCGTTATCCATCAGCGTGGTGCCCACTTCGCGCACCGCCTGTTGGGTCGGTTGCGTCCCTTCGATAAAGAACTCTTCACGACTACTGCCCCCGCTCGCCAACTGCCCGGTGTAACGGTCGATATTGACCGTCACCACGCCCGCAGGTGGTGTAAAGGGCTGTTCAGGCACGCCTTCCAGCGCCGCTTTCATGTACAGGTCCCAGGCCGGCTGTGCGCTCTTCGCGCCGCCTTCGTAGCCGGAAATCTGATCTTTAATCGCGCCAGAAGCGGTAGTGCGGCCGAGGTCACGGCGATGATCGTCAAAGCCAATCCATACCGATGTCACCACGCCCGGACCGTAACCTGAGAACCACGCATCTTTCGAGCTGTTGGTGGTCCCGGTTTTACCGCCGATATCATGGCGCTTCAGGTCTCGGCCTGCACGCCAGCCTGTACCCTGCCAGCCTGGTTCGCCGAAGATGTTGGTATTCAGCGCGCTCTTAATCAGGAAGGAGAGCGGGGTGCTGATGACATGCGGGGCGTATTCCTGGCCGCCGCTGCGGGCAACCAGCGCCTGGTTGGCTTGTTCAAGACTCGGCATCGGTACCGTGGAGTTTTTAGGTTCCAGGGATGTGGCCACGTCTTCAACGTCTTTGTTTTCCAGCACGTCGGACTTCGGCGTATCACCGTAAATCACCGGAATATCGCAGTCGGCACAGGCAATTTTCGGTTTGGCTTCGAAAAGCGTCCCGCCCGCGTCGTTATCAATTTTACTGATGAAGTACGGGTCAACCAGGAAGCCGCCGTTGGCCATCACCGAATAACCGCGCGCCACCTGGAGCGGGGTAAAGGAGGCGGAGCCGAGCGCTAACGATTCTGTCCGCACGATGTTATTGGCCGGGAAACCAAAACGCTGCAGGTATTCTGCGGCGTAGTCCACGCCCATCGCACGCATCGCACGCACCATCACCACGTTCTTCGACTGGCCGAGACCCTGACGCAGACGAATCGGACCGGCGTACTGCGGCGGTGAGTTTTTCGGGCTCCAGTCGGAACCGGCACCGGCATCCCAACGGGAAATGGGTACGTCGTTCAGAATGCTCGCCAGCGTCAGACCTTTGTCCATTGCCGCGGTATAAAGGAACGGTTTGATATTAGAGCCGACCTGACGCAGCGCCTGAGTGGCACGGTTGAATTTGCTCTGGTTGAAATCAAAACCGCCGACCAGCGCAATAATCGCGCCGTTATGCGGATTGATGGACACCAGCGCGGAGTTCACGTCCGGAACCTGCGCCAGCCACCAACTTTCATTCACCTGGCGAACCCAGATTTGCTGACCGGTCTGGACGACGTCGGTGACTTTACGCGGCGTTGGGCCCTGCTGGGTGTCGGAGCGGTACGGACGCGCCCAGCGCATTCCGTCCATATTCAGCTGTACCGATGTGCCGTCGGCGGTCATCGCCATGGCTTGCTGAGGATCGGCCGAGGTGACCACCGCAGGCTCAAGCGGCCCGTAGGTCGGCAAACTCTTCAGCGTATCGGTGATTTTTTTGCTGTCCCACGGGGTTTCGCCCACTTTCCACAGCACGTTGGACGGGCCGCGATAGCCGTGACGCATATCGTAATCCATCACGTTGGTGCGCAATGCGTTCTGCGCTGCCAGCTGATCTTTACGCCCGATAGTGGTGTAAACGCGATAGCCGTCTTCGTAGGCCTGGTCGCCGTAACGGCTGACCATTTCCTGACGCACCATTTCTGTCAGATACGGCGCGGAGAATGCAATTTCCGGCGCATGGTAGCTGGCATCAATCGGTTCGCGGACCGCTGAGTCGTACTGTGCCTGAGTAATGTAATTTTCACTCAGCATACGCGACAGCACCACGTTGCGTCGGGAGGTCGCTCTGTCCATCGAATACAGCGGGTTAAAGGTGGACGGTGCCTTCGGCAGACCGGCAATGACCGCCATTTCGCTCAGCGTGAGCTGATCAACCGACTTGCCGAAATAGACTTGCGCGGCAGCACCGACGCCGTAAGCGCGGTAGCCGAGGTAAATCTTGTTCAGGTACAGCTCGAGGATTTCATCTTTGCTGAGCAGCTGCTCAATGCGGATCGCCAGGAACGCTTCTTTAATTTTACGCGTCAGCGTTTTTTCCGGGCTGAGGAAGAAGTTACGCGCCAGCTGCTGAGTAATGGTACTCGCCCCCTGGGAAGCGTGGCCGGAGAACAGTGCCACGCTTGCCGCACGGAAAATCCCCACAGGGTCAATCCCGTGATGCTCGTAGAAACGGCTGTCTTCTGTCGCAATGAAGGCTTTCGTCATCTCTGGCGGCATTTGGCTCAGGGTGACCGGAATACGACGTTTTTCACCGTATTGGGCAATAAGCTCGCCATCGGCGCTAAAGACTTGCATTGGGATCTGCAGGCGCACATCCCTGAGCGTCGCTACGTCGGGTAGCTGGGGCTCAATAAATTTGTAGAGGCCATATATCGAGCCTGCTCCCAGCAGAATGCAACAGACTGCAAGGATGAATAAATACTTTACGAACTTCACCGGAGATTTCCCATTTAGAGGTAATTGGGCAGTTTATAAACAAACGCGCAGTAGTATAAAGGCAAGCCTGAAGCATTGATATACCCGTCATATTTCAAACTGTATGGGCATTGGCTCGAATGGGTTTAATGATAAGGAGATCGTAAGAATGGCTTACAGTCAATGGCAGGCTGGATTGCACTTTCAGCAGGATAGCATCGTCTGCGTCGCGCTACAGAAAACACGTTTGGGGCGAGCATTACGCCGCTGGTGGCAGCTGCCGCTGGAGGACAAGAACGACGATAAATGTACGGCGGCGGTGCTGCGGCGAATTCAGCGTGAAATGCCGCGCTTTCATCGAGTTGCGGTCGCCGTTCCTGCCTCAGATACGCTACAAATACAACTGCCACCGCCACAGATGTCGCTGCGTGAAAGCGAGCTTGCGCAATGGGTGGCCAGCACGGTGGCAAAACAGCTCGAGATGCCGGCCGAAAGTCTCATCTTCGACTATCAAAACGCTGACACGAATAGTTACAGCGTGACCGCCGCCAGACGACACGATATTGAACAGCTGCAACAGAATCTGCGTGCCGCGGGTCTGAATCTCTCGTCGGTCACGCCGGATGCCAGCGCCTTACAACACTTCCTGCCGTGGATGGACAGCGACATCCCGGGCATCTGCTGGCGTGACAAACACCAGTGGCTGTGGGCGACGCGCAACGCCTGGGGCAGCAACGCAGAATTACCCGACGGATTGATGCAGTGCACAACGCAGCCCGCTGGCGGGCAATCCTTTAACCCGTGGTTTCCCTTGAGCCAGCTCCAGCCTCCGTTGCCAGAATGTGGTGACTCGTTTGCCATTGCACTGGCGCTTGCCCTGGGAGTGAACTGAGATGCCGCGACAGGTGAACTTACTGCGCTGGCGCGAACAGCGGCGAAGGGAGTGTTTACGCTTTTGGGGCGCGATGTGCATCGGCGTCGTGTTGATAACGTTGGCGCTGATTATTGCCGGTCGCGCCCGGCAGTCGCAGCAGCATGCCTGGCTGGCTTTGCGACAGCAGAGCGATCAAGCGGTGCGTCAGATGCTAAGCCAACAGGAGCGGCGGCTGCGCGCGGAGCAAGCGCGGGTGCGGGTTGTACAACGGCGTGAGCTGCAGCGTGCAATGACGCTTCGCTGGCAAACAACGCTGCTAGCGCTGGCGGAAAAGATGCCCGCGCAGGCGTGGCTCACCGCGCTGGAGTGGCAAGGTGAGGCATTACGCTTCACGGGCCTGGCAAACCGTTTTCCCGCATTGACTCAGGTTGAGCGCGTGGCACGAAGCCTGACGGGCTTTGTCACGGTCACACCGGGTGCGACGCGTCGTGATGAACAAGGGCGCTGGCAGTTTAGCTATCAGCTACAAACGGAGGCCGTCGATGCAGAGGCTCGCTGACCGCTGGTGTGACTTTTCACCGCGGGTGCGGTTCGGCATTTGGCTCACGCTGCTGGGTTTGCTAACGGTCATTGCGCGTTTTTGCCACCGTGAACCGCTTAGCGAGCCAGGCCTGCCTCTACTCAACGCGCAGTGGCAGAAAATCATGCCGCTGCGACCTGTCGCTTCTCACGTTTCTCCCGCGCCGACGAAACCATTTTCAGCGCTTGATATGGATAGTCCTGACAGCCGTGTCGTGAGTTGGCAACCGGCGGGCAGCGGGGGAGAACTCACGCTGGAGGCAAACTGGCCGGGCATTCCGCTTTTTTTTAATCAGCTGGCCGAGAGGGGTCGCGCCGTCAGGGGATTCAGTATCCAGCCGGAACAGCAGCATTTACGGCTGATTCTGCAGATTGAGGCGAACGGCGATGAATGACTGGCGAGCGCTAATCATGCTGGCGCTGCCATATCTGCTCGGTATGCGCGACCCGTTCCAGCCGGTAGAAGACCCTTGCGCCACATCGCAGCAGACGCTCTGGCATTACCGTGGCTCGGTAAGCCACGGCGCGCTGAGAATGGGCATTGTGCTGGAACCCGGCGGGAAATGGCGACGCCTGAATCAAGGGCAGCGGCTGGAAAATGGCTGGACGGTCGCAGACGTTCAACCCGACTACATGGACATCACCACCGGCCAGGATTGCGAACCGTCGCAGTGGCGCTGGATGAAAGAGGGAACGAAACATGATTCGAAGGATGCTTCTGGGGTTACTGCTGATGGTTTTCGCGGTATCGGGCAAGGAAAAGGCGGTCTCGCTAACGGTCGATGAGGTGCCCATTGCGCAGGTGTTGCAGGCCATCGCCGGGTTGGGGGAGCGGAATATCGTTATCGCCCCCGACGTCGGCGGGCAAATATCACTCCAGTTCAATAACCTTCCCTGGATGCAGGCGTTGCAGACGGTGGTGGGCAGCGCGGGTCTGACGCTGGATACGCAGGGCAGCGTGCTGTTTGTGCATACCAAAGCGTGGCTCGCCGAAAAGCAGGCCCAGCGCGAAGCGGAAACCCAACGGCGCTTATCCACGGTGCCGTTGAAAGGGCAAAGCGTCTCCCTGCAATACGCCGATGCCACAGAGCTTGCGAAAGCCGGGGAAAAACTGGTGAGCAGTCGCGGGACGCTGACGGTCGATAAGCGCTCCAACCGGCTGCTGATCCGCGATGATCAACTGCACATTACAGATTTACTCGCCTGGATTAATGAGATGGATTTGCCGATTGGCCAGGTCGAATTAACCGCCCATATCGTCACAATGAATGAAAAGAGCCTGCGCGAACTGGGCGTGAAATGGAGTCTGGCCGATGCCGAAGGCAGCGTAGGCTCAGGCAAGATAACGACCCTGGGCAGTGACCTTTCGGTGGCTAACGCAACCACGCATGCCGGGTTTAACATCGGCAAAATCAGCGGAAGGCTGCTGGAGCTGGAGCTCTCAGCGCTGGAACAAAAGCAGCAGCTGGAGATTATCGCCAGCCCGCATCTGCTGGCGTCGCATTTGCAACCAGCGAGTATCAAGCAGGGCACGGAAATCCCGTATCAAGTCTCCAGCGGGGAGAGCGGTGCGACGTCGGTGGAATTTAAAGAAGCCGTTCTGGGCATGGAGGTCACGCCAACGGTGCTGCAAAACAACCGCGTGCGGCTCAAGCTGAAAATCACCGAAGACATGCCCGGGCAAGTTTTACAGCAAGCCGAAGGGGAGATTCTGGCGATAGATAAGCAGGAGATCGAGACGCAGGTTGAAGTCAAAAGTGGTGAAACGCTGGCGCTGGGTGGGATTTTTTCGCAAAAGAATAAGTCAGCACGAGACAGTATTCCGGTCCTGGGCGACATCCCCTGGCTGGGTCAATTGTTCCGTCATGATGGAAAAGACAGCGAACGGCGAGAGCTAGTTGTGTTCATCACACCGCGTATTATTTCTGTGCAATAAAGGATTTACTGACATTCTTTTCGTACTGAACACGTTTCAGGTGTTTGACGTGAGACCGGATTTAGCATACAAGGAGTACCGATTTGAGAGTCGGTGCCCTGCAAAATCTGGTAATTATTAGAGTTGCCAAACCTGCCGGTATATTGAGATAATTTTCGGTCTGACTCTCGCACTATCGCATATGAGGTTTCAGTTCATGCCTGGCGTCGCCGTTGTGGTTCGCGTCGCGGGTTTATTATTAACGAAATAGTCTTAGTAGTACCGAAAAAATGGCAGAGAAACGCAATATCTTTCTGGTTGGGCCTATGGGTGCCGGCAAAAGCACTATTGGGCGCCAGTTAGCTCAACAGCTCAATATGGAATTTTACGATTCCGATCAAGAGATTGAGAAACGCACTGGCGCTGACGTGGGCTGGGTCTTTGATGTCGAAGGCGAAGACGGTTTCCGTGACCGCGAAGAAAAAATCATCAATGAATTGACGGAAAAGCAGGGAATTGTGCTGGCAACAGGCGGCGGCTCTGTGAAATCCCGTGAAACGCGCAATCGTCTCTCCGCTCGCGGCGTTGTGGTGTACCTCGAAACCACAATTGAGAAGCAATTGGCGCGTACGCAACGTGATAAAAAGCGTCCGCTGCTGCAGGTTGAAACGCCACCGCGTGAAGTCCTGGAAGCGTTAGCAGGCGAGCGTAATCCTTTATACGAAGAAATTGCCGATGTCACTATCCGCACTGACGATCAGAGCGCGAAAGTGGTGGCAAACCAGATTATTAATATGCTGGAAAGTAACTGATTCTGGTCAACGCTATACGAAATCGTTCAAGCTGCATCATGGCGGCAACGGCGTGAACTCTTGCTGACATCTGTCAGCAATCGGGGAGCGAAAGCAACCGACCAGCGAGCAGCCTGAAGGATTACGTATAGAAAGCCAGTAAATGCGAGTAACAAAGGTGGACGTCGCGTTATGGAGAGGATCACAGTAACTCTCGGGGAACGTAGTTACCCGATTACCATCGCGGCTGGTTTGTTTAACGATCCAGCTTCTTTCCTGCCACTGAAGTCGGGCGATCAGGCAATGCTGGTCACCAACGAAACGCTGGCACCTGTCTACCTGGACAAGGTACGTACAGTGCTGGAACAGGCTGGCGTGAAAGTCGACAGCGTTATCATTCCTGACGGCGAGAAGTACAAAACGCTGGAAGTGATGGAAACGGTCTTCACCGCGTTACTGCAAAAGCCTCATGGTCGTGATACCACACTGATTGCCCTCGGTGGCGGCGTGGTAGGCGATCTCACCGGATTTGCGGCCGCAAGCTATCAGCGCGGCGTGCGCTTTATCCAGGTGCCGACCACGTTATTGTCTCAGGTCGACTCCTCTGTTGGCGGAAAAACTGCCGTTAACCATCCCCTCGGTAAAAACATGATTGGCGCCTTCTGGCAGCCGGTGAATGTGGTTATCGATCTTGATTGCCTGAAAACGCTTCCTGCGCGCGAACTTTCCTCCGGCCTGGCCGAGGTTATCAAGTACGGCATCATTCTGGATGCAGAATTCTTCTCCTGGCTCGAAAACAACATCGATGCAGTGATGGCCCTTGATGAAAAAGCAATGGCCTACTGTATTCGTCGCTGTTGTGAGCTGAAAGCCGAAGTTGTTGCCGCAGACGAGCGCGAAACCGGCTTACGTGCTTTACTCAATCTGGGGCACACCTTTGGTCACGCTATCGAAGCCGAAATGGGTTACGGTAACTGGCTTCACGGTGAAGCGGTCGCGGCCGGAATGGTCATGGCGGCACAGGCTTCGGAACGCCTCGGTCAGTTTGAGGCAAAAGATACACAGCGGATTATTGCCCTGCTCGAACGGGCAAAGTTGCCGGTTTCCGGCCCGCGTGAAATGTCTCCCGACGCGTACCTGCCGCATATGATGCGGGACAAAAAGGTGCTCGCCGGCGAGATGCGTTTGGTTTTGCCGCTTTCGATTGGCAAAAGTGAAGTGCGTGGCGGTGTTGCGCACGATGTAGTTCTTGGCGCCATTGCTGATTGTCAGCAGGCGTAACTAATAAGAAAGGTCATGCCGCAATAGCGGCGTTTAACTTCAGGTGATGTGCAAGTGTCGTTGGCATAAGCCTTTTAGTGGGGTGTTAAATGGATGAATTTAAACCAGAAGACGATCTGAAGCCCGATCCCAGCGATCGTCGTGCTGGTCGTTCCCGTCAATCTTCCGATCGTGAAAACGATCAGCAGATTAACTTCGATGACGTCGATCTCGATGCCGACGAGCGCCGCCCGGCGCGTACCCGTAAGGTACGTGAAGAGCGCGAGGAACAAGAACAAGAAGAAGCGTATTACGACGAGTCTGAAGAAGATCTCGAAGAGGAAGAGCCTGTAGAGCAACGCCCGCGTAAACGCAAAAAAAAGCCAGCCAGTAAACCGGCTTCCCGTCAGTACATCATGATGGGCGTGGGTATTCTGGTTCTGCTGTTGCTGATTGTTGGGATTGGATCTGCGCTGAAAGCGCCGTCATCGTCCAACGAACAGGCTTCAACTGATGCCAAGAGCATCGATCTGGGCGCGAATAACGCAGCACCAGCCGATCAGGCTAATGGCGCTCAGCCGGCACCTGGCACTGCGCCAGTGGATCCGAATACCGCGAACTCCCAGCAGGAAGTTTCTCTGCCGCCAATCTCTTCTACCCCAACTCAGGGTCAGAATACTGCTGCGCCGCAAGGCCAACAGCGCGTCGAAGTGCAGGGTGACCTGAACAATGCGCTGACTCAACAGCAGGGCCAGATTGACGGTGCCGTTGCGAACTCTACGCTGCCGACAGAACCTGCAACCGTTGCGCCAGTGCGTAATGGTAACGCTACACGTCAGCCAACTCACACCGCAGAAAGCGCACCAGCTGCCACGACCCGTCCAGAGCGTAAACACGCTGTGATCGAGCCGAAGCCGCAGAGCAAACCGCAGGCGACAGCGAAAGCTGTAGAGCCTAAGCCGGTTGCCCAGCCTAAGCACACTGAAACCGCAGCGACCAGCACGCCTGCCAAATCTACCGCACCAGCGGCAGAACCGGCTAAGCCTGCTGCAACCAGCACCGCCAAACCGGCAGCAACCACTGCAGCGCCAGCCGCAGCGGCTACCGCAACGGCAGCGACTGCGACCGCAGCGACAGCAGCGGGTAAAGAAAGTGGTGATGTGGGTTCGCTGAAAGGTGCGCCAGGCAATAACTACACCCTGCAGCTCAGCAGCTCGTCAAACTATGACAACCTGAACAACTGGGCGAAGAAAGAGAACATCCAGAAATACGTTGTTTATCAGACTACCCGTAACGGTCAGCCGTGGTATGTGCTGGTTAGCGGTATGTACGCGACCAAAGACGATGCGAAACGCGCCGTCGCTGCGCTGCCTGCCAATGTCCAGGCCAAAAACCCATGGGCGAAACCGCTGCATCAGGTACAGTCCGATCTGAAACAATAGCAGTACATGACACAACGCCTTCAGTCTGCATTTGCGGGCTGAAGGCGAATGTGTTTTTAAGCGCAGGATGCTGCAGGAGCTTTTCTCCTCAGCCGGAGAAAGTGTAAGTAGCCAGACAGCATGAAAAAAAATCGCGCTTTTTTGAAATGGGCAGGGGGGAAATATCCTCTGCTGAACGATATTGAAAAACATCTGCCAGAAGGCAAATGTTTGATCGAGCCCTTCGTCGGGGCCGGTTCCGTATTCCTGAATACCGGCTATTCCCGCTATATCCTCGCTGATATCAACAGCGATCTGATTGATCTCTATAACATTGTCAAAACGCGGACCGCGGAGTACATCTCTGCCGCGCAGGCGATGTTTGTCCCAGCCAATAACAATGCCGAAATCTATTACCAGCTGCGGACCGAGTTCAATCAATGCCGGGAGCCGCTACGCCGCGCGGTGCTGTTTTTGTATCTTAACCGCCATGGTTACAACGGCTTATGCCGCTATAACCTCAAAGGCGAGTTCAACGTGCCGTTTGGGCGTTACAAAAAGCCGTACTTCCCGGAAGCGGAGTTAAACCATTTTGCGCTGAAGGCGCAGAATGCAGAATTCCACTGCATGTCCTACGAGGACTGCATGGCGATGGCGGACAAAGACTCCGTGGTGTACTGCGATCCGCCGTACGCGCCGCTGTCGGCGACTGCCAATTTTACCGCCTACCACACCAACAGCTTTAGCCCGGCGCAGCAGGCGCACCTGGCCGAAATGGCGGAAAAACTGGTCAGCAACCAAATTCCGGTGTTAATTTCGAACCATGACACGCCCGATACGCGTGAGTGGTACAAAGCAGCAAAACAATTTCAGGTTAAAGTCCGGCGCAGCATCAGCAGCAACGGTGGCACGCGCAAAAAGGTGGATGAACTGCTGGCGCTGTATCGCCCGGCAAAACCATAATCGTTTTCAAGGAGATGCGGATGAAACAGTATTTGATTGCCCCTTCGATTCTGTCGGCCGATTTTGCCCGTCTGGGTGAAGATACCGCGAAGGCTCTGGCGGCAGGTGGCGATGTTGTGCACTTCGACGTGATGGACAACCATTACGTGCCCAATCTGACGATGGGCCCGATGGTGCTCAAAGCCCTGCGCAAATACGGCATTACCGCTCCGATCGACGTGCACCTGATGGTCAAACCCGTTGACCGTATCATTCCTGATTTCGCCGCTGCAGGCGCCAGCATTATCACTTTCCATCCGGAAGCCTCTGAACACGTCGACCGCTCTTTGCAGCTGATTAAAGAGCACGGCTGTAAAGCGGGCCTGGTGCTGAACCCAGCGACGCCGCTGAGCTACCTCGACCACGTGATGGACAAGCTCGATGTCATCCTGCTGATGTCCGTGAACCCGGGCTTCGGCGGCCAGTCCTTTATTCCGCACACTCTCGAGAAGCTGCGTGAAGTCCGTCGTCGGATTGACGCGTCCGGTTTCGACATTCGCCTGGAAGTCGACGGTGGCGTGAAGGCCAACAACATTGGCGAGATTGCCGCGGCAGGTGCCGATATGTTTGTCGCCGGTTCGGCCATTTTCGACCAGCCGGACTACAAAAAAGTGATTGATGAAATGCGCAGTGAACTGGCAAAGGTAAGTCATGAGTAAATTAGAAAGCATTCAGGGCGTCGCGTTTGATCTCGACGGCACGTTAGTGGATAGCGCGCCAGGTTTAACGGCAGCGGTAGACAACGCGCTGTATGCCCTGGAATTGCCGACCGCTGGCGAAGAGCGAGTGATAACCTGGATTGGTAACGGCGCCGATGTGCTGATGGAACGTGCGCTGACTTGGGCGCGCCAGGAGCGTGCCAGCCTGCGTAAAACGCAGGGCAAACCGTCAGTTGACCACAGCGATATTCCAAAGGAAGAGCAGCTACGCGTGCTGCGCAAACTCTTCGACCGTTACTACGCCGAATTTGCCGAAGAGGGCAGCTATCTGTTCCCGGCAGTGGCTGAAACGTTAAGTGCGCTGCATGCTAAAGGCCTGCCGTTGGGGCTGGTGACCAACAAGCCTTCGCCGTTCGTCGCGCCGATTCTTGACGCGTTAGATATCGCCAAATACTTCTCCGTCGTCATCGGCGGCGATGACGTGGAAAACAAAAAACCGCATCCCGATCCGCTGCTGCTGGTGGCGAAGAAACTGGGCGTGGCCCCGGAAGCGCTGCTGTTTGTTGGCGACTCACGCAATGATATTCTCGCGGCTCAGGCCGCCGGTTGCTGTTCCATCGGCCTGACCTACGGCTACAACTATGGCGAAGCCATTGCCGACAGCAACCCCGATTTTGTTTTTGACAGCTTTAACGATTTGTTGCCCGCGCTCGGGCTCCCGCACAGTGAAATTCAGGAAGTGAAAAATGACTAAGCCCATCGTATTTAGTGGCGCACAGCCCTCAGGTGAACTGACCATTGGCAACTATATGGGTGCGCTGCGTCAGTGGGTGAACATGCAGGACGATTACCACTGCATCTACTGCATTGTTGACCTGCACGCCATTACTGCTCGCCAGGATCCTGAGAAACTGCGTAAAGCGACCCTCGACACGCTGGCGCTTTACCTCGCCTGCGGTATCGACCCGGAGAAAAGCACTATCTTCGTGCAGTCTCATGTACCAGAGCACGCGCAGCTTGGCTGGGCGCTGAACTGCTACACCTATTTCGGCGAGCTGAGCCGCATGACCCAGTTCAAAGACAAGTCCGCGCGCTATGCCGAGAACATCAATGCCGGTCTGTTCGATTATCCGGTGCTGATGGCCGCAGACATTCTGCTGTATCAGACCAATCAGGTGCCGGTGGGTGAAGACCAGAAGCAGCATCTGGAGCTGAGCCGCGATATCGCCCAGCGCTTCAACGCGATTTACGGTGATGTGTTCAAAGTGCCTGAGCCGTTCATCCCGAAATCCGGGGCGCGCGTCATGTCGCTGCTGGAGCCGACCAAGAAGATGTCCAAGTCTGACGATAACCGCAACAACGTTATCGGCCTGCTGGAAGATCCAAAATCGGTCGTGAAGAAAATCAAACGTGCGATGACCGACTCCGAAGAGCCGCCGGTGATCCGCTATGACGTGCAGAACAAAGCGGGCGTCTCCAACCTGCTGGATATTCTCTCCGGTGTAACCGGTCAGAGCGTTCAGGAACTGGAACAGCACTTCGAAGGCAAAATGTATGGTCACCTGAAAGGCGAAGTTGCCGAGGCGGTGTCCGGCATGTTGACCGACCTGCAGGAACGTTATAACCGTTTCCGCAACGACGATGAACTGTTGCAGAAAATTATGCGTGAAGGTGCGCAGAAGGCGAGTGCTCAGGCGGCTGAAACATTAAAAGCGGTGTACGAAGCTATTGGTTTCGTGGCCAGGCCGTAATCGTATTCGAAAATAAAAAAACCGGGACAAATGTTCCCGGTTTTTTTATATCTTCAGACTTCTAATTATTTTGAATCTGCTGGGCCACAGCCGCCGATAATGCGCGAAATAGAAATAGCAGGATGCAGTAAGTAATCATAACCACAGCTTTTGCTTCTGTTTTCAACATGACCCGTACAGGCCGTCAGGGTGCTGAGGGCCGCCAGTAACGCGATCAGTTTGATAGTGTGTTTCATTGGATAATCCCTTAAATATAAAAATGAATTCCGTCGTAACGATGCTTTAACGAGGCGCGTTAAACATCAGCGGTGTGTGAATTTAAGGAATTTTTAGCGTAACGACAACGACAATTAATATTCTGACGGGTCCGGATTCAGATACAGTATTATCGTGAATGTTAGCGGATGAAATATCATTTGAAATGCGGTTGTTATTGATGCCGAATTATTCCTGTCGGAATAGAAAATAACTCGGCATCTGACAGGGCGTTTAGTGATTTGAATACCAGTTTAATTTCTCACGCAAGGCGACGACGCGGCCCACGATAATCAATGCTGGGCTGGCAACCTGCTGTGCGAGTTCAGGCAAATCATTCAGCGTACCTTCAACGACACGTTGCGTTACCGCCGTGCCGTTTTCGACCAGCGCCACCGGCATATCTGCCGCCATTCCGTGTTCACCTAGCTTTTCAGCAATCGTCGCGGCCTGATTTAGCCCCATGTAGAACACCAGGGTTTGCTTCTCCGCCGCCAGATTGTGCCAGTCGAGCTCGCTTCCGGTTTTCAGATGGCCCGTTACCAGGCGCACGCTTTGCGCGTAATCACGATGGGTCAGTGGAATGCCCGCGTAGGCAGAGCAGCCTGACGCCGCCGTAATACCCGGAACCACAGAGAATGGGATCCCAGCGTTGCACAGGGTTTCCAGCTCCTCTCCACCGCGGCCAAAGATAAACGGGTCGCCACCTTTCAGACGCACGACGCGTTTGCCCTTTTGCGCTTCACGCAGCAGGATTTGGTTAATTTCTTCCTGCGGCACGCAGTGATATCCCGCGCGTTTACCGACGAAGACGCGGTCAGCATCGCGGCGCACCAGATTCATGATGTCGTCCGATACCAGACGGTCATAGACCACGATGTCAGCCTGCTGAATCTGTTGCAGGCCTTTCAGCGTCAGCAGCCCGGCATCACCCGGCCCGGCACCCACCAGCACCACTTCACCGCGATTATCCAGCGGTTCACTGAGCAGACGTTCGGTGGTTTCCGCGATGGCTTTTTCATCCTGATTCGCCAGGGACTGCGCCAGACGGTCATTCACAAACAGTTTTTCCCAGAAACGGCGACGCTCGCCGACGCTGGCAAATTGCTTTTTCACCCGCCCGCGAAGCTGACCCGCAAACCGGGCAACCTGGCCGAGATGCTGCGGTAGCAGAGATTCCAGTTTTTCACGCAACAGGCGCGCCAGAACCGGCGAGGTTCCACCGGAAGAGACGGCGACCATCAGCGGTGAGCGGTCGATAATCGACGGCATGATAAAGCTGGCCTGTTTCGGGGCATCAACCACGTTACAGAAAATCCGGCGTTGCTCTGCTTCTGCGCTGACGCGCGCATTAACCGCATCGTCATCGGTGGCGGCAATCGCCAGCCAACTGGTGTCGAGCAGCGTTGAATCAAATTCACCTTCTACCAGCGTCAGCATGCCGGCTTCGGCCCACACGTGGAACTGCGGTTCGAAGTCGAGGGCGTTAACGGTCAGGCGTGCGCCCGCGTCGAGCAACAGGCGGGCTTTACGCTCGGCGACGTCGCCACCGCCGACTAACAGACAGTCACGGCCGCGCAGCTGACAGAAAATGGGTAAGTGATCCATGGGCGTCTCGCAGAATACAGGGGAAACAAATCCGGCGGCAGAACGCCGCCGGAAGGGTCATCAGGCTTTCAATTGTACCTGACCGTCTTTCACGCGCACCTCAAAATGTGCAATGGAGTGGCTTTCATCTTCCATGCACAGGCCGTCGCTGAGACGGAAGCGCTGTTTCTTCAGCGGGCTGGCGACCCACAGCTCACCGTTGTGTTCCGCGATCAGACCGCGAGACAGCACGCTTGAACCGAAGAACGGGTCAATGTTGCTGATGGCGAAAACCTGCTGGTCATGATGTGGACGGAAAATCGCGACCTGCTCCTGACCTAATAAGGCGCAGACGCCGGTAGCGGGCAGGATGGCGTCGATGTTGCAGATACTTACCCACTGGCTCATACGTTTTCCTCCACCAGAGTTACCGGGATGCGCTCGTACGGCGTGGCCGGACGATGCTGTTCACGTTCAGGGACAATCTGTACGTTTGGATCGCGCTGCTTGCTGTTGACGAAGTGCTTGAAGCGGCCCTGTGCTGCCGGATCGTTGACGGTTTCGGTCCATTCGCAGGCGAACATTGCACGCAGGCGGCTCATCTCTTCTTCCAGATGATCGTTCAGGCCGAGTTTATCGTCGATGATCACAGCTTTCAGGTAGTCGATGCCGCCTTCCAGGTTATCCAGCCACGGCGCGGTACGGGTCAGTTTGTCTGCGGTGCGGATGTAGAACATCATGAAACGGTCGAGGTATTTCACCAGCGTTTCCGCGTCGAGATCGGCCGCCAGCAGATCGGCGTGGCGTGGTTTCATCCCGCCGTTACCGCAGACGTACAGGTTCCAGCCTTTTTCGGTCGCGATGATACCGACGTCTTTACCCTGGGCTTCCGCACATTCACGGGTACAGCCGGAAACACCAAACTTCATTTTGTGCGGGGTACGGATGCCTTTGTAACGGTTTTCCAACTGAACGCCGAAGCCGACGCTGTCGCCCACGCCATAACGGCACCAGGTGCTGCCGACGCAGGTTTTCGCCATACGCAATGCCTTCGCATAGGCGTGACCGGTTTCAAAGCCCGCATCAATCAGCTGACGCCAGATTTCAGGCAGGTCATCTTTTTGCGCACCGAACAGGCCGATACGCTGGGAGCCGGTGATTTTGGTGTAGAGATTAAATTCTTGCGCGATACGACCAACCGCCATCAGCCCGTCCGGGGTGATTTCGCCGCCCGCAGAACGTGGGATCACCGAGTAGGTGCCGTCTTTCTGGATGTTGGCGAGGAAGTTGTCGTTGGTGTCCTGCAACGGCGTGTGCTGCGGCTTGAGGATGTACTCATTCCAGCAGGAGGCCAGCAGGGAACCGACAGTTGGCTTACACACTTCACAGCCGTAGCCTTTGCCGTATTTTTTCAGCAGTTCGTCGAAGGTTTTAATGCCTTCCACGCGGATCAGGTGGTACAGCTCCTGACGGGAGAACGCGAAGTGTTCGCAGAGGTTGTTGTTCACCTCAATGCCCTGTTTCGCCAGTTCAGCGTTCAGGACCTGGGTCACCAGCGGAATACAGCCACCGCAGCCGGTGCCGGCTTTGGTTTCTGCTTTCAGGGCAGCAACGGTGTGGCAGCCTTTGTTGATGGCGCTGACCAGGTCACCTTTGGTGACGTCGAAGCAGGAACAAATCTGTGCGCTGTCCGGGAGTTTATCGACACCAATCGCCGGTTTGCCGTTTGCCGCATGGGCAGGCAGGATCAACGCGTCCGGGTTTTCCGGCAGTTCGATGGCGTTCAATACCAGCTGCAGCAGGTTGCCGAAGTCGCTGGTATCACCGACCAGTACCGCGCCGAGCAGGGTTTTGTTGTCAGGGCTGACGGTCAGGCGTTTGTAGACTTCTTTGCTTTCGTCGAGATAGACGTAGCTACGCGCACCTGGCGTACGGCCGTGTGCGTCACCAATTCCGCCGACGTCTACACCGAGCAGTTTCAGTTTGGCGCTGAGGTCTGCGCCTTCAAAGACGTTATCTTTGCCGAGGATATGATCGACGGCCACCTGAGCCATTTTGTAGCCCGGGGCAACCAGACCATAGACACGGTTGTTCCAGCTGGCGCATTCGCCGATGGCGTAGATATCCGGGTCGGAAGTCTGGCAGGTGTCATTCACCATAATCCCGCCGCGCTGGCCGGTTGCCAGGCCGCATTGGGTCGCCAGTTTGTCGCGTGGACGAATACCGGTGGAGAAGACGATGAAGTCGATTTCGAGCTCGCTACCGTCGGCGAAGCGCATGGTCTTACGCCCTTCGGTGCCTTCCTGCACGATCTCTTTGGTGTTTTTGCTGGTGTGAACTTTTACGCCGAGGCTTTCGATCTTGCGCTTCAGCTGGTCGCCGCCCATGGGGTCAAGCTGTTCTGCCATCAGCATCGGGGCAAATTCGATAACGTGGGTTTCGACGCCGAGGTTTTTCAGCGCGCCAGCGGCTTCAAGGCCGAGCAGGCCGCCGCCGACCACTGCACCACGTTTGCTGCGACGGGCGCAGGCTTCGATGGCGTTGAGATCTTCGATGGTGCGGTAAACAAAGCAGTCCTGCGTTTCAGAGCCTTTGATCGGTGGGATCCACGGATACGAACCCGTCGCCATGATCAGCTTGTCGTAAAACACGGAACGACCCGCACTTGAGTGAATCACCTTTTCCTGACGGTTAATGGTGATAGCGCGTTCGCCAAGCAGAACTTTCACGCCATGTTTCTCATAATATCCTTCACGTACCAGAGAAAGTTCTTCTGCGGTATGGTGAGAGAAGTAAGATGAAAGATGGACGCGGTCGTAGGCGATACGGGGTTCTTCACAGAAGACGGTAATCTCAAACTGGTCCGCCGGGGCTTTATCGAGAAGATCCTCAATAAAGCGGTGGCCGACCATGCCGTTACCGATAATAGCGAGTCTGACTTTGCTCATTTTTGCCTCGATTTCTTTTCTATTACCGCCTACCTTAACGATTCAGCATGGTTACTTATTGATGTGAATCAAATACGCCTTTACCTACCCCTTAATGGGTAGTTGATTGATTTGTCAGGATTTTTATAAGTAACGGAAATGACAGAGTTTTCTCGGTTGCTGAAATAACGTACAAAAAGTGTGGGTTTTAACCTAAAAATGAATCAGGGCGTTCATCGCGCCGATTCCGGAGGATGAAGATGGGCACGACACCGTTATGGCTGATGGAGAACGTGCGTTTGCCGGGGCGCGAAGGATTGTGGCAACTGAGTATCGAGGATGGACGTTTCCAGGCGATAACGCCTATGGGGGAGTCCCGGCACGACAGTATTGAAGTTCTCAATGCGCGCGGTGGCCTGGCTCTCCCACCGTTCATCGAACCGCATATTCATTTGGATACCACCCAAACTGCCGGAGAGCCAGCCTGGAACGAGTCCGGTACGCTGTTTGAAGGCATTGAGCGCTGGGCCGAGCGTAAAGCGATGCTCACTCACGATGACGTAAAAACCCGGGCGTGGAAGACGCTGAAGTGGCAAATCGCTAACGGTATCCAGTTCGTGCGTACCCATGTCGACGTCTCCGACCCGACGCTGACCGCGCTGAAAGCCATGCTGGAAGTGAAGAAAGAAGTCGCGCCGTGGGTCGAGTTGCAGATTGTCGCGTTTCCGCAGGAAGGGATTCTGTCATACCCCGACGGGGCGGCGCTGCTGGAGGAAGCCTTACAACTTGGGGCGGATGTGGTCGGTGCCATCCCGCATTTTGAATTTACCCGTGAGTACGGGGTGGAGTCGCTGCACATCGCCTTCGCGCTGGCGAAGAAATACGATCGACCGCTGGATATTCATTGCGATGAAATCGACGATGAGCAGTCCCGCTTTGTCGAAACCGTGGCGGCGCTGGCGCTGAAAGAGGGTATCGGTCCGCGGGTCACCGCCAGTCATACCACGGCGATGCATTCGTATAACGGGGCGTATACCTCGCGGCTGTTCCGTCTGCTGAAGATGTCGGGCATTAACTTTGTGGCTAACCCGCTGGTGAACATTCATCTGCAAGGGCGTTTCGACGACTATCCGAAACGTCGCGGCATCACGCGCGTGAAAGAGCTGCTCGGCGCAGGTATCAACGTCTGTTTTGGCCATGATGACGTGTTTGACCCGTGGTATCCGCTTGGCACCGGCAATATGTTGCAGGTGCTGCATATGGGCCTGCATGTGTGTCAGATGATGGGCTACCAGCAGATTAACGACGGGCTGAATTTGATTACCCACAATAGCGCGCGCACCTTTGGTGTGACGGATTACGGCATAGAAGTGGGGAAGGCGGCGAATCTGATTATTCTGCCTGCTGAGAACGGCTTTGAGGCGGTGCGTTGTCAGGTGCCGGTGCGCTGGTCGATTCGACAGGGCAGAGTCATTGCGACGACGCAGCTGGCGCAAACCTGGGTGCAGACCGATATCGGCGGTGAGGAATTATCTTTTACGAAAAACAGCCCCTTCGCTGAGCGCAAAGGGGCGTAATCACAAAGCTTAGTGGTTGGCTGCCGCCGTGCTGTGTTGACGGTGGCGGCTAACAAAGCCCAGTACCACACACATCACGAACACCACCGCATACAGACCATTCGCGGTGTGCAGCGCTGCCAGTGGGCCGCTGTGCGCCACAATCGGGCCGGTGACCACGAAGGTCAGCATGGTGCCGATGGTGCCGCAGGTCAGGACGAAGTTTACCAGCTTCGGTGACGCCACTTTGGTTTGCTGCGAGCCGAGGGTGATAATCGAGGTGTAAATGGCGCTGGAGAAGAAGCCCAGGGTCAGAATGAACCACGGCATGTGTTCAGGTGAACCGTTGATGAACAGGTACATCAGTACGGTTGCCATGCCCGCCAGCACCATCAGAATGCGTTGCAGGTCGAAGAAACGCAGGATAAAGCTAAACGCCCACATGCCGAACATGTAAGACATCCAGAAATCACTCACCAGCTGGCCCGCATCACCCAGACTCATGCCCAGGCTTTTCGCGTATTCTGGCACCCAGGAGATAAAGCCCAGCTGGCCGAGGATGTAGCACAGCGCCGCCACGGACAGGAACAGAACGCCAATGCCCCACTTTTCTTTAACGACCGGCTGCGCGCTCTGCTCGGCTTTTTTGCCCAGAACCGGGAAGTCACAGCCGAAAGTCAGAACGAAAATGGCGACGTACACCAGACCGATGCAGGCGTACACCCAATACCATTCAATGCTGCGCGCCAGTAAATAAGCGGCAACCATCGGGAAAATCATCCCCGCCATGCTGAAGAAGGAGTCGGTAAACAGCAGCCTTGCGCCGCGCTGACGGCCTTCGTACATGTGGGTGATAAGGAAGGTCCCGATGGACATGGTAATCCCGCTGACCAGCCCCAGAACGAACATGGAGGCGGAGAATAACGCGAGGCTATGGCTGGTCATCAGACCGGCGACGGCGAGCACCATCAGGATGAAGCCGAAACGCAGCTGTGTTTTCAGCGGTACGATTTCCATCAGCCAGGCGTTCAGGAAGATAGAAATCAGGATCCCGGCGTTCAGGAAAGTGAAGGTGTTGCTCATGCTGGAAACTGGCACGTGGAAATACTCGGCGATATTTCCCATCACCATTCCGGTGACGATCACCAACGCGCCGGTGAGTGCGTAGGAGAAAAAGCTGATCCATGTGAGCTTGATGCGATTGCTGTTAGTCATGACTGGCCTGTGAATAGATCTGTAAAACGCATTGACAATGCGCGGGGTGGACAGATTTTATGCATTACCGTGACCGAGGCAAATGTTTATTCTGAAAACGATGAAATAATTAATAATACCAAGTGACGTTTGTCACACTTTTGTAATGCCTCTTACACTCCCTCCCAGGTTACAACTGTTTCTATTAAGTAAACTTTAGTAAAAGGCTGGTCTGCGAGTCGAGAGCCTTTTAGAATCAAGCGATTCGCAGGCTCTCTCGTTCCCGTTTAAGGAATTCACATGCTCAAATCTACTCTGGCTGCCGTCGCGGCTGTACTTGCAATTTCGGCAATCTCACCTGCTGCCATGGCGGCAAAAGCAGATCCGCACGTATTGCTGACCACCTCCGCCGGTAATATTGAGCTGGAGCTGAACAGCCAGAAAGCCCCGATTTCCGTTGAGAACTTCGTGAGCTACGTGAACAGCGGTTTCTACAACAACACCACATTCCACCGTGTGATCCCGGGCTTTATGATCCAGGGCGGCGGTTTTACCGAGCAGATGCAGCAGAAACAGCCTAATCCGCCTATCAAAAATGAAGGCGACAACGGCCTGCGTAACACCCGCGGCACCGTTTCTATGGCGCGTACTGCCGACAAAGACAGCGCGACCAGCCAGTTC
>Ga0209281_1000783_pt1 | contig 30223 bp, 27 predicted proteins | sample MedtruBG_FD_187514 | JGI IMG/M metagenome (GOLD analysis project Ga0209281, IMG submission 187514) | Root nodule microbial communities of legume samples collected from California, USA - Medicago truncatula BG (SPAdes) (version 2) | ecosystem: Host-associated > Plants > Roots > Nodule | place... | reverse complement strand
CGGAATCTCAGGAACGTCCCTTGGCGCGGAAGGCATCGAGCCGCACCGGGCGGTCCGGCAGTTCTATGCGAAACAGCGTGCCGGGAGTGGGCTTTTCGACAAGGGCGATCGTTCCGCCATGGGCGAGCACCAGTTCGCGGGCGATCGCCAGGCCCAGGCCCGTTCCGCCGGAGCGCGCCGAGCCGCGGAAGGCGGCGAAGAGATTTTCGCGTGCCTTGGCCGGCATGCCGGGGCCGGTGTCGTCGATCGAAATGGTCACCACGCTGCCGGTACGCACCGCGGAAACCGAGATCCGCCGCTCGGAGCCATCCTCCGGCTTGTAATTGGCCAGCGCCTCGACCGCGTTGCGGCAGATATTGTGGACGACGCGGAACAACTGCTCGCTGTCCGCATCGACCTCGATGTCATCGCGGACCTGTATCTCGAAATCGATACCGTCCTGGCGATCGACGGCGAGCAGTTCGGCCACGTCCTCGACCAGCGGCCGCAGCGCCAGGAAGCGCCGATGCGGCTCGGCCTCCGTCGTGCGGCCGTAGGAGAGGACTTCGCGCGTATAGCCGACGGCGCGGTCGATGGTCCGGAGCAATGTCGGTGCGAAGCGCTTGACCACGGGATCGTCGACATCGGCCAGGCGATCGGAAATGAGCTGTGCGGAGGACAGGATGTTGCGCATGTCGTGATTGATCTTGGAAACGGCAAGGCCGAGCTCGGCAAGGCTCTTCTGCTGCTTCAGGGTTCGCTGCAATTCGCGCTGCATACTCGCCAGATGCTGACCGGCGACCGCCAGTTCGTCCTTGCCTTCCGGCGGCACCAGCACGCGCTCGGGGCTCGACGGCTCGCCCGAAAATTCCTGCATGCTTTTGGTCAGCCGCCTGATCGGGAGGATCAGCATGCGATTGATGGCGAGGAAGATCAGCGCCGCGGTGATCAGCGAGATGGCGATCGACAGGAGGAAGACGTTGCGCGAATAGACGAGCATGGCCGTGCGCAGCTTGGCGTCCTTCATCACCAGCTCGATCGTCGCATCGCCTTCGCCCAGCGGGCCATAGACGCGCACCACCCGGTTGCCGCCGAAGATGAGCGTGTCGAAGGCGTCCCGGATCGCGCCGAGAGCCGTGAAGTTGGCTATGTCGTATTCGCCGTCGATCGCGGGGGGCATGTCGACGCTGGCGATCATCCGGGAGGCATCCTTGCGGCGGATGACGATGGCCTTCGTCCCGGTCGCCATCAGCGTCTCGCGCTGCACGGCGCGGGGCAGCTCGACATTTTGAAGTCCGTCGACCACGACGGCCGCCGCCGCCACGGTGTTCAGGCGGTCCTGCAGCCAGCGAATGCGCATATTGGCGACGGAAGGCACGAAGATCAGCACTTCGGCCAACATCACGAAGGCGACCGTCAGCAGCAGCAATTTGCCGGAAAGCCCGCCAAGAAAGCCGACCGCCGCTCGGGGTGCCGCACTCGCATTGGCCGGACGCGCGTCTTCTACCATAAAGATTCCCTGGATCACGATGACCAGACCTAAGGTCATCGTGATCGATTCCTTTGTTTTGCCGCAACTCCGGACGGAAAACCGCTGCGCACTTTTCCTGGAATTGCTCTGGATCAGCCGAAGTTCCGCAGGAACCGGATCGCGGTCCGCAGAAGGCGATTTCGCGCCATGGGGGAATAATAGGAGATCGCCGCCTGTTTTCCAATCTCCGAGAGCGTCGGATAGGGTGCGACATAAGTCTGGAAATGCCTGAGCGTCAGGCGGTTGGCGACGGCGAAGGCCCAGAGACCGATCATCTCTCCCGCTCCAGGGCCGGCAATGCCGGCGCCGAGAACCCGCCCGCGCCTGCCGACGACGATCTTGATCAGCCCTCGATCCAATCCGTCGGTGCGGGCGCGATCACTCGCGGAAAAGTCCAGGCGAACGGTTCTTGCCCCCCGGGCGCTCTCCCGCGCGCGCTCCTCCGTCAGCCCCACTTGCGCCAGTTCGGGCGCGGTGAAGATCACCTGCGGAACGATGGTCGTCCTTTCGCGCCCCGGCAGGCGGAAAAGGATCTGCTGCAGCACCAGCCGGGCGTGATAGCTCGCCTGATGCGTGAAGAGGCCGCCCGCCGCGTCTCCGACCGCATAGACGCGACGGTTGCTCGTTCTCAGGTCCGCCCCGACCTCTACGTGTTTCGGGCAATGGCGGATGCCGGCCGCATCGAGGTCGAGCGATCCGTGATTGGGAGCACGACCGGCAGCCACCAGCAGGTCGCTCCCTTCGATCTCGAAAGGGCCGCTCTCGTTCTCGCAGAGGAGCCGGATTCCCGTCTCCGTTTGCTCCGCCGAGCGGATGGCCGTACGCTCGTGCAGGAGCATGCCTTCCGCACGCAGCCCGTCGAGCACGATCGCCGCCAGCTCCGGATCCTGACCGGAGAGAGCCGCGGCACTGTCCACGACCGTCACATCGGCGCCCAACCGCCGGTGAGCCCCGGCCATCTCGAGGCCGACCGCGCCTGCGCCGATGACGAGGAGATGGCGCGGCAAGCGTTTCAGGCCGAAGAGCGTTTCGTTGGTGAGGAACGGCGTCTCCGCAAGTCCGGGGATCGGGGGGATGGCCGGGGAGGAGCCGGTGGCGACCACGAAGCGGCGGGCGCGGATCATGCGGTCGCCGGCAGCGACCGTGCGGTCGTCTACGAAGCGGGCCGTTTCCTTGATCACCTCGACGCCGAGGCTCGTGAAGCGCTCCGCGGAATCGTGCGGTGCAATGGCTTCGATCACGGATTGGATGCGTGCCGTCAGATGCTCATGGTCGACGATCGGTTCCGCCGAGGCAATGCCGAATTCCGCAGCCTTGCGGATCGCGTCCGCATGTTTGGCCGCTGCGATCAGAGCCTTTGACGGCACGCAGCCGTAATTCAGGCAATCGCCGCCCATCCGGCCGTGCTCGACCAGCACGACGGGCACGCCGAAAGCGGCCGCCCCGGCGGCCACGGAGAGCCCGGCGGCACCGCCGCCGATCACGCAGATGTCGGGTGTCAGTATTTTCGCCACGCGGCTAGGCCCTCCGCCTCCGTCATGCACCTTTGCGGCGCGACTGTATTACCCTGAATGCCAGAGGCAATGCAGCAATCGATGCAAGGGCGACGAGCGCCAGCGAGATATCCCTGGTGGCGAAATCGGCAACGGTGAATTCACGGCCGCTTGCGGCAGCAAGAGCGATCACGTCGCCGAGGCCGCGGCCGAGCCAGGTATAGGCGAGAGTGCCCGGAATAATGCCGATCAGCGTCGCGAGCGCATAGGTGCGCAGCTTCACCTCGAAGAAGGCGGGCGCGATGTTGATCAGGAAGAAAGGAAAGATCGGCGCGAGCCGCAGGATCAGGAGATAGAGGAAGGCGTTGTCCCGAAATCCATCGGCAAGGCGCTCCAGGACGCCGCCGGCACGGCGCCTCAGGATGTCGCTGAAGGCACCGCGCGCGGCGATGAACAGCAGGCAAGCCCCGAGTGTGGCGGCAAGAACCGTGATAGCCGCGCCGGCAAGGCAGCCGAAAAGGAAACCGGCGGAGATCGTCAGCACCGATGCCGCCGGTATGGAGAAGACCACCACCGCGACATAGATCGCGAAGAAGACGAGAGCCGAACTGACCGGATGGGCGGCGACATGGGCGGCGAGCGTCTCGCGCTGGTCGGCGAGCGCAGACAGCGAGACATAGTCCTGCAGGCCGTAGGCATAGCCCAGGACGCCGCCCGCAAGCAGAAGCGAAATCGGCAGGAAGCGCCAGGGAGAGCGATGCGGAACAGGCCGAAGGTCTCGCCGGCTCGACGAGGATTCGAGAGCCGGACCTTCTTCTGCCCCGTTGCTGATACCATGGCTCATGCGATCTGCCTTCGGTGAGATTCTGCCCCTGAATTAGAAGGAATTCACCCCCCGAACCAATAACGAATCGTCGCGTCGACAAACGACGGCGTGACCGGGCCGCGGCGGCAAGTCACGCCGGCGTGAAAGTGCCGGCGGCGTCTCCCGAGGGAAGCTCATCTCGGAAGTGCCGCTCGCGGCGACCGGCAGATCACCGCGAGCGAAGCTGGAAATCGGACGACTGCAGCGCTGCAGCAGGCCCCCTCAGAACTCCTCCCAATCGTCGCGGGCGACCGCAGCGGAGCCGTTGCCGAATGCGCGCGCGACCGTGCCCATCATGCGGCGGGCGGGCGAGGCCACCGGCCGGCTCGCATCCTTTGCCGGCACGACCGTACGCACCGCCTCGCGCTCGACCTTGAAATAGGCGATGAGGTTGGCGAGATTGTCGGCCTCGGCAGACAGCTTGTGCGTGGCGGCATTCGCCTCCTCCACCATGGCGGCGTTGCGCTGGGTGACCTGATCCATCTGGTTGACGGCGGTGCTGACCTCCCCGAGGCCCGTGGACTGCTCGCGTGCGGCCGTCGCGATCGAATGGATGTGATCGTTGATCTTGAGGACCCGCGTCTCGATCTGTCCGAGCGCCGCTCCCGTCGCCTGGACGAGCTTGACGCCGGTGGCCACCTCGCCGCCCGATTTTGAAATCAGCGACTTGATATCCTTGGCGGCGCTGGCTGCACGCTGGGCGAGCTCGCGGACCTCCTGCGCAACGACGGCAAAACCCTTGCCGGCATCACCGGCGCGCGCCGCCTCGACGCCGGCATTGAGGGCCAGCAGGTTCGTCTGGAAGGCGATCTCGTCGATGACGTTGGTGATCTGGCCGATCTCGCTCGATGCCTGTTCGATCCGGCCCATGGCATCGATGGCGTTGCGGACGACCGATGCCGACTCCGCTGCGCTGTCCTTCGCCTCCGTGACCATGACGGTCGCTTCCTGGGCCCGCTCCGTCGAATTGCGAACCGCGGCGGTTATCTCGTCGAGCGCCGCCGAGGTTTCCTCCAGAGCTGCGGCCTGCTGCTCTGTCCGCTTGGACAGATCGTCGGCGGCACTGCGCAACTCCGTAGAGTTCCCGTTGATCGAGTCCGTCGTCATGCGGACCTCGCGCAAGGTCTTCTGCAAGGTCTGCAAGGTATCGTTGACGTTCGTCTGCAACTCGGCGAAGGCGCCCTGGAACTGGCCCTTCATGCTTTGCGTGAGGTCGCCCGTCGCCAGGCTTGCGATGACCCTCCGGGTCTCGGCGATGCCCGTGTCGACACTGTTGACCAGTTCGTTGACGCTCGCCGCAAAGCGGTTCAGATCGTCGTTGTCGTAGTCCTTGCTGATGCGCCTGGTGAAATCCCCTGCCGCAGCCGCCGCGACGACCGTGGCGATGCTCGACTGCAGGTCCGCGCTCTTTTCGCGCAGGATCTCTTCCTGGGCGTTGAGCTCGCGCACGGCGAGGCTGTTCTGCTTGAAGACTTCGACCGCCGCCGCCATGTCGCCGATCTCGTCCTTGCGCCCGGCGAAGGGCACATCAACCGAGAGATCGCCGCCGGCAAGCAGCTTCATCTTGCCCGTCAGATCGAGAATCGGGCGGCTGAGGTGATTGGTCGCAATATAGAAGGCGGCACCGATCCCGGCCAGCATGCCCAGGGCAGCGGTTGCAAGGACGATCAGCACGATCGAGCGCTTGTAGTCGGCCAGATCCGCGGTGATCGTCTGAAGCGAGGCAAGGTTCTCGTCGACGACCACGTCGATTTCAGCCTGGAACGCCTTGCGGTTGGCCCGGTTCGCTTCGTTGTTGCCCTGCTCGTTGGCAGCTTTCGGCGCAACCTGCGTGCCGAGGCGAGCCGTCTCGCTTCGGAACGTCTTGAATTCCTCCGCGCGTTCGACGAGGGTATCGAAGGCGGGCAGGACGTCGGCCGGCACCAGCGGCCGCCACTCGGTGAGCAGCGCGTCGATCTTGTCGAGGTTCTTGAGAATTCCCTCGGCAAAAGGCTTTGCCTTCTCGACCGTTGGCGCCGCATAGATGCCGCGCGCCTCCATCACCACCGCCGTTACCAGGCGATTGAGCCGCTCGCCCTTGAAAGCCCGGTCGGAGGCGTTCTGGTATTCACCGAGCCGTTGGTTGTACTCGCTCACGATCAGCAACGACATACCGGTGATCGCTATCGCCAGCAGACTCATGATGCCGACGATGAGGTTTATCTTTCCGCGAATTTTCATGTCCTGTCCCTGTCCCCAGCCGCATACTCGCCTAAAACGGGAAAGTAACTCACGGCTTACACGCTACTGAGCAAATGCTAAAATGCGCGTGGTTAACAAAGCACCCATCGGGCCCACTCGATTTAAGGTGTCATACGGCGATTCATGAGCACGCCGCCGGTGCCCGGGAATTGACTTTATCGGGTTTTTGTCCCTATAAGCCGCGCACGTCCGGTGGAGCCGCCCGTTGGCGGAGCCATGCCCGGCGCGTAAACGCTCTTGCATCATGCAAACCCAAGAAGGACCGCACACCGCGGTATTTAAATAAATGAAGCGTACCTACCAACCGTCCAAGCTTGTTCGCAAGCGCCGTCACGGCTTCCGTGCACGTATGTCCACCAAGGGTGGGCGCAAGGTCCTCACAGCCCGCCGGGCTCGTGGCCGCAAGCGTCTTTCGGCGTAAGCCGGATCTGCCCGAAACCTTATGTCCGGGCAAATGACGACAGATAAAGACAAGATGGCTGTCGGGCGGCTGAAAAGCCGTCCGCAGTTTTTGGCGGTCCGGGCTGGTGAAAGCCGCAGGGGCCCGCTATTTCTCCTCGAAGTTCTCGACCGGAACGATCCGGAGGGAGAAGCCCGCGTCGGCTTCACCGTTACCAAGAAACACGGCAATGCCGTCGAGCGAAACCGAATGCGCCGACGCCTCAAGGAAGCCGTGCGGCTTTCGGCCGGGTTTGCAATGAAACCCGGACACGACTATGTGATTGTCGCCCGGCGCGATCTCCTGAATGCCCCTTTCGACGCATTGACTCGGGCGCTTCGGGATCGCATCGAAAACAAGCCGAAACAGAAGCGGCCACCGGCCGGTTCCAGGAAATCATGATGGAAAACAACCGCAATTATTTCGTGGCGATCGCCCTTTCCGTGCTGATCCTCATCGCCTGGCAGTTCTTCTATGTCAGCCCGAAGATGGAGAAGGACCGCATTGCCGCGGAACAGGCGCAGCAGGCGCAACAGACCCAGCAACAGCCAGGCGCCCAGCCGGCTGCACCTGGACAGGCGCTGCCCGGCGGTGCGATCCCGAGCGCAGGCGAAAGCCGCGATCAGGCAATCGGCAAATCCGCCCGCGTCGCGATCGACACGCCGGCGCTTTCCGGCTCCATCAACCTGACCGGCGCACGCTTCGACGACCTGAAGCTCAAGGGCTACCGCGAAACCGTCGACCCGAAGAGCCCGGTCATCACGCTCTTCAGCCCGGCGGAGACCGCTGACGGCTATTTCACGGAAATCGGCTATATCGGATCGGATGCGACCGGGTCGGTTCCGGGTCCGCAGACCACATGGACGCTTTCGGGCGGCGACAAGCTCACCCCCTCGACGCCGGTGACGCTGAGCTACACGAACGACAAGGGCATCACCTTTGCCCGGACCATCTCGGTTGACGACCGCTACATGTTCCAGGTGGTCGACAGCATCAAGAACGAGACCGCGGCGCCGGTTTCCCTGTCTTCCTACGGCCGCGTCACGCGCTTCAACAAGCCGACGACTCCGAGCATCTACGTGCTCCACGAGGGCTTCGTCGGCGTCGCGGGAGAGCATGGCCTGCAGGAAGTCGGCTATTCCAAGGTCGAAGACGACGAGCCCGTCGAACCGGGTAAGTCGACCGGCGGGTGGCTGGGCATCACCGATAAATACTGGGCCGCGACGATCGTGCCGCCGCAGGCGACGCCCTTCGACATCCGCTTCTCGCATTTCGCCGACGGGCGCCCCCGTTACCAGAGCGACTACAAGAGCGATGCGGTTGCGGTTGCCCCGGGCCAGTCCGTGGAGCTGAAGAACCTCGTCTTCGCCGGTGCCAAGGAAGTCCCGGTCGTCGACAATTACGAAGTGGCCTATTCGATCCCCAACTTCGACAAGCTGATCGACTGGGGCTGGTTCTACTTCATCACCAAGCCGATGTTCAAAATGATGGATTTCTTCTTCCGTCTCTTCGGCAATTTCGGCATCGCGATCCTGATCACCACGATCGTCGTCAAGCTCATCTTCTTCCCGCTCGCCAACAAGCAATACGCATCGATGGCGAACATGAAGAAGGTTCAGCCGAAGATGGAGGAACTGAAGAAGAAATTCGGCGACGACAGAATGGGGCTGCAGCAGGCGATGATGCAGCTCTACAAGGAAGAGAAGATCAACCCGCTGGCGGGCTGCTGGCCGATCCTCATCCAGATCCCGGTGTTCTTCGCGCTCTACAAGGTGATCTACGTCACCATCGAGATGCGGCATGCGCCCTTCTTCGGCTGGATTCAGGATCTCTCGGCCCCGGATCCGACGACGATCATCAACCTCTTCGGTCTCCTGCCGTTCGAGGGGCCTGCCTTCCTTCATCTTGGCATCTGGCCGATCATCATGGGCGTCACCATGTTCCTGCAGATGCGCATGAACCCGACGCCGCCGGACCCGACCCAGGCGATGCTTTTCACCTGGATGCCGGTGGTCTTCACCTTCATGCTGGCGTCGTTCCCGGCCGGTCTCGTGATCTACTGGGCCTGGAACAACACGCTGTCGATCCTGCAGCAGGGCATCATCATGAAGCGTCAGGGCGTCAAGGTCGAACTCTTCGACAATCTGAAGTCGCTCTTTTCGAAGAAACCGAAACCGGCGGAATAGAGCACTTCCGGGACAAGCGTGTAACGGTTTTCGTCCGGAAGCGCGCAGTGAATGCTCTGGAGCGTTTCATTGAATCGGTGAAACGCTCCGATCGGCAGGTCCTCTCGCATGGAAGCCTCGGAGCGACGCGTTCCGGGGCTTTTCTTTTGGGTCCTACTGCATGTTTCCTTTAATCCTATCCGATTAAAGGACAAAAACATGCAGCAGATCAAAGCGCTACAGCGACCTTTGCGCGTCTGATAAGACGCGCGGCGCTGTAGGGATCCGCCGCCGGTACCGGCAGACGCTCTAAAGCTTGACAAGCCACCCCAAAAGCCTGATGCCGACGAGGCAAAGAGGAAACGCCAGAACATGTCCGCGACGAACAAGCAGAATGCCGCAAGCGTCTTCGGCCGGCCGTGGATATTCATCCGCGGCGTGCCGTCGATGAAGTTCCTGCCACCTGAGGGACCGACGGAGATCGCCTTTGCCGGCCGCTCCAACGTGGGCAAGTCGTCGCTGATCAACGCACTCGTGGGCCATAAAGGCCTGGCGCGCACCTCGAACACGCCCGGCCGCACCCAGGAACTCAACTATTTCGTGCCGGACGGCTATTCCGGCGAGGCCGGCGACCTGCCGCCGATGGCGCTCGTCGACATGCCGGGCTACGGCTACGCACAGGCTCCCAAGGAACAGGTCGACGCCTGGACGAAGCTGGTCTTCGACTATCTGCGCGGCCGCTCGACGCTGAAGCGCGTCTATGTGCTGATCGACGCGCGCCACGGCATCAAGAAGAACGACGAAGACGTGCTGGCACTCCTCGACAAGGCTGCGGTTTCCTACCAGATCGTGCTGACCAAGACGGACAAGATCAAGGCGGCCGGCGTACCGCGCCTCGTCGCGGAAACGCTCGAAAAGATCAAGAAGCGGCCGGCGGCCTTTCCGGAAGTGCTATCGACATCGTCGGAAAAGGGCGAAGGCATCGAGGACCTCCGCGCGGCGATCGAGCTCGCCGTGACGCGCTGAGGCGCGAAACGGCGCCGCTGAAGGGCGAGCCCCCTCGTCTTCGGCCTCCGTCACTACCCTGACATGAAAAGCGCTCTATCTCTGCTTCGCGGCGGCAGATTGTCTGCCCGAAGGATCAGGAGAGAGACATGTCCGATTTGATTGTCGTGGGATTCGATTCGACGGATGAGGCCGACAAGGTCCTCTTGAAGCTCAACAGCCTGAGGAAGGAATATCTGATCGATCTGGAAGATGCGGTCGTCGTCGTGCGCGACGCCGACGGCAAGGTGCATCTGAAGCAGAGCATGAATCTGACCACCGTCGGCGCCACGTCCGGCCTTCTTTCCGGCTCCCTCTGGGGCGGGCTCGTCGGGCTGCTCTTCCTTAATCCGCTCGCGGGTTTCGCCCTCGGCGGCGCTATCGGCGCCGGTGCGGGTGCGCTTTCCGGATCGCTCGTCGATTACGGCATCGACGACGACTTCATCAAGTCGCTCGGCAACACCATCCCGAACAATTCCTCGGCGCTCTTCGTCCTGGTGCGCAAGGTGCAGCCGGAAAAGGTGCTGGCCGAATTCTCCGGCCTGCGCGGCCGCGTGCTGAAGACGTCGCTCTCCCCGGAGCAGGAACAGAAGCTTCAGGCAGCCATTTCCGAGGCGCAGACGCCGTCGCCGCAGGCGGGGACATTCTGATCGGTTGCTGAAGGCGATCGGCCCTCATCGCACAACGATCTTCTCGCCGGAGCCGGCGAGAAGACAGCCACGCTCAGGCCGTCTCCGGTACGAATGACAGGGCGAGCCCGTTGATGCAGTGCCGCTTGCCGGTCGGCGGCGGGCCGTCGTCGAAGATGTGGCCGAGATGACCGCCACAGCGGCGGCAGTGGCATTCGGTCCTCGTCACGAACAGGGTGTCGTCCTCGCGCGTGCCGATCGCGCCGGGAAGCGCCTGCCAGAAGCTCGGCCAGCCGGTACCGCTGTCGTATTTCGCGTCAGAGGAATAGACGGGCAACTCGCATCCCGCGCAGTGAAAGACGCCATTTCGCTTTTCGTTGTCGAGCGCGCTGCTGAACGGCGGCTCCGTGCCCTCCTCGCGCAAAACGCGATAGCGATCCTCGCCGAGCAGCGCCCGCCACTCCGCGTCGGTCCTGGTGATTTCAAAAGCTTCGCCGGCGACGGCGCGTACGGGCCATACCAGACCGCGCAGGGCGACCACCGCGGCCAGGGCCGCGCCCGCCATCAGCAAGTCGCGCCGGCTGATCATCGGAACCTCCATCGGGGCCTGATGTCGTAACTTATGCGGCCGCGGCACTCCTGCCAAAACAAGGTCGATCAAACCGGCGTGACTGAGTGGCCGCCGTGGAACCAGACTTAGAAGGCGCGCGCCGTGCCTTGCGCGATGACCGCACCGGTGGGCGAGCCGGTCGCCGAGCCACCCTTGGGCTCGACACTGACGGAGAGCCTGGAGCCCGTGGCAATCTGGCTTCGCATTCCCGGCTCAAGCACGATTTCCCCCTCGCCGGACGGCGGCAGCACGCCGAGCGAGACCGGCGGATCGTCACCATTGATCAGCCAGAGTTCGAGCGATTTCTCCTCCATCTGTCCGGCGGCGGCCGGCGACAGTCTCAGGCGCCCTGTGGCCGGTTCGAAGTGCGTGACGAGGTTGATGGCGCTGCCATGCGCTTCGAGGCTCACAACGAGTGGCGTACCGCCTCGGCGATCGCTGAAAAGTCCTGCCAGCGCGCCTGCCATCACGACGACCGCCGAAAGCGATACGAGGGCTGCGCTGCGCCAGAGGGGAAGCGAGCCCCAGACACCGCGGGGGTCGTCTGCGCCCCGGCCCGCTTCGAAGACCGCGCGCTCGGAGGAGCGAAACCTGCGGCGCGGCGCGGCCGACTCATATTCGTCGCCGAAGGCCGCGAGATTGTTCTGCCAGCGGATGACCATGGCGGCGAAGTTGCGGTCCGTTGCCATGCGCGCCTCGGCCTTGCGGCGGTCATCGGCAGACAGCGCGCCGAGCACGTACTCTCCCGCGATCACCTCGTCGCGGCGGGAATCTCCGCTTTCGGGCTTCTGCGTCGTCATGGCTCCCTGCACTCTCTCAGCTTCAGAGGGCCGGCACGATTCCCTTCGATCTCTTCCAGGCAAGCTTCGATGCGCCTGCCCTCGGGACTGCGGCGGTCCTTTCCGGATCAATGCAGGATCAGTCAAATCGCCAGCGCCGTCAATCGGCTTGTCGGCCATGCCGCGCACGCCGCAAGCACTTCGGCACAGCCGAGCGACCGCCGTCACAATGGCTTTATGTTGCGTCCGGATCATTCCATCCGCCAGAGAGTTGCGCTAAACAGCAGCCGGTATTTTTCGAGGATCCGCCATGTCCGCATCAGAAAGTGAAATTCAGGCCCGCCTGCTCGCCCAGGCCCTGCCCTACATGCAGCGCTACGAGCATAAGACGATCGTCGTCAAATACGGCGGTCACGCCATGGGCAATGCCGAACTCGGGCGCGCCTTTGCCAGCGACATCGCGCTTCTGAAGCAGTCCGGCGTCAACCCGATCGTCGTTCACGGCGGCGGCCCTCAGATCGGCGCAATGCTCAACCGGATGGGCATCGAGTCCAAATTCGAGGGCGGGCTCCGCGTCACCGACGAAAAGACCGTCGAGATCGTCGAAATGGTGCTTGCCGGGTCGATCAACAAGGAGATCGTCGCGCTCATAAATCAGACGGGCGAATGGGCGATCGGCCTTTGCGGCAAGGACGGCAACATGGTCTTTGCGGAAAAGGCGAAGAAGACCATCCGCGACCCGGATTCCAACATCGAGCGCGTGCTCGACCTCGGCTTCGTCGGCGATGTGGTCGAAGTCGACCGCACCCTTCTCGATCTGCTCGCCCGCTCCGAGATGATACCGGTGATCGCGCCTGTGGCGCCGGGACGGGACGGCCACACCTACAACATCAACGCGGACACCTTCGCCGGCGCCATCGCCGGCGCGCTCAATGCGACGCGCCTGCTCTTCCTCACCGACGTTCCGGGCGTCCTCAACAAGAAGGGCGAACTCATCAAGCAGCTCTCCGTCGCCGAGGCGCGGGCGCTGATCGCCGACGGCACCATTTCGGGCGGCATGATCCCGAAGGTGGAGACCTGCATCGAGGCGATCAAGGCGGGCGTCCAGGGCGTCGTCATCCTCAACGGCAAAACGGCACATTCGGTGCTGCTCGAAATCTTCACCGAGCACGGCGCAGGCACGCTGATCGTGCCGTGAGGCGCTCCTTGTTTGCCGTGATTTGCCCCTCTCCTCGGGTTTAACCCGAGGACTAACCCTCTCCCCGTTCTGACGGGGAGAGGGGACGTGCCCTGCAAGACGCCTCTCGATAGTGCGGCTAGGCGGCGCCACGAGTCCCTTCTCCCCGTCATGACGGGGAGAAGGTCGCGGCAGCGGGATGAGGGGCGAATCTCTTAACTCGCCCTATAAACCTTCTCCGCCTCGCCGCGCAGCCGGGCGATCATCTCCCGGTATGGGAACGGCCCGTAGCTCACCCGCCCGACGCCGGCGGCCGCAAGCGTGGCGATGTCCGGCGCCCCCGGCTTCATCATTACGTTGACCGGCAAGGGAGATGCCGCGCAGAGCCTGGCGATCAGGTCTCGATCGGCGAGGCCCGGTGCGAAGAAGCCGCTCGCGCCCGCATCCGCATAGGCCTCGGCGCGGGCGATCGCATCCTCCATCAGGGCCGCGTGGCGCGCCGCGTCGCTCTCCTGCAGGAAGAGGTCGGTGCGGGCGTTGATGAACAGTGCAATGCCCTGTCGCTCCGCCATCTCTCGGATCGCGCGGATGCGGGCCGCCTGCTTGTCGATCGGATGGACGCCGCCTCTGCCAACCATCTGGTCCTCGAAATTGATGCCGATCCCGCCGGCATCGATCACTTGCGCGACATTGGCCGCGGCCTGGGCCGGGTCCTCCGAATAGGCGCCTTCGAAGTCCACCGAGAGCGGCAGGTCCGTAGCCGCGACGATCTCGCGCACGGTCTCGAGCAGCAGAGGCAGCGGCAGTTTCTGCCCGTCCCCATATCCATGTGCCGCCGCGACCGACCAACTCCCGGTGGCGAGCGCCTTGGCGCCGGCCTCGGCCACGCACTGGGCGCTGCCTGCATCCCAGATGTTGTACAGAACCACCGGATCGCCTTTCCGGTGCAGTGCCCCGAAGGCAAGCGCTCTTTCTTCCTGGCTCATCGTATCTTCTCCCAGTCCGTCAGGTTGATCGATCCCGTTACATCGTTGGAGCGGCGGCCTGCACAGGCTTCTCCCCGTCCCACTCTCTGAAAAGCCCGACAGGGCGCATTCTGCCCTCGTGGCGAAGCAGCCATTGCTTGCGCCGGAGCCCGCCCCCATAGCCCGTCAACGATCCGTCAGCGCCGATGCAGCGGTGGCATGGCACGACGATTGCGAGGCAGTTGGAGCCGTTGGCCCTGGCCACGGCACGCACCGCCTGCGGGGTTGCGACCTTCCGCGCGATGTCGCTGTAGGAGCGTGTCTCGCCCACGGGTATCGCAACGAGTTCTGCCCATACCTGGCGCTCGAAGGCACTGCCGTCGAGGGCGAGCGGTGTCCGAAAATCGGCCGAGCGCCCGGCGAAATAGTCGTTGAGCTCGCGCTCCACCTGATCGATGGGCGGCGTTCTGCCGGGCACCACCGCAGAGTGCGTCTTTCGCTTGAGATTTTCCACTTCGGCCGGGAGGGCCTTGCGGTCGTGGAACTCGATGAGATGAAGATGCGTCTGGTCGGCCACCGCCACCATGGGGCCTAGCGGCGTCTCTATCCAGTCGGCAAAGAGCAGCACGCGCCCTTGCGATTTAGCAGGAGCCTGTCCGATCAGCCGCCCGAAGGCGGCGCGAAAACCGCTCGGAGATTCATAGCCCGCGTCGATCTGCGCCTCGATGACACTGGCGCCGCCGGAGAGCTGCCGCGCGGCTTCGCCCATCCGCCGCTGGCGGGCGAGATCGAGAAACGTGACGCCGAGGGATCGCTTGAAGGCGCGCCGCACGGTCGACGGATCGAAGCCGCGCCGCACGAGATCGCCCTCCGTCCAGCGATGTTCCGGCCGGCGGTCGAGCAGCTCGATAAGCTCCTTGACGAGCGGATCTTTCCCGGATGCACCTTCCAGCGGGCGGCAACGTTGGCACGGCCGGAAGCCGGAATTGACGCAGGCGGAAATACTGTCGAAGAACAAAGTGTTCTCCCGCTTCGGCTTGCGGGCGGGACATGAGAGCCGGCAGAAGATGCCGGTGCTCTTGACGCAGACGAAGGCCTGGCCCTCATAATCGGAACTGCGGGCCAGCAGCGCATCGTAAAGGATATCGTCATCAGGCAGATCGAAAAGCATATTGCTTTGTAGCATCAGCCACACGCGCCGTCCGCCGAATTTCGGGCATCTATTCGTGCTGTTCGCCGATCCCTCACATGACGAGCAGCATGACCACGCCGAGCACGATAAGCAGGCAGCCGACCAGTTCGAGCCGGTTGATCCACTCCCGGAAGATGAAGAAGGAGGAGGCGAAGGTGAACAGCATCTCCACCTGAGCGACCACCTTGACGATCGCCGCCTGCTGCAGCGTCATCGCCGCGAACCAGCCGAAGGAGGCCGAGGCGCCGACAAAGCCCACGACGAAAGCGGGCTTCCAGGCAGCACCTATGCGTTTCAGCTCGGCGCGTTCACGCGCGACGATCCAGAGAAGCATAACGATCGTCTGAAGCAGGATGACGAAGCCGAGCGTGAAGCTCGCCTGGATCACATAGTCCGGCTGAGGCAGACTCGGCTCCAGCGCCAGCGAGGCCGAGCGGTAGGACACCGCCGAGAGACCGAAGAAGGTACCGGAGAGCAGCCCGATTCCCGCCGTGCGACCGAAGATCGATGTCAGCAGCGACCGCGCGCTGAGCGTCGTTCGGGCGACGGAGATCAGCATGACGCCGACCACCGAAATGGCGATCGCAACCAGCGCTCCCTGGCTTGCCTTTTCGCCGAGGAAGATCAGTCCGAAGAGCGCCGCCTGGGCGGGCTCGGTGCGGGAATAGGCGGTGCCCACCGCGAAGTTGCGGAAGGAGAAGAGATGGACGAGCAGGAAGGTCGCAGCGATCTGCGCCAATCCGCCGACCACCGCCCAGAGATAGAAAGTGCCGTTCGGCACCGGCAGCTGATGCCCGCCGACGCGCCAGAGCAGGACGAGGTAGAGGAGCGCGAAAGGCAGCCCGAAGCCGAAGCGGACGAAAGTCGCGCCGGTGGTGCCCATGACGCCCTTCAGGTGCTTCTGCATGGCGGAGCGGACATTCTGAAGGAAGGCCGCGGCGACGGTGATGAGAACCCAGGTTTCCATATTTGCCCGCTAACACGCAGGCCGAAAACAATCCATGGCCAATCGGGTCGCAGGTGAACAAACCGTTTTGCTTCGCAAGGCCGGCCGTGTCATAAACCCGCCCATGAAGAAGCTCGACCGCATGCCGACCCACGCCGAATTCGCCCATGTCACCGACTGGGTCTTCGACCTCGACAACACGCTCTATCCGCATCACGTCAATCTGTTCTCACAGATCGACCGCAACATGACGGCCTATGTTGCCGAACTCCTGTCGCTGGAGCCTACGGAGGCGAAGAAGCTGCAGAAGGAATACTACCGCGACCACGGCACCACGCTTCAGGGCCTGATGCTTCATCACGGCATCGATCCCAATGATTTCCTCGAAAGAGCCCACGCCATCGACTATAGCGTGGTGCCGGCCGATCCGGCGCTCGGCGAGGCGATCAAGGCGCTGCCCGGACGCAAGTTCATCTTCACCAACGGCAGCGTCGCCCATGCGGAGATGACCGCGCGGGCGCTCGGCATTCTCGAGCATTTCAACGACATCTTCGACATCGTCGCCGCCGGCTTCATACCGAAGCCCGCCGGCGACACCTACGACAAGTTCATGGGCCTTCACCGCATCGACACGGCGAATGCGGTGATGTTCGAGGATCTGCCGCGCAACCTGGTCGTCCCTAAGGCGCTCGGCATGAAGACGGTGCTGCTCGTGCCGCGCAATCTCGAATACGAGTTCGCCGAGGCCTGGGAAACGTCGAGCGACGCGGACGATCAGATCGACTACGTCACGGAAGACCTGGCGGGTTTCCTGCGCAGTGTGATTGTTTAGCCCAAAAGTCAAAGGCCCCTCCCCACAGGCCCTACAGGGGGAGGGGTTCGGGGGGGGCTTTTTTTGTGAACTACCGCCGTCCGGACGCCATCGGGACCGACCGGGGGTCGACCTTCTCGTAAAACCCGGCGATGATTTCCCATGCCTCTTCGGCCGTCTCCACGAAATGCAACAGGTCGACGTCGTCCGGCGCGATGGTTCCGAACTCGGCCAGTGCCTCGAAATTGATGATGCTGCGCCAGAATTTCTCGCCGAAGAGGATGAGCGGCACCAGAGCAAGCCGGCCGGTCTGCATCAGCGTCATGGTTTCGAACAGTTCGTCGAGCGTGCCGAAGCCGCCCGGGAAGACAGTGACCGCCTTGGCACGCAGCAGGAAGTGCATCTTGCGGATGGCGAAATAGTGGAAATTGAAGGACAGGTCCGGCGTCACGAACTGGTTCGGCGCCTGCTCGTGCGGAAGCACGATGTTCAGGCCGATCGAAGGTGCGCCGACGTCGGCTGCGCCGCGATTGCCCGCCTCCATGACGCCGGGGCCGCCGCCCGTGACGACCACATATTCCTTGTAACCGAGCTTTGCCGACTGCTCCGAGCACAATCGCGCGAACTTGCGCGCCTCGTCATAATAGATCGAGGCAGCCTCGAGATTCTTGCGCTGGATGTCGTTCTTGGCGGCCCAGGCCTCGCCGCCCGGCTCCGGAATGCGCGCTCCGCCGAACATCACCACGGTGGAGTTGATGCCGCGCTCCTCGAGCATCATCTCGGTCTTCAGGAGCTCGAGCTGCAGGCGGACGGGCCTCAGTTCCTCACGGCACAGGAAATCGTCGTCGATATAGGCGAGACGATAGGTGGGCGAAGCCGATTGCGGCGTCAAAGGCACGCTCGATGCGCGTTGCCTGCTCTGGGAGCTGTCTGCCAGCGGATCCCAAACCCCATCCTTGCGGCGCAGAGTCCGCTTCTTCATGCGTGCCATGTTTCGTTTCCCGTCGCGTTTCGAACACCGGAGACCTCGTCCGGACGCGTCCCTTCGGATCTTTCTCGGCCATAGAGGCGTCCCTACTGCCGGATTAGTTGAGACTTGCCAAGTCCCGTTGAGGAGCGCGAACCGAAAAGGCCTTCAACTTTTTGAGGATCATGCTCCATGGGCGCCAGGTTTCGGTGAAGCCGCGCGACATCTTGAATCGCTGCATAATCCGTGAAGCCGGTTCCGATTCGGGGAATTATGCAGTAGAGCTTGCAGCACAACGCCGAACTCGAAGGATTTCCGATGACGAACCACGACCTCGCCTCCCTGTCGCAGACGATCGAGACCGCTTTCGAAGGGCGCGACGCCGTCAACACCGGCACCCGCGGCGCGGTTCGCGACGCCGTGGAAACGGCGCTGAACCTGCTCGACAGCGGCAAGGTACGCGTCGCTGAACGCAGTGAGGACGGCACCTGGACGGTCAACCAGTGGCTCAAGAAGGCGGTGCTCCTCTCCTTCCGCCTCAATCCGATGGAACTCGTCAGAGGCGGACCGGGCGAAGCCGTCTGGTGGGACAAGGTTGCCTCCAAATTCGACGGCTGGAGCGTCAACGAGTTCGAGAAGGCCGGGTTCCGCGCCGTTCCGAACTGCGTGGTCCGCCGCTCCGCCTATATCGCACCGAATGCGGTGCTGATGCCCTCCTTCGTCAATCTCGGCGCCTATGTCGGCGAGGGGACGATGGTCGACACCTGGGCGACCGTCGGCTCCTGCGCGCAGATCGGCAAGAACGTGCATCTTTCCGGCGGCGTCGGCATTGGCGGCGTGTTGGAGCCGATGCAGGCCGGCCCGACCATCATCGAGGACAATTGCTTCATCGGCGCCCGCTCGGAGGTGGTCGAAGGCTGCATCGTCCGCGAGGGTTCGGTGCTCGGCATGGGTGTCTTCATCGGCAAGTCGACGAAGATCGTCGACCGCGCGACGGGCGAGGTGATGTATGGCGAAGTGCCGCCCTACTCCGTCGTCGTCGCCGGCTCCATGGCTTCCGGCTCCACCATGGCCAATGGCCAGCCGGCGCCGAACCTCTATTGCGCCGTGATCGTCAAGCGGGTCGACGAGAAGACCCGCTCCAAGACCGGCATCAACGAACTGCTCCGGGACTGACGATGGCCAAGGAGGGGCGGCAGCCGAGCATGATGTGGCTGTTCTTCAGCCCCTCCGGCCGTATCGGCCGCCTGCCCTTTCTCCTCGCCTGGCTCTTCTGGTTCGCCGTCGGCTCCATTTTTCTGGTGCAGATGATGAAGAACGAGGTGGATGACGCGGCGCTCGCGCTCTGGACGCTGGCTCTGATCGTCTCCGGCGTGCTTTCGACGCTCTCCATCGCCATGCTGGCGATCAAGCGCCTGCATGATATCGGCTATCCCGGCCCGCTGGCGCTCTGCCTCTTCATCCCGGTTCTGAGCCCGATCGTTTTCATCGGTCTCTGCCTCTGGCCGGGCGCAAACAGGGCAAACGAATATGGCAGCCGCCGCGATGCGCCGGCCGGAGATTGATTCCGCCCTGTACATTTCAACGCTCACCAAGTATGTAGCGCGGCAACTGAATAGGGCCGCGACCACGTTGGCCGCGGCAATCGACGCCTGATGACGACCTGCACCGAGGTCCGCTCTTCCGCCGACGACAACCGAAATCCGAAAGAAGAGACATGACAGAATTCGCAGGGATCGCGCCGGCGATCGCCGAGGCGTTGGCAAAACGCGGTTACGAGACGCTGACGCCGGTTCAGCAGGCCATGCTGGATCCGTCGCTCGGCACCGCCGACGCGCTGGTCTCCGCCCAGACCGGCTCGGGCAAGACCGTGGCCTTCGGCTTGGCACTGGCGCCGACGCTCATCGGTTCGGCAAGGAAATTCGCGCAGGCCGGCGCACCGCTTGCACTCGTCATCGCGCCGACGCGCGAATTGGCGCTGCAGGTCATGCGTGAGCTCGACTGGCTCTACGAGATGGCGGGGGCCACCATCGCCTCCTGCGTCGGCGGCATGGACATGCGCAGCGAACGGCGCACGCTGGAACGCGGCGCCCATATCGTCGTCGGGACGCCGGGACGGCTTTGCGACCATATCCGCCGTGGATCGCTCGATATATCGGGACTGAAGGCCGTCGTGCTCGATGAGGCCGACGAGATGCTGGACCTCGGCTTCCGCGAGGATCTGGAGTTCATTCTCGAGGCGTCGCCGGCGGATCGCCGCACGCTGATGTTCTCCGCCACCGTACCGCGCTCGATCGCGACGCTCGCCAAGAGTTACCAGCGCGACGCAGTCCGCATCGGCGTCACCTCCGAGCAGAAGCAGCACGGCGACATCGAGTACCGCTCGCTGCTCGTGGCGCCGAGCGACCGTGAGAATGCCATCATCAACGTGCTGCGCTTTTACGAAGCGAGGAACGCGATCGTCTTCTGCTCGACGCGCGCCGCGGTCAATCATCTGACCGCCCGCTTCAACAATCGCGGCTTCTCCGTCGTGGCGCTCTCAGGCGAGCTCAGCCAGAACGAACGCACCCACGCACTGCAGGCCATGCGCGACGGCCGCGCCCGCGTGTGCATCGCGACCGACGTTGCGGCGCGCGGGATCGACCTTCCGGGCCTCGAGCTCGTGATCCATGCCGACCTGCCGACCAACTCCGACACGCTGCTGCATCGCAGCGGCCGGACGGGCCGCGCCGGCCAGAAAGGCGTGAGCGCACTGATCGTGCCCGTGAACGCCCGCCGCAAGGCCGAGCGGCTGCTTGAAAACGCACGGATTACCGCCGCCTGGGCAAAGCCCCCGTTGGCCGACGAGGTGGCACGTCGCGACGACGAGCGCATCGCCGCCGATCCGGCCCTTGCCGAAGCTCCGCGCGAGGATGAACAGGCGATCGTCGAGACGCTGATCAGCCGCTACGGGGCGGAAAAGATCGCCGCGGCCTTCGTCCGGCAATTCCGCTCGAACCGTTCCGCTCCGGAGGAACTCGTGGATGTCGCCGTCTACGACGATCGCAGGAAACCCCGTCGCGACGGCCCGGCTTTCACGGGTGACAGCGAGCCGGCTCCGCGCGCGGACTTCGCCGACGGCCAGTGGTTTTCCCTCTCCGTCGGGCGCAAGCAGAACGCCGAGCCCCGCTGGCTGATCCCGATGCTTTGCCGTTACGGCAAGCTGAGCAAGCGCGATATCGGCGCGATCCGCATGCAGCCCGAGGAAACCTATGTCGAGATGACGGCCGACGGCGCAGAACGCCTTCTTGCCGCGATCGGCCCGAACCGGATGCTGGAAAAGGGCATTCGCGTCAAAACCCTTCCGGGTGCCCCGGACAGCTCCAGGCCGCGGCAGGACAAGCCGGACTTCGAGAAGAAGCGGCCGCCGGCGACCGCAGCGGAGCGCGAGCACAAGGACTTCGAGCCGAAGCGCAAGTTCGACAAGCAGCCTCCCGTCGCGCAGGATGCGCATTCGGACAGCCGGGGCGACAAGCCCTGGAGCAAGAAGAAGGGCAAGCCCGAAGCGCAGAAAACCGGCGACTTCAAGCCCGGTGCCAAGCGCAACAACGCCAAGAAGCGCCAGCCTTGAGATGGCATTTCCCGCCTGCGATCGGCATCGCGGCGGGAAAACTTGAGGTGAATCCCCGCAGATCAAGTCTCCAGGACCGTGCCGCCGCATGTCGAATATCGCTTGAGCGAGGTGGGCCGCTCGCTGAGTGAAGCGCTGGTCGTGCTCGACCGCTGGGCGGAGACCCATTTCGGCACGCTCGACGCCGCGCGCGAACGCTATGACGCGCAGACGAACAGGTGAGAACGGGTCGTCACTCGCCGTTCTGCGACTGCGCCATGACCTTCACGACCCAATCGGCGAAAACGCGCAAACGGCTGCTCAAGTGACGGTTCGGCGGATAGACGAGATAGATCGGCATCGGCTCGACCTGCCAGTCGGGCAGAACCGGAACCATCGTCCCGTTGCGAAGGTCCTCGCGCACCATGAAGAGCGGCGCCTGGATGACGCCCAGTCCCGCTCGGGCGGCGGCAAGATAGGTGGTCGATTCGTTCGCAGCCACCGTATAGCGTCCACTCACCTCGATCTCCTCGTTGCCGCGCCGGAAATGGAACGGCATCTGCTGACCGGTCTTCGGCAGGAAATAGCCGACCACATAGCAATTCTTCTCCAGATCGGAAGGGTGCTGCGGCACCGGGTGTCGCTCGAGAAAATCCCGCGAAGCGCAGGCGACGAACTTCATCTCGGTGATGCGCCGGGCGATCAGCGACTGATCCGTCAGGGTACCGGCGCGGATGGCGCAATCGACGTTCTCCGCGAGATAGTCGATCGTTCGGTCGGAAACCCCGAGATCGATCTGGATATCGGGGTACTTCTTGTGGAACTCGGGCAGCGCCGGAATGATTACCAGATTGGCGAAGGCACTTGCCGTCTCGACTCTCAGTCGGCCCTTCGGCAGGCTCTGGGCCGTCGAAAGGCTGCCGTCCAGTTCGTCGAGGTCGGAAAGCAGCCGTGCGGCGCGCTCGTAATAAAGCGCACCGTCCGGCGTCACCAGGACGCGCCGCGTGGTACGATTGAGCAGCTTCGTGCGCAAATGCGCCTCCAGCCCCTGGATGAGATTGGTGACGGTCGCCTTCGGCATGTTGAGGGAGGCGGAGGCACGGGTAAAATTGCCGGTCTCCACAACCCGAAGAAAGGCGCGCATGGCCGTGAGTTGGTCCATTTTCAATAACCGAATTGTTCGAAATACCGAATAGTGTAATCACAACCCGCGGACTATTCCAGACGAAAGACAATGATATGCTGCAAACATCGCGAGTTGTCCCTCATCTAGGGATTCACCCGTGGCGGAGACAAGAGAGATGAACGCGCAATTTACGGAAGAGACGATGCAGACGAGCAAAGGCTCGTGCCGCGCGCGTGTCTACCGCGGCGCATCGCTGCTCGCGCCGCCGCCGATCGTGCTGCATCTCCATGGTGGCGGCTTCGTCGGCGATTCGGTCGCAGCGGGCGAAAAAGTGGCCAATGCCTTGGCGGCCGCGGGCGCGGTCGTCATCTCGCCGGAATATCCTTCCGCGTGCATGAACCCGTTTCCGGCGGCACTCGACTGCGCCTATGCGATGCTTTCATCCATGCGCAGCCGCTGTCCGCAGTTCGCGCACAAGAAGTCGATGCTGTTCGTCGCCGGCGAAGAGGCGGGCGGCAATCTTGCGGCCGGCCTGGCGCTGATGGCGCGCGATCAGTTCCTGACCGACCTCAAAGGCCAGATCCTGCTGTCGCCCCTGCTCGACCCGTGCCTGGCAACGGCTTCGTTTCGCAAGTTCTGTCCGCAGAGTTCGGTGCAATCCATCGCCGAAGGCTGGCAACAATATCTCGGCGAGCGCAGCGGGCTCACGCATCCCTATGCGGCGCCGGGCCATTGCAGCCGTCTCGGCGGTCTCGTTCCGGCCCTCGTCGTCACCAGCGAGGAGTGCCCGATGCGCGACGAGGCGGAAGCCTATGCCGAGCGTCTCCGCAAGGCCGGCGTTCCGGTGGAAACCCATGTGCTGCCCGGGCGCGCCTCATGGCTGCCTGTCGGCGGCGCGGCGCAGGAGACCTGGCCATCGCATGAAGAAATCATATCCGGCATCTTCTCCCGCTTCTTCAAGCAGGCGGGAGCGAAGCCGGCCAAAGAGTAACAAATAAAACAGTAAGCACAGAGCCGGGCTCCCAACCGGCGAGGAGAAAACATGACATCGACAGTAACCCGCCGGGTCCTGTGGGGCGCCGGCTTGAGCATTCTTTTGTCCGTCGGCGGCGGCGCGGCGGTCTTCTTCGGACTGCCTCAGCGCTTCCAGGCGGATGCCGCGACCGAAGCGCCCGCCGCAGCGGTGCCGCCGGCCGTGCCGGTCTCCGTCGCCAAGGCCGAATCGCGCCGGATCACCACGTGGGAGAGCTTCTCCGGCCGTCTCGAAGCGATCGAGCGCGTCGAGATCCGTCCTCGCGTCGGCGGCGCGATCCTGAGCGCCCACTTCCGCGAAGGGGCGCTGGTCGAAAAGGGCGACCTGCTCGTCACCATCGATCCCGAGCCCTTCGCCGCGGCAGTCGAGCGCGCCGAAGCGCAGGTTGCCGCAGCCGAAGCGCGCGTCGCGCTCGCCAGAACCGAGCTCGAACGCGGCCGCAAGCTGGTGACCACCAGCGCTATCCCGCAGAGCGGAGTCGATCAAAGGCTCAGCGTCTACGACGAGGCGCGGGCGAACCTCCGCTCGGCGAAGGCCGCGCTGCACACCGCCAAACTCGACCTGGAATACACCGAAGTGCGCGCGCCGATCAGCGGTCGCGTCGGCAGGCTCAACGTGACGGCGGGCAATCTCGTTACCGCCGGCACCGCCTCGCCGGTCCTGACGACGCTCGTGTCCGTGGACCCGATCTATGCGAGCTTCAACGTCAGCGAGGAGGTCGTTGCCGCCGCGCTCGCAAAGCTCTCGGCCTCGGCCGGCAGCATCGATGCGATCGAACGCATCCCCGTCGAAATCGGCACCTCCGCCGACGAGGGGACTCCGATCACCGGCCATATCCAGCTCATCAACAACGAGGTGGACGCGGCAACCGGCACCATTCGCGTGCGGGCGGAACTCACCAATGCCGATGGGCGCCTGATCCCGGGTCAGTTCGTGCGCATTCGGATCGGCGATCCGCAGCCTGAGGAAAAGCTGGTGATCAGCGACCGTGCGGTCAGTTCGGATCAGGACAAGAAATTCGTCCTGGTCGTCGGGGCGGACAACAAGGTGGAGTACCGCCAGGTCACTCTCGGGCCCGTCGCCGATGGTCTCCGGATCGTGGAAAACGGGCTGAAGCCCGGCGAGAGCATCATCGTCAACGGTCTGCAGCGCGTACGCCCCGGCGTCGTCGTCGCCCCGCAGGCCGAGCAGGCGACGGCTTCGATCGCCAAGCCATAGCCAAGCTGCGCCCTGACGGACCATAGCAGGGCGCCGAAAAGACATTCAACGGCATGCATCGGTGCTCGCGGCGATAAGTCTTCGCCGCAGACGCGCTCCGCTTGCCTGAAGTTCCCAAGGGGGATGCCATGAATTTCTCACGCTTCTTCGTCGACCGCCCGGTCTTCGCGGGCGTTCTTTCCGTGATCATCTTCGTCGCGGGCCTGATCGGCATGACCGGCCTGCCGATTTCCGAATATCCGGAAGTCGTGCCGCCGCAGATCGTCGTCAGGGCGCAATATCCGGGCGCCAACCCGGCCGTCATCGCCGAAACCGTCGCCACACCGCTCGAAGAGCAGATCAACGGCGTCGAGGGCATGCTCTACATGCAGAGCCAGGCGACCGCCGATGGCCTGATGACGCTGACCGTCACCTTCGAGCTCGGAACCGATCCGGATCAGGCCCAGCAGCTGGTGCAGAACCGCGTCTCGCAGGGCGAGCCGCGGCTGCCGGAAGAGGTGCGCCGGCTCGGCGTCACCACCGTCAAGAGCTCGCCCGACCTGACGCTCGTCGTGCACCTGATTTCACCCAACGGGCAATACGACATCAACTATCTGCGCAACTACGGCGTCCTGAACGTCAAGGACCGGCTGGCGCGCGTAGATGGTGTCGGCCAGGTGCAGATCTTCGGCGGCGGCGACTATTCCATGCGCGTCTGGATCGACCCCGAAAAGGCCGCAGAGCGCGGGCTTGCCGCGAGCGACATCGCCAATGCCGTCCGCGGGCAGAACGTCCAGGCAGCCGCCGGCGTCATCGGCGCTTCGCCGTCGGTTCCCGGCCTGGACCTGCAACTCTCCGTCAACGCTCAGGGCCGCCTCAAGACACCCGAGGATTTTGCCGACATCGTCGTCAAATCGGGCGAGAGCGGGGAGATCACGCGCCTGGGCGACGTCGCCCGCGTCGAAATGGGAGCCGCTGACTACTCGCTGCGCTCGCTTCTCGACAACAAGGCCGCCGTCGGCATGGGCGTGTTCCAGGCGCCCGGCTCGAACGCCATCCAGATCTCCGAAAACGTCCACAAGGTCATGGCCGAGCTGAAGCAGACCATGCCTGATGGCGTCGATTACGAGATCGTCTACGACACGACGCAGTTCGTCCGGGCGTCGATCGAATCGGTCATCCACACGCTGCTCGAAGCCATCGCGCTCGTGGTCGTCGTCGTCATCGTCTTCCTGCAGACCTGGCGCGCCTCGATCATCCCGCTCGTCGCCGTGCCCGTCTCGATCGTCGGTACCTTCGCCGTGATGTATGTCTTCGGCTTCTCGATCAACGCGCTCAGCCTCTTCGGTCTGGTGCTGGCGATCGGCATCGTCGTCGACGACGCCATCGTCGTCGTGGAGAACGTCGAACGCAATATCTCCCAGGGCCTCTCACCGGTGCAGGCGACCTATCGCGCCATGCAGGAGGTCTCTGGGCCGATCATCGCGATCGCGCTGGTCCTCGTCGCGGTCTTCGTGCCGCTCGCCTTCATCACCGGGCTCACCGGCCAGTTCTACCGCCAGTTCGCGCTGACCATCGCGATTTCGACGGTGATTTCGGCCCTCAACTCGCTGACGCTCTCGCCGGCGCTCGCCGCCCTTCTCCTGAAGGACCACCACGCCCCGAAGGACCGGCTGACGCGGGTCATGGATGGGTTGTTCGGCTGGTTCTTCCGCGGCTTCAACCGCTTCTTCGGAGCGAGTTCGGAGGCCTATGGCCGCGGCGTCGGCGGCATCCTCACCCGCAAGTCGCTGGTCATGGGCGTCTATGTCGTCCTCCTCGGCGTCACCTTCGTGCTCTTCCGCGCGGTGCCCGGCGGCTTCGTGCCGGCGCAGGACAAGCAATACCTCATCGGCTTTGCGCAGCTGCCGGACGCGGCGACGCTCGATCGCTCGGAAGATGTCATCCGGCGCATGAGCGAGATCGCCCTCAAGCACCCGGGCGTCGAACACGCCATCGCCTTCCCGGGCCTGTCGATCAACGGCTTCACCAATTCGTCCAACTCCGGCATCGTCTTCGTGTCGCTGAAGCCGTTCGAGGAGCGTACGACGCCCGAACTTTCGGGCGGCGCCATCGCCATGCAGTTGAACCAGGAGTTCGGGGCGATACAGGATGCCTTCATCGCCATGTTCCCGCCACCGCCCGTCCAGGGTCTCGGCACGACCGGCGGCTTCAAGCTGCAGATCGAGGACAGGAACGGCCTCGGCTACCGGACGCTGGACGATGCGACCAAGGCCGTCCTCGCCAAGGCGATGGCGGCACCGGAACTCGCCGGGCTCTATTCGAGCTTCCAGATCAACGTGCCGCAGCTCTATGCCGACCTCGACCGCACCAAGGCCCGTCAGCTCGGCGTCGCGGTCACGGACGTGTTCGAGACGCTGCAGATCTATCTTGGCTCGCTCTACGTCAACGACTTCAACGCTTTCGGCCGCACCTACAGCGTGCGCATCCAGGCCGATGCGAGCTATCGCAGCCACGCCGACGACATCGGCAAGCTGAAGGTGCGTTCGCAGACGGGCGAGATGATCCCGCTGTCGGCCCTGCTCAACGTCGAGCAGACGGTCGGCGCCGAGCGGGCCATCCGCTACAACGGCTTCCTCGCCGCCGATATCAATGGCGGACCGGCACCCGGCTTCTCTTCCGGTCAGGCGCAGGCGGCCATCGAGCGGATTGCGGCCGAGACTCTGCCGCCCGGCATTTCATACGAGTGGACGGACCTGACCTACCAGCAAATCCTCGCCGGCAATTCTGGCATCCTCGTCTTCCCGCTGGCGCTGCTGCTCGTCTATCTCGTGCTTGCGGCCCAGTATGAGAGCCTGCTGCTGCCGATCGCGATCATCCTGATCGTGCCGATGGGCATCATGGCGGCGCTGACGGGCGTCTGGCTGACCGGCGGCGACAACAACGTCTTCACCCAGATCGGCCTAATCGTTCTGGTGGGTCTGTCGGCAAAGAACGCTATCCTGATCGTCGAATTCGCCCGCGAACTGGAACTGTCCGGCAGCAATGCCGTCAGTGCGGCGATCGAGGCGAGCCGGCTCCGGCTCAGGCCGATCCTGATGACCTCGATGGCCTTCATCATGGGTGTCGTGCCGCTCGTCACCTCCACCGGCGCCGGCGCGGAAATGCGCTCCGCCATGGGCGTGGCGGTCTTTGCCGGCATGATCGGCGTCACGGCCTTCGGCATCTTCATGACGCCCGTCTTCTATGTGCTCATCCGCAAGCTTTCCGGCGAAAAGCCGCTGAAGCACACCGGAGCGCATATAGAAGCCCCGCATCTCGCCCCCGGCGAGTAGCCTTCCCTGCCCCCGAACGGGGTCGATGGCGGGCCGGACATCTGTCCGGCCCGTTCTCTTTCCAGCCGCCCTGCGAAATCCGCCCGGTTCATCGGACGTGACAGCGGGTGGCTGATCGGATAAACCGGCAATCTCTGTTACCGGACTACCGTTTCTTGGCCCACCGGCTTCGCAGGCATACCTTCCATGTTCCCGACCGATCCCGTCTCCAATCTTGCTGCCCTCATTCGCTGCCCCTCCGTCACACCCGCCGAGGGAGGCGCGCTCGCGGCTCTTGAAGCCATGCTTGCTCCGGTCGGCTTCAAGGTCGACCGGGTCGTGGCGAAGGAACCCGGAACGCCCGACATCGAGAACCTTTACGCCCGGACCGGGGGCGAAGGACCGCATCTGATGTTCGCAGGCCACACCGATGTGGTGCCGGTCGGCGACGAGGCGGCCTGGAGCCGACCGCCCTTCTCCGCCGCGATCGCCGAAGGCGAAATGTACGGACGCGGCGCCGTCGACATGAAGGGCGGCATCGCCTGTTTCGTGGCGGCAGTCGCCCGTCACATCGAGAAGCATGGCGCGCCCAAGGGCTCGATCTCCTTCCTCATCACCGGCGACGAGGAAGGCCCGGCGATCAACGGCACGGTGAAGCTCCTCGAATGGGCGGCGGCAAGGGGCGAGCGCTGGGACGCCTGTCTCGTCGGCGAGCCGACCAATCCGGACTGCATCGGCGACATGATCAAGATCGGCCGGCGCGGGTCGCTCTCCGGCCGGATCACCGTTCATGGCGTCCAGGGCCACGCCGCCTATCCGCATCTTGCGGACAATCCGGTGCGCAGCATCCTGCAGATCGCACAGGCCCTGATGGACCCGCCCTTCGACGATGGCACCGAAAATTTCCAGCCTTCGAACCTCGAGGTCACGACCATCGATGTCGGCAATACCGCAGTAAACGTCATTCCCGCCAAGGCGAGCGCCGCCTTCAACATCCGTTTCAACGACCGCTGGACGGCCGAAAGCCTGATGGCGGAGATCGTGGCGCGTCTCGACCGCGCAGCAGCCGGTAGCGCGCTGAGGCCCGGCCGGGCTCCGGCCAGATACGAGATCGTCTGGAACGAGCGTCCGAGCCACGTCTTCCTGACGCGCAACAACGCGCTCATCGATTCGCTTTCGGGTGCCGTGGAGGCCGTCACCGGGCGGCAGCCGCAGCTGTCGACCACCGGCGGTACATCGGACGCGCGTTTCATCAAGGACTATTGCCCGGTCGTCGAATTCGGCCTCGTCGGCAAGACCATGCACATGGTCGACGAACGCGTCGCCCTTGCCGATCTCGAAACCCTGACCGGGATATACGAAACCTTCATCGCCCGCTGGTTCGGTCATGCCGCTGCTTGAGGAAGTCCTTGTCTATATCAAGGGGCTGTGGCTGCTGATCCAGGGCAACCTTGAAGGCTATCGCTGGCTGGATATCAGCGAGAGCGGGTTGTGGCGCTCCTTCACGGCGATCCTCTGGACGCTGCCGGCGCTGGCCGTGGGCTGGGCCTCGTGGCGGCTCTATTATCTCTCGGTGATGCCGACCGGTACGACAGTCGGCATCGGCTTCTTCGGGAAGCTTCTCGCCGTCGATCTCGTAAGCTGGCTGCTGCCGATCGTGCTGATCGCCGTCCTCTCGCGCCCGCTCGGCTTTTCCGTCCTGGTGGTGCCGGTGATCGTCACGACCAATTGGCTCCAGGTCCCGCTGACCTATGCCATGGCAGTGCCGGCCGCGTTGCTGCTGGTCATACCCGGCAGCGCCGGGATGGCAGCCCTGCTGTGGCTTCTGCTGCTCGTCGCCAGCTCCGCGCTGCTCTTCCGCCTTTTGCGGACCGTTACCGCCAAGCAGAACCTGCTCGCCGCCGCCCTTGCCGCGATCTTTCTGCTGTCACCGCTGATGATCATGCAGTTCCTGCAGCGCCTGCTCGGCCTGATGCCGGGCTGAACGGCGGCGGATCTGCGGCAGCCCCTCATCCGCCTGCCGGCACCTTGCATAAGAAATGTTGTAAAGGATTCGGTATGCCTTTGGCCGGGCGGCCGCCCGGCCAAAGGCGCCGACCGTCGGATCGCCGGCACCAGAACCTTTGGGGGT
>Ga0209281_1000782_pt1 | contig 30225 bp, 26 predicted proteins | sample MedtruBG_FD_187514 | JGI IMG/M metagenome (GOLD analysis project Ga0209281, IMG submission 187514) | Root nodule microbial communities of legume samples collected from California, USA - Medicago truncatula BG (SPAdes) (version 2) | ecosystem: Host-associated > Plants > Roots > Nodule | place... | reverse complement strand
CATACGTAAGAACATTAAAAAAAGATAATTGTAATTCTATAATAACTCAGCCATGTCCGCCAATAGTTAATTACATAGAAAAATATCAACCAGAATTACTTGAAAAACTTGCACCAATACAAAGTGCTATGATGTGTACGGCAATTTATATGAAGAGATATGCACATATAAAAGATGATATAGCTTTTTTATCACCATGCATAGCAAAGGCAGATGAAATTCATGATGAAAACACTCATGGAAATGTAAAATATAATATAACCTTTAAAAAACTTTCAGAATATTTAGCTTTAAATAATATTGATATATTACAGTTTGAAGAAAGCAGCTTTGATGATATGGGCTGTAGTTTAGGTTTTCTTTTTAGCAGACCAGGAGGTTTTAAAGAGAATATAGGGTATTACATAAAGGATTCGTGGATAAAAGAAATTAATGGAACCGAATACGCTTATGATTATTTACGTGGATATAACAATAATTTAAAACAAGATAAAGAATTGCCTTTAGTTGTAGACATTTTAAATTGTTCCCATGGTTGTAATTTTGGGACAGGCACCTGTAGTGAATGTGCCAGTGCTGAAAGAATTGATCAGGTTGATAGTGAATTCAATAAACTAAAGAGCATAAAAAAGAAAGATAAGGGCGGAAAATTAATTCGAAAGAAAGTTGATTGGTTACATGGATATTTTGATAAAAACCTAAGACTAGAAGATTTTAAAAGGTCATACAATAGAAATGTTGTTATCAATAATATAGTTGAACCAACTGAAAAGCAATATGATGAAATTTTCACTAAATTAAATAAACATACTGAGGAATCAAGAAATATTAACTGTTTAGCATGTGGCTATGGATCATGTAAAACTATGGCACTAGCAATTTTTAATGGCCTCAATGTACCAGCTAATTGTATTGATTATAATAAAAAAGAAATAATAAATGAGCAGCATTTAGCGGAAGCAAGAAATGAATTTTTTACCAATATATCTCATGAATTAAGAACTCCTTTAAATGTTATTTATTCTGTTTTACAGCTTGAAAGTACGTACAAGGATACTTTAGTTATTGATGACATTATGAAATATAATGAAATAATAAAACAGAATTGCTTAAGACTTATAAGATTGGTTAATAATATTATAGATATATCAAGGATAGAGGCAGGATTCTTTAAACCATTATTTAAAATGGAGAATATCGTAAGCGAAGTTGAAAATATTGTGTTATCAATTAAAACTTATGTAGATAATAAGAAGATGAATTTAATCTTTGATACTCAAAAAGAAGAAATATATTTTAGCTGTGATGCACATTTAATTGAGAGAATAATGTTAAATCTATTATCTAATGCGGTTAAGTACGGAAGAGAAAATGGAACTATTAAAGTTAATATTTATAGTGAAGATTCTAAAAGTGTGACAATCAGTGTAAAAGATGATGGGGTAGGAATACCAGCTGAAATGCAAGAAAAGATTTTTGAAAGATTCCAAAAGGTGGACACAAGTTTATCTAGAAAAAATGAAGGCAGCGGTATTGGTTTATCTCTTGTGAAATCTCTTGTAGAGCTACAGGGAGGGACTATTACTTGTAGGAGTGTACTTAAACAAGGATCTGAGTTTTTAGTAACTTTTCCTATTGAGTATCAAGATCATAAGTTATCTGAAGATATGGAAAATCACATACTTTATAAAAAGGATACTACTGAAGCTGCTAATATTGAATTCTCAGATATATATTTTTAAAAATATAAATATAAATATAAATATAAATATAAATATAAATATTTAAGCACTAATAAAATAGTGCTTTTTATAATATACGCAATCCACAGGGGGTAGAAATGACAAAAGTTAAAATAGTACTTATAGTTATTTTTATAAGCATATTTGCTGCTGGTTTTTATGCTTATAATATTAATATGGAGTCAAGGGGTTACATAAATGCAATGATAAATAAATATGAAGGCAAAACCTTAAATTCAAAGTTTGAGACTAAGATTAAATCAGGTAATCTATCTACTGATTATAATATTGAGCAGGTACTTAAGGATATTGATAGGCTTAAACTAAATACATTAAATGTTCCAATAGTAATAAATATTGAAAATAGAAATTCAAGTACCATGACAGTAGATAAGGGAAGTGAAAATCGAGCTATTGAGTTATTTAAGAAACTTAGAGGAAAGAAAATAAATATAATACTTGAGCCTTATCCATGGATAGAAAATGGAAGTATAGGAGAAACGGCTTGGAATCCAGATGATAAAGATGAATTCTTTAATAGCTGGACTAATAATGTCTTGAGTCCTTTAATTAAAGACATAGCTGTGCCATATCATGTAGATGCATTTAATATAGGAACGAGTTTTGTACATATGGAATCAGATGAAGATAGAATGTGCGATATGGTTGATTTTGTTAGAAAAGATTATAAAGGCTTAGTTACTTATAGAACTAATTTTTGGGTTACAGCAGAAAGCTTTTCACCAGAATTTACTGATAAATATAAAGAAAAATTAAATAATAAAGTATTTTCAAAAATTGATTACATTTCTATAGCAGCTTATTTTGAACTTACAGATAATGAAGTTAACACAGTAGAAAATTTAGCAAGTGCAATAGAAAAATCACAGATATACGATAGAAGGCAAAACGTAAAACAAGAAATAAAAAACTTTTACGATAAATGGAATAAGCCAATTTTCTTTGGAGAATTAGGTTTTCCAAGAACTAATAAAGCATCAGTACAGCCATATAATCCATTAATCTCAGAAACCATGAACAACCTAGAGCAGGCAAATTGCTTTGAAGCTTATAAACGTCAATTCAAAAATGAACCTTGGCAGCTAGGATTCTCAGTATTCGCAATAGGAGAAACCAGCTCAGATAAAAGATATTATCCTAGCGATGAAAGTGCTGAAATCATAAGAACTTGGTACGAATAAAGGCGTTGTAAATCACTAAAAGTGAAGCAGTGAATAACCGAAATAGAATACATATATGTTCCGCAGGACTACAAAAAATTTCGCAAGGTATATCTAAATGGAAAGTTGCACCACTTCTGCATGTTCCTGTGACGGGCACAGGACAAGCGAAAGTGGAACAACTTCCCATTAAGATATACTAGCTGCTCATTTTTATGCCTGTTTCACATATATGTATTCTATTTCTTTGTTTTGCTGCTACTTTAAGTATTTTACAGATACGCAACTAAAGAATATATGTGTTATTGAATTATAAATGTATAAACTGTATTAATAATTATGGAGATTTCTTATTAAAAGTATTAGGATTGTTAATTATAGACGTATAAAAATACTTGCCAAAATATGATTTGCTTTAAATTTAAACTAAACACATATATTCCATTAAGTTTGTTTGGCAGTAAATTTTAAATATACCCATACTGCAAGTATTTTAATATTTCGGGTATTTATACGTATAAATAGTAAACAAATATGAAATAACTATATAAGTATGAAGTTGAATTTTTAAAAAATATATATATTTCCAAATTATATATTTGACCTATTAGATGAACATATTTACAAATTTGTTAAAACTCTAAGATTATATCTTCACTAGAAATTATAAACATTTTTGTGGAGAAAACATTTGAAAATGAGCTGTTAAAGGTTCTTAGTTGTAGGTTGTTCCACTTTAGCTTGTCAAGCTGAAAGCTGGAGCATGCTAAAGTGGAGGCAACCTGCAACTTAGAACCTTCAGCGATATTTTCATAGTTTTTCGGAATAAAAATGTTTATAATTTCGGTAAGTTATCACATAAGTATAAGTTTTATATTCGATATCTATAAATAAGAAGAGTAGATTCTTTTGTGCAACGTTGCATTTAGAATATACACATATAAAAGAATGCGATAGAAAGGTTATAAACTTTTATATGTATAATTATATTCCATGCAACTGAAATAATAGAGTCTATTTTCTTTGGGTATTAAAAGGGGCAAATTTACTTATAAGTTTTGTGACAATGTATAAAAGGATGCGGTTTAACAAAATTCTTCACCTGATAAATTCCTTATAAATCAATAAGTTTGACGTTTGAATTCTACATTTTGATACATGAAATAGACTTATTACTTGATTTTATAGATTAACAAACAATAAACTGGAACAAAAGTATGCTGCTCATTTCGGTGAGTTTATTGCATAATTATTGTGAATGCTTAGGAAAACTTTTACAATATATGATTACTTTTATAAAAGTAGAGTTAAAATGATAATCTGTATCAAGTAGCTAAATATACCAACAATTTAATAGATTATATTTTCTAATAGTGGTTAATATATTACTGCCAAGCAAAATAATTAAATAAAGGGAGGTAGATGCACATGGCTTCAAAAAATAGTGGTAGTAACAGAACATTAGTACCAGAAGCAAAGGAAGGTTTAAACAGATTAAAAACTGAGGTTGCTTCAGAAATAGGATTAGGTAACTATGAAAGTACAGACAAAGGAAACCTTTCTTCAAGACAAAATGGTAGCGTTGGTGGAGAAATGGTAAAAAGAATGATTGAAAGCTACGAACAAGGACTTTAAAATTAAATAAAAATATAGAGGTTTTATCAAATGCATAAAACCTCTATATAAGAGGAGACCATGCATTATAGAAAAGAAATTTTCTTTATGCATGGTTTTCCTTTTTTAGCTATACATTAGTTAGGCTTATAGAGTTCATCAATGATAATCGAATTTATGTCTATTCCACAAACATATATCTAGTTTCTAGGTTAAGTATGCCTTAAATTCTTATTAGCAAACCCTACATGGATATCCAATTTATGAAATATACTTATTAGATAAATATATTTACAAATTTGCTAAAACTTTAAGTTCATATCTTCACTAGAAATTATAAATATTATTGCGAAGAAAACATTTAAAAATGAGCTGCAAAGGTTATTAGTTGTAGGTTGTTCCACTTTAGCTTGTCACACCGAAGGTGGGAGCATGCTAAAATGGATGCAACCTGCAACTTGCAACCTGCAACCTAGAACCTTCAGCGATATTTTTAAGGTTTTTCGGAGCAAAAATATTTATAATTTCGGTAAGTTATCGCATAAGTCTAAGTTATATGATGTTTATCTATAAGGATAGAGTTAAAGTAATATTTATTATTTAAAACTAATATATTAAAATTAGTAGAATATCAATAGTAGAGGAATTAATTATGATATCCGGTGATGAATTCGTAAGACAATCATTAGAACTTCATCTTTTCTTTTCTAGAATAATGAAAGAGCATGCGTTCTTTTTACAAATAAGCTTTCCACCGAAAAAATCAATATATGCTAGTGACGCAGAGGCCTTTAGGAGGGGATTTGATATGCTTCTTAGTGATGCAGTATTTATTTCTAATGGTTTAATCAGTGAAGAGGTAATAAAATCAGGTGAGTTATTAACTCCATTTACTTTAGAAGCTGAAATGTCAGCCGTATATTATACAGGTGTTAATATTCCAATAAATATTACTAAAACGGAAAATGAATTAATTAATAACACTTTAACTATTGATAATTGTATAGGTATTGAACATAAGGTAATTACTATTAATAATAGGGCTTTGGAGTTAATTAAAGGAATAGCTAATTTTAAGAAGGTTGTGTTATCAGAAATTAAAGAGGGAAAAATATTTACAAGTAACTATCCTTTGCTAATTGATCATATGTTAAGAGAGGCAATGTTGTATTTTAAACTAATATATAAATTACAGAGGCGTGAAGACATTGATTTAAAAAGAGAAACTTATGAGCAAGAAACATTCTGGAATAGAAATATGGCTGAACACTCTAAATTTATTCTAGGATTTCTTGATCCGGTGGAGGATAAGTTAACAAATATAGCAGGAAACTTTGGAAAAGAGTTTGAGTTGCTTACAGAGCAGGCTAAAAAAGCTGTGAAAGACTCAGCTTTTATTTTAAAAGTTACTGATGATAGCATAAAGTTAAATTTTGAGATTGTTAAATTTAAGAGAAAAGTTATTCAAGGTTTATTAGACTCAAAAGTAAAAGCTGTCATGCTGCCATTAGTATGTGACCATACTTTGCGTGAAGCAAATCACTACCTATGTTTACTGAAAATATTTAGAAGAGATATGTGAGATAATAAATTTACATCAGTATGAGATTTAAGAAATAAAAAAATCATAAGAATATAACATGATTTTTACAAGAGGTTTAGCATAAATTTAACGTTAATCTTATAATATTTATAATGTAGATATAAATAGGGAATGGGGAAGGCTATGACACCAAAAGAACTAACAGAGCAAACTGTAAAGGATATAATGAAAAGAAGATTAAAAGCGCAGAATGAATTTTATGGATATCAAAAGGAGCAGAATGTTAGGAAAAAGAAAAATTGGAGTGTCAAAGTTGGAGGATACCGGTGGTGAAAATCACAATTTAATATCAATGCGTAGTCTAAGAACTCTAGAGATAGAGTTCATTTTATTTTGTAATCTTTTCCATAAAATTAGTACCCAAATATATTCCAATTGTTGTATATATTTATAGAAGGAGGTGGTATATATGGGAAATATAATTAAAATAATTATGTATGCAGAAGTAAAGAAAGAGAAGAATAGTAAGTTGAAATTAGAAACTTTAGAAAAAGATATTTTTAAATATAACAGTTGGTTAAAAGAAACTAACAGAGAGGATAAAATGGAGACTTATGAACAATTTTTGCGAGCTAACTAATTTCTTTTAGGGGTAGATTAAACTGCGGAGTTTAATTTACCTCTTTTTTATTTATATTAGAGAAATATAATGCTTATAGGCTATACTAAGAAATTCTACATTTAGAAAAGTATAAATAAGAGCATATTTCTAAAGAAAATATTTTGGCTAAAGACATAAATAAAAATAATGAACTTTTAGAAAAGTGTTAATATTGTTAAATATTTGATTGAGCGCCTGTGATTAAGCGAATGTAGAGTAATGTTAATACTATGAAAATAAATTATATTTACAAACTATACCATAATAAATATAATTTAGAATAAGTGACAGATAATATTAGTTATGGGCAAAATAAGATTTGATTTGGGAGTAATGGCGATAAAATGAACTAATTTATATATTTTTAGAAAAAATGTTACATAATTTGATAAATATGTTATAATAAGGTATATAATGTAAAATGTACACTTTTATCAAAGGAAATAAGATTTAAAAGTGAAAATGATTAAGTATATTCATGATTTTGATTGATATTTGAAAATAGCAATCTGTAAATAATCTTTTGAATATATTCATAACTGAAATATAACATATATAGGGGGAACGGATTATGAAATCTTTAGGAATAATTAGAAAAGTTGATGAGCTAGGAAGAATTGTAATTCCAAAGGAGACAAGAAAAGTGTTTTCAATTAATGAAGGAGATTCTTTAGAAATATTTAAAGATGATAATGAAATAATATTAAAGAAATATGCACCAGGATGTACTTTCTGTGGAAGTATGGATCATATTTCTGACTTTAAAGGTCTATATATTTGTGAAGAATGTAGAGCGGAATTAAAATCTGCAAACAAATAAATTAAAGACATACGCATTTTTTATGTGTGCATTAATTTGTTTTTATCTCCCTTAAATTTAATTAAGGGAGATATTTTTATGTAATATATCAAATGATGTTGGAGCACCAAAGGATGAATTTAAATAGACATTGATACGATTTATAGATATAATTAGTTTTAAAATTATAAATATAAATTTATGAAAATTATGTAAATTGGGGGAAAGACGATGGAGTGGAAACTAAAGAAGTTTAATGAATTAAACTGTGAGGAATTATATAATATTTTAAAGCTAAGGACGGAAGTTTTTATTGTGGAACAAAAGTGCCCTTATCAAGATGCAGATAGGAAAGATCAAAAATCATTACACTTATATTTAGAGGATAATGGGGAAGTTGTCGCTTATTCAAGGATCTTACCTAAAGGGGTTTCATATGATAAGGCATCTATTGGCAGAATAATAGTTAAAAAAGAATATCGTGGAAAAGGTTTATCAAGAGAAATGATACTAAAAGCAATTAATTATATAGAAGAAATTTTAAAGGAAACAGAAATCAAAATTCAAGCGCAAGCATATTTATTTGATTTTTATGGAAGTCTTGGATTTAAGGGGATTTCAGAAGAATATCTAGAGGATAACATTCCACATATAGATATGTTATATAAAAAATAAGAAAGCTATTATAGATAAACGACATATAACTTGAACTTATGTGATACTTACCGAAATTATATAAATGTTTATTCCATAGGACTAGTAAAAATTTCGCTGAAAGTACTAAATTGCAGATTGCACCACTAATGCTTGCTCCCAATTTCATTGTGACAAGCATTAGCGGAACAACCTACAATTAAGTACTTTTTGCAGCTTATTTTCACATGCCTATTTCATATTATACCCCCTGTGGGTACAAACATTTATATAATTTCTAGTGAAGATATCAAATCAAAGTCTGAGCAAATTTGTAAAGATGTTTATCTAATAAGTCGGATGTTTAAATAGATAATGTGGTAACTAATAATTTTAGTTTGTTTATGATCATAATTTATATTTTAATTTCCAGGATTTGATGAGTCTGATGTTCCGGTTCCGTTATTTTGTTTTGATTGTTCTGATGTACTAACAGATTTCATCATTAATCCACCATAACGCATTGCTACACATAGGCTGCCAATTAATAACGTAATTGCAATAATTGTTACTATAGCGACCATCTTTAATATGCCTTTATCCATAAGTAAGCCTCCATATTGTTTTATTAATTATATATTTTTTATATTATATCAACAATGTTAAATCCAGCCTCCATAGCTTTTTCTATAAAATTATCACCATCAATATGAATACAGTAAACTTGTTTTCGATATTCATAAGGAACTTTTTCGCTCAATGCTCTTAGAGATGTATGAACATTGTCTTTGCAGTCATTTAAGCATGTATCATGATACATTATGTTTCCGTCTTTTAAGAAAGGGACAATATCAATGTTTGTTTCGTAAGTGTCACCACTGTAAAAGATATGATTTCCGGAATCAAAATTTAGCAGAAATGAATATGCATTAAGTGTGTTTGCATGGCTGGTTAATATAGAAGTGAAGGTTAAATTTAATTTATCGATTCTTTTATTGGCAGTATCATGTAAAATGAAATGTTCTCTTTCAACTACACCTGTGAGTTTCAAGAATTCTCCTATCTTTTCTTTCTCACTAAAGTAAACATTTGTTGTAATCTTGAATTTCCAATAGCAATATCCGACTAGGCTGCCTAAAGAACCTATATGATCTGAATGCATATGAGTTATTAAGACATGAACGTCTTTTATTCCATTAATTAAATTTTTTGATACAATTCTTTGAAACACTGATTCACCACAATCAATTAATAGTAATGTGTCATTCCTTTTTAGTAGAGCGCAAGTATTACCTTCAGAAACATTGTATCCAGAACCTCTCCCTAAAAAATCTAATTTATTCATAGTAAAATCTCCTTATATGAATTAAAGATGATGGATAACATTAACATTATTATATCATTATATTCAGAAATAAGGTTAATAAAAGGTTTTATATTAAATGAATTAACTTAAGAAGCTTTAAATAAATCATTTGAATTAATTGTTTTGTAATATTATATTAACAAAGAGTTAATAACTTTGACAAACAACTGACAAAAACTAATTGTAAAATTAGTATTAGAAAGGGCGTTTGATAATATGGAAAGAGATAATGAAGAATTAGAAATTAGAAATACAGTTACAAAAAAGGATAAAAGAATACTAAGCAAAGCATTAGATGGAATAAAAGGATGGAATTTTAATCCTATAGCAGTAGTAACTAATGGAATGGAAGAATACTATTTTATCTGTAAAGTTAAGACAATCATAGAAGACTTACAAATGAAAATGGCAAGAATATATATAAAAGTTCAAGAGGGAAATAAGCCAAGATTACTAGCTATTGAAGAAATAGTTTAATAAAGTTTTAAAGTATAGATGAGCAGCAATAACTTAGAGTTATGCTATAACTTACCGAAATAAGTAACATATTGTGTTTCGGTTTCTAGGAATTTTGATGGATGATTCTACGACTAGAGGTTGTACCCACAAAGCTTGCCTCAACGACAGGCGTTGAACAAGCGTTGTGGAACAACCTCTAGTCAAGAATCATTACCATCAAAATTCCAATGAAACACTGCAAACAATATGTTACTTATTTCTAGTAAAGTGATACACTCAAAGTTAACATGTATGGATAGTTATTCTAATTATAACTCTAATTAATATATAATTTGAATATCAATATATAGATACCTAATTTAAATATTTGACTTATTAGATAAACATATTTACAAATTTGCTAAAACTTTAATTTTATATCTTCACTAGAAATTATAAATATTTTTGTACCCACAAGGGGCATAATATGAAGAAAACATTTGAAAATGAGCTGTCAAAGGTTCTTAGTTGTAGGTTGTTCCAGTGATGCTTGTCACAATGAAATTGGGAGCAAGCATTAGTGGTGCAACCTGCAATTTAGTACTTTCAGCGAAATTTTCATAGTCCTGCGAAACAACAATGTTTCTACTTTCGGTAAGTTATAGCATAAATATAGCTGATACCTTTTTTCATAATAAATTTTAAGCAGTAATTAAGATATTATTAATTGCTGCTTATATATTATTTAAAACTAAATAATAAAAACTATCAATTGCTATTGATTATCTTATAATAGTGTGTTATTATATAAGCATACTAGAAATAGTAATCCCCACCCCTTTAAGTTAGTATATTTAATACCTTCAAAATTATTTATAGAGTGAAAAGCAGCTGATAAAATGGCTGCTTTTTTTGTTATATAGTGTACAGAGAGTCTTATAATGTCAATTAAACTAAAGGTGGAAATATGAGAAGATGGTTGAATTTCGGCTTATTGGTATGCAATATATACAAATTTGTAACAGTTTATGGAAAAAAGTGATAATATATAATAACTCTCTATGAATTGGAGGATTTGATATATGGTGGAGCGCGATGATTTTTATAATAATATGATAGATGCTTGCAGAAAACATTCTTGTCATAAGGAATGTGATGATAAAAAAAATGAAAATATACACGATTTAATATGTCTTTTAGGATTGCTAGAAGATCATGACTGTTGTTGTCACAAGAAAAGAGGGCCACAAGGACCAAGGGGACCACAAGGGCCACAAGGACCTCAAGGATCACAAGGGCCTCGAGGATTCCAAGGAGCACAAGGAGCCCAAGGACCACAAGGAGCTCAAGGAGCCCAAGGACCACAAGGAGCACAAGGGCCTCAAGGATCACAAGGACCACAAGGATTCCAAGGCTCACAAGGACCGCAAGGAGCCCAAGGACCACAAGGAGCTCAAGGATTACAAGGAGCACAAGGACCACAAGGAGCACAAGGAGCTCAAGGACCACAAGGAGCCCAAGGACCACAAGGAGCACAAGGGCCTCAAGGATCACAAGGACCGCAAGGAGCCCAAGGACCACAAGGAGCTCAAGGATTACAAGGAGCACAAGGACCTCAAGGATCACAAGGGCCTCTAGGATTCCAAGGGGCTCAAGGACCACAAGGATCACAAGGACTACAAGGAGCTCAAGGACCACAAGGACCACAAGGATTCCAAGGATCACAAGGGCCACAAGGAGCTCAAGGACCGCAAGGCTTACAGGGAGCCCAAGGACCACAAGGCTCAGTAGGAAATTCAGTAAGTTGCGCATGTGTTGCTCAAATGTTAAATATTATTCAACAGATTATTACAGCTTTCCCTGATTCGAATATAGTTGTTAATCTTGAAAATGGTGGTTCTGTAAGTGGAAGACCTACTAGTGTTACTAATGGCACAATTTTTAATTTATCTACGCCTGCTGGTGCTATTACAGATAGAATCAGTATTTGTAAGATAGCATTTATATCACTTACAGGTGCGAATACCTTTACTGGCTTTACTTTCTTGCCTGCACCTAGTCCGCTTCCTACAGGTTGTGAAGCTGAATGCGAACAAGGTGTTAGAAATACCTTACAATCCTTTGTTGGAACTGGTACTAGTGTAAATGTACGTGCAGGTGGTAGTTCTACTGGTATGAATACAGTAACAAGTACTGCATTTGGAATGGCTATACTAGGTAATAATATAGCTGTATCAACATGCCATGTGGAGGAAATTTCTTAATTAATTTTTAAAGAGTTGTTGCACAATAATTTTTTTAAAACTATTGTGCAACAACTATTTTTTAACTCAAGGAATATATAAATTTCTGAGTTGAAAACATAGTTTCAGCAACACGTTAAGTATATGAAATGGTCAAAGTCTTACAACGAAGTAATCATGACATAGCACTTAGTTATAATACATAACGAATTAAATAAAATTATAGAGAATTGTACATTCTATTTGATTATCTTTAATTCATCAGATAGCTCTTTTTGGATATCTTTCATATAATCATCTGAATTTTTTCTTTGGATAGAGCTTAAGAATAGACTAATACCTACAAGACTCAAAGATATTAAGATTATTATTACCATACAAACACCTCACTTATCTTAAAGTATTGACATTAATATGGGAAATATAACCAATTAGTGTGTGGTTAATTTGGAAATTTAACATGTTGAATGATATTTAATAATTATTATTAAATAAGATAGAATCTTTCTAAAAAATATGTTAATATATGTTTATAAAGAGGAAAATAATTTAAGAAGTAATGAAAATTATATGAGGAGGGATGAAAAATGCTTAGTTTAATTAAGAGCGATATATCTTATGGAAGGAAAAAAGTAAATGGGAGAATTATAAGAATTATAAGTATAAAAAACTTAGAAGATAATATTTTAAACTACAGCATTTGGTTAAAAAAGAACAACATGGAGGACAGATTAGATAATTATGATGAATTTTTGCAAGTCAAGTAGTTATGGATGAAGGCAGATTAAATTTTGGATTTAAGCTGCTTTTATTTTATGTAAAAATAATCGATAAAAGTTATTAATTAGTATTTACTATTTTATAATATAATGTTATAATATAAACATACAAATCCCCATACAATAACTCTCTCTCTAAAGTTTGTGATATAAGGATGTAGTTAATAATCTTTTAACTACATCCTTTATTTTTTATACACATAAATATTTGATTGAACATAAAATGTTATATCATGAACAACTAAGGAGGAAATAAAATGGGATACAATATTAGAAGAGGTAAAAACTACAAGGAACATTATTCAGGAAATAATCAATATGCAGAAAAATGTGAATGGATTAAAAATCACAATCATGAATTTTTAACAAGCACAGACTATGCTAAAGATGATGAGTGCGTAATTCATAATCATCGTATAGCTGGTGTAACTGGGCCTGCAATTAGATGTGGTAACTCTCATGTGCATAAAATTGAGACACTTACAGATACTTTTGATGATCATTTTCATGCTGTTTGTGATACCACTGGACCAGCAATTAATCTTCCAGGTGGAAAACACATTCATTTAGTAAAAGGCGAAACAACTGTTAATGATGGACATGATCATGATTATTTCTTCACTACTTTAATAGAAGATCCTACAAATGTTCCAAATGATAAAGATTGCTAAAATAATCAATAATATTAAAGTTTATAATATTAAAATTATTAAGATATAAATCTTAATATGAATAAACAGATAGGGAGTATTTAATGAAAAGATTTTAACGCAAAATATAAGTATTGATTTAATAAGTAATCATAGTTTTCTTTCTTGTATACTCCCATAGTTATAAAGTTTTCTTAAATAAAAAACATCAACATTATGATAATGCTGATGTTTTTTGTGTGTTACAGGGATCGATGATGGTTAAGTCCATTTATATCTATTAGTAAAGTTAAATTGCATTAATTGTATAGTTCTAACCCAAAATATCGTTTGTTATCATTATCCACAAACTTAAAAGGTCCATTATAAAGTATTGTACCAGCATGTTTTCCTTGGGTTATAACTACATAGTTATTTAAGTTACAATCAGGAGATTGCAAGCTATATTGTAAATTTTTAAGTTCATTTTGAAAAGCATCCGGTTTTAATTTCATTATTTTTAGAGTTTTTAATTCTTCGCTGGAAATATTTTCATCATTATTTGAATCACCGATTTTAACTAAGGCTGTCATCAAATCAGGTGAAAGACCATTATTGTCTATTGTATTTCCATCAGAGCCAAAGAGATTTGTTTTATAAGTATAATTTGACTGTCTTTCTTCCTCAATAATTCCTGCTGTTTCACTAAGCCTATTTATATCTAATTTAAATTCAGAAATTGAAACATTTTTACTACTAGCATTATTTAAAGTTTCATAGAAATCAGCAACTATAATGAAAAAAATGAATAATAGCAATGAAACAATTGATATTCCCAATAATGTTGATTTTTTAATTGAATTGATTCTCTTCAAAATATTTTTAACTATGTTGATATGGTAAGTACAAACTGATAATTTTTTAGTTTGCATTTTCACACCATCCTTTAAAATTTCTTATAGTCTAATGGTATTATAGAAGTATTAATTTAAATTTATGAAATGGTAAAAAGAAAGTTAAACTTAAAGATTTATTCAATTTTATATTATGCGTGCACAAAATATACGTTACTAAAGTACATATACATTGGCTAATCCAGAATGCTATAATTGCAAATAAAGATTTTTTAATTAGAGAAATATATTTCCAACATGTAACTTAGAATTAAGTGATAACTTACCGAAATCAAATACATTTTTGTTCCTCAGGACTATGAAAATTTCGCTGAAAGTACTAAATGGAAGCTTGCACCACATTAGCTTGCTCCCAATTTCATTGAGACAAGCTAATGTGGAACAAGCTTCCATTAAGTACTTTAGCAGCTTATTTTCAAATGCCTGCTTCACAAAAATAAATTTGATTTCTAGAGAAAACATCCACTTAAAGTTCTAGAAAATTTATAAATATGTTTATCTAATAAGTTAGATATTTAATTGGAATGACTATCCATACTTGTTAATTTAAGTGTAGCACTTTAATAGAAATAAGTAACATATTGTTTGCAGTGTTTCATTTGAATTTTGATGGTAATGATTCTTGACTAGAGGTTGTTCCATAATGCTTGTTCAACGCCTGTCGTTGAGGCAAGCATTGTGGGTACAACTTCTAGTCGTAGAATCATCCATTAAAATTCTTAGAAACCGAAACACAATATGTTACTTATTTCGGTAAGTTACACATAAGTTTAAGTTACATGTTGGTTATCTATGATTTAGGAGGAGAATTATATGAAAGTGTATGTTTTAGATACAGGATATTTAGAAACTGATAAGAATAATGTAGTGGGTGGGGCCACTATGGGTACTTATAGTAACCCTCATGTGAAAAATGAATGGATTAAGCTTCCTGTAATGGCTGTTTTGATAGATCATCCTGATGGGAAAATATTATATGATTTAGGAAGCAATCCAGAAGCTATGAATGGATACTGGCCTAAAAATCTGCAAGAAGTTTATCCATTATATCAAACAAAGGAACAGAGATTAGAGAATCAATTAGCTTTATGTGGTACAAAACCAGAGGATATAAAGAAGGTTATTATTTCTCATATGCACTTAGATCACGCAGGAAATTTAGATATGTTTAAGCATGCCGATGTGTATGTTTCAAAAGCTGATTTCATGCAGGCTCAAACACAGGTTAGATTAAATTCAGATCCATTGACTCATGGGGGATATATAAAAGCAGATTTAGATGTTTCAGTAAAACAATATCATTTAGTTGAAGAGGATTTTGAATTTGCTAAAGGGGTAGAGATTATTAATTTACCAGGGCATACCCCAGGACTATTAGGGCTAGTAGTTCATTTGGAAAATGAAGGTACGCTTATCTTTCCACAAGATTGTGTGTATACCTCGGAAATATACGGGCCGCCAGTAAAATCATCTGGATTACTTTATGACAGTCTTTCATTCTTTAAATCAATTAATAAAGTAAGAGGATTAGAAAAGAAGTATGATGCAAAAGTATTTTTTGCCCATGACGATGAATTTTTCAAAACAATAAAAGTAGCTCCAAAATATTATGAATAATATAAATACTTAGTTTATGACGTAACTTATCGAAAGTAGAAACATTGTTGTTTCGCAGGACTATGAAAATTTCGCTGAAAGTGCTAAATTGCAGCTTGCACCACCAATGCTTGCTCCCAATTTCATTGTGACAAGCATTAATGGAACAACCTACAATTAAGCACTTTTAACAGCTCATTTTCAGATGCCTACTGCACAAAAATGTTTCTACTTTCTAGTATGACATTTATTACAAAGTATGAATCTGTTCTTAAATTGTTTATCTATATAACATAATTTATTTCAGAATTAAGTAAAACTTCACTCACCACAATTTTGTGGTGAGTGAAATTTTAGAATCAAAACATTGTATTTATAGGAGGCTTTCTACTTAGGATTGTCCACCAATGAACTTACACAAGTGTACACTTTTTTTCGCCCGTCCTTCATAGATGAAAGGTTGCAAATTTGGATGAAAATCAAAAAATTCCAACCTCTCGGAAATCTATGGTACAATGAAGAAAACGCTAGGGATGTGCTGAAAGGAGATGAAATGGATTTGAAGAATATCTATAATATTGAATTTCATACTGGAAGTAAAGAAGAATTATTACCTGGTTTTACGTCGGATTTTCCTTATATTGCGTCCTGTGCTGAATTGGATAAATTTATGGGGCGTTTTGTACCATGGCACTGGCATAAAACCGTGGAGTTATTTTATATGGAAAGCGGTATACTGGAATATTGCACGCCAAAAGGAAAGATGATGTTTCCCGCAGGTTCTGGCGGAATGATCAATTCTAATGTGCTTCACATGACAAGGCCACAGGCGAAATCAGAAAAGAATATTCAGCTCCTTCATATTTTTGATCCTTCTTTCATAGCTGGACAACAGGGAAGCCGGATAGAACAAAAATATGTTACGCCAATTACCACGGCTAAGCAGTTAGAAATTATTGCATTGTATCCCGATAATCCGGAACAGGCGAAAATTTTAGATACAATTCGTGAATCATTTCATCTTTCTGAAAATGATCTAGGATACGAAATAAAACTGAGGGAGACATTATCTGACATATGGGTTCAAGTTTTTGCTATGTCACGTCCCCTATTGGAAGAAAAGGGGCATTACGATAAAGCCAATGATAAGATAAAATTGATGATGGTATATATCCATGAGCATTATGCGGAAAAAATCTCAATCGCAGAGATTGCTTCTGCTGCTTTTTCCAGCGAGCGTGAGTGCTTTCGTGTATTCCATGATTGCTTACATATGACACCTGTAGACTACATCAAAAGCTACCGTTTACAAATGGCGTGTCATATGCTGGCAAAAGGCAAGGAAACGATTACGTTTATCAGCAATGCTTGTGGATTAGGAAGCAGCAGCTACTTTGGAAAGGTCTTTCGGGAGTATATCGGATGTACGCCCATAGAATATCGCCGAAAATGGCAGAATAGTGATATATAAAGGCAGAAATGAGATATTTTATTAAATAAGATTGCACTATAATGATACATGTAAAGGTGATAGGGCAATCTTAAATCTATTGCAGTCACCATATAATCACAGCTTTTTTGAATGGAGGGTTTGCAATGATAAAACTGAATATCTTGAATATGAAAGGCTTTTTACAGATGGTAAATGAATGCGGTGGTGCAGTCAATCTGTTACACCCAGATGGAAGCAAGGAAAACATCAATAAACAGTACGGAATTCAGAATGAATTATTACAAAAGTACAAGGAAAATAAAAATTACCTGCTACTTTCTCTGGATATTCCTACCCCCAAAGATTACATGAGCATTGTCTCTTACTACACTGGGAATTGCTGATAGTTTGTTTGTAAATACTTTATCATAAAGATGCCTGACCGATTTTAGGTCAGGCTATACCAATTTCAGAAAGTAAGCTGGAAAATGGAATTGGATTGTAAAAAAATGCAGTGTTAAAATAATATTGGCATTAATAAAAAGCAGTGGAATGTTTTTTTGAAGATTTTCTAAATCTTGTTTTATTTGAGCTACGCATGGATCAGTCATATTTGATACTAATACTCCTACATTAGCTGATTTTATAGTAGCTGCAGTTGAGCTAATACATAGATTACCTATATCTAAATTCAAATATAGATGTAGTTTATCATCTGCAATAGTGATACAATTTAGTTTATACTAAAGAGATTGGAGCAAATTATGAAAGTAAATATTTTTATGCCTAAATATATGGCTGAATTTAAATGTATTAGCTCAAGCTGCACTGATACTTGCTGTGCTGGGTGGGATATAAATATAGATGAGGACACTTACAATAAATATAGAAACAGCAGTGGGGATTTTAATAAATTATTAGACGGAAAATATGTAGAAAATAAGGATAAACATGATTCTTTTAACCATGGATTTATGATACTTAAAGAGGAGAGTAAATGTCCATTTTTGAATTGCAATATGCTTTGTGATATTCATGGTGGATTTGGAGAAGGAGAATTATGTATAACTTGCAAGAGCTATCCTAGAGTATTTAATATTGTCGATGATGTCTATGAAAAGAGTGGATTACCTTCATGTCCAGAAATATGTGCTAAGGCCTTTTTAAATAAATACAAAATGGAATTTATTGAAGGGGAAGAAGAAATAGAAGAGAAGAATACTGAAATAAGAAGAATTATAGATAGTGCGGCTTTTGATGGTACTGAAAGTCTTCTTCAATACTTTTGGGATATAAGAGTAATATCTATAAATATTATGCAGTCAAGAAAATTCTCTATTGAAGAAAGGATAAATATCCTTAAAGCTTTTTATGAACAAATTGAAGAGGCACATGTTTCATCAGAGTTTGACCTTATAGAAGAATTATTAGAAGAATTTAATGATGAAGAGTCAGATTACAGTAGGCTAAGAGGAGTGGAATTCAAAGAGGATAATAATTTCTATATAGATATTGCAGAAAGTGGTCTTGTAGAAAATATAAGAAGCGTGAGATTAAAAGAATGCCTTAAAGAATATATAAATGGGATATCAAAAGAGCTCAGTGTGAGTGAATTCTTAAATCATACACCTAAATATTTTAAAGAATTGGAAAGCTATTCTTATGTTTTTGAGAATTATTTAGTTAATCAAATTTTTAAAGATCTAATTCCTTTTAATAAAGGAGAAAGCTTAGTTAAAGGCATTAATGTACTAATTAATAGTTACAGAATAATAAAGGCATATATTATTGGAATAGCTATGCATAATAAGGAAGAGATAAAGGGAGAACAAATAATAAGAGTTATTCAAGCTTTAAGCAAAGATATAGAACATAACAAGGTATTTAAAGAATTACTTGAAAAATAAGCAACCTATAACTTAGATTTATGTGTAACTTACCGAAATAAGTAACATATTGTGTTTCGGTTTCTAGGAATTTTAATGGATGATTCTACGACTAGAAGTTGTACCACAATGCTTGCTTCAACGACAGGCGCTGAACAGGCATTGTGGAACAACTTCTAGTCAAGAATCACTACCATAAAAATCCCAATGAAACACTGCAAACAATATGTTACTTATTTCTAGTATAGTGATATACTCAAAGTTAACAAGAATGAATAATTATTTTAATTATAAGTCAAATATTTAAATTGGATATATATAACTTTATGGTTTCATATTTTATAAAAACGCAGAGATAGGAAAAGGATGGAGATAATGCATTCTTTCCCTTTTAATTGTGCTTAGAATGCAGGTTACGGGTAGAGGAATATAAAAAAAATTGAAAAATATTCTTAAGTTAAATTATCTTTAAATTCATAATAAGGTATACGAACTATACGTCCAGTTTCATCAAATTTATATTTTGTACCACTAAGTGGAGAGTTGCTAGCTACTAAATTTTGACCAATAAGATAAATGGCCTCAGCTTCTTCACGTGGATCCTGGATAACAGTACCTGTTATAAAACCTTTTTTTATTAAGTCTCTAGCTTCAGGTAGTGCATCAACGCCAACAACAGGAATATACATTGATTTATTACCTTTGTTATAACCATATTTTTGAAGGGCTTCAACAGCTCCTATAGCCATAGCATCATTATTTGCAATTACAGCTTCAATTTTATTGCCGTATCTTAGGAGTACGGATTTCATATTAGTTTGTGCACAAGCTCGATCCCAATTACAATATCTTCATGTAATATTCCTATCATAGTTTAATTAAATTACTAGGTTTAGATTATGTTTTAATTTTAAAATTATTCTACGCTCTTCACATATGAAGCTTATCTTACTAAAGTCAGATGGGGAATTAAACCCAACCTGAATCAAGTTTCGCTTTATACTGAGTGAGAAGAACTTTGCGGAACATATTCACATAAATTTGAAATTAGTGCTATAATTAAAGTTAATATTGATATGAAATGATAAATCAATCAATACATTAATGTGTAAAGATAATTTTTAAAGATGAATTTAAAAAGTTTTAAAAATAGATTAACTAAACATAATATAAAGTAGTGAGAAGGGACTTAGTAAATTATGAGCAATAAATTTAAAATATTATCAGATATATCTAAAAAAAGTCAAGCTAGTGATTTTTACTTTACATTTTTTAATGGAAGTTTATTAGTCAAAAGAGAGAAGGATATATTAAATATTCCAGTTTTAGATGAACTTAAGAATTTAAATGTTAAATATGAAAGTGAATTCTTTATAGGAAAATTGAAGGATCAAGGATGTTTTGTTGTAGAAGCAGCTTCTCAAATTGAATTAAAGGATGGCTATGAATTAATACCTTTAAGAGAGGTTGGACCACTTATCGATGAAGAATTATTTTTAATAGCTGGAAGGGCAAATCAAATATTAAATTGGGATAGAACTCATAGATACTGTGGTAAATGTGGTTCTAAAACAAAAAATAAAGAAGAGGAAATTGCTAAAGTATGTCCAAACTGTAATCATGTAATGTACCCTGTAATATGTCCAGCAATAATTGTTGCTGTTACAAAGGGAGATAAGATATTGCTGGCTCATAACAGTGGCTTTATAAACAATATGTATAGCTTAATTGCTGGATTTGTTGAAGCAGGAGAGGATTTAAAAAGTACTGTAAAGAGAGAGGTATTTGAGGAAGTAGGAATAAAAGTTAAGAATATTGAATTCTTTAATAGTTCTCCATGGTCATTCCCCAATTCATTAATGATAGGCTTTTTCGCAGAGTATGAATCGGGAGAAATAAAGGTTGATGGTAAAGAAATTATGGATGCCAACTGGTTTTCAAAAGATAACTTCCCGAGTATTCCTAAGAAATACACTCTTGCAAGAAAGATAATAGATGAATTCGTTAATAGAGGAGAAAAGGATGGAAGAAAATAAGGTTACTTATAAAACAATTGATGAATATATTTTACAGTTTTCTCCTGAAATTCAGGAAATACTAGAAACGTTAAGAAAAGTTATAAAAGAGTCAGCACCAGGCGCGGAGGAGAAAATAAGTTACCAAATGCCTACTTTTGTGTTACATGGAAACTTAGTGCATTTTGCTGCTTTTAAAAAACACATAGGATTTTACCCAACTCCTAGTGGAATTGATGAATTTAAAAGTGAATTATCGGGATATAAAGGGGCAAAAGGATCAGTACAATTCCCCATAGATAAGCCGCTTCCTTATGAATTAATTAGCAAGATAGTTAAATTTAGAGTTGATGAAAACATAAGAAAAGTAGAAGATAAATTAAAAAAGAAGAAATAGTTCTATGAAATCTTTATAGAATCTTTATGCTGGGAAAAATAATCTTAACCCAATATTTATATTATAAGGAGTATTATTCAAATATAAAATTATTTGTTTAATACTTCTTTTTTATTTGGAGTAAAAAATTGAAGTTTTAAGGCTATAAATTCTGAAAGGTGAGATTTTAATATTCATGAGAATTTTATAGCAATCTAAATTTATTGATTTGTTTTACAGACATTCAATAAATAATACTACATTAAATGAAAGGGGAAAAGTAATGTTAGATTTAATTTTTGTAGCATTATTGATTTTTGGATTTTATTCAGTTTCGGCATTTACTAATTGGTGTGGAAAACAAATTAACAAGTAAGAGAAATAAGTGAGGGAAGATATATGTTAATTTTAGTAATAATCATAGTTTCACTTTTTGGGTATTTAGGCTATGCGCTTTTTAACCCAGAAAAATTTTAGTTTTGATTATAAGGCACAATCAAATTTCATGTGCCTAAAACAGGAGGAATAACTTATGGAATGGTTACAAATAATAATTACTTTACTACTCTTTATGTTATGCATAATACCAGTTGGAAAATATTTATATCATGTTAGTACTGGTGATAGAACGTTTGGAGACAAGCTATTTGATAAAGTTGATAATTTCATTTATAAGGTATGCAGGATAAATAAAGAAGAAGATATGAATTGGAAGGAATATGTAGTCTCTATTATTGCTGTAAATGCAGCCATGATATTTATTGGATATATCATACTTAGAACTCAAAGCCTTCATATATTAAATCCGAATAAAATAGGTGGAATGGAGCAGAGTTTATCCTTTAATACAATTATAAGCTTTATGACTAATACAAATCTTCAAGATTACAGTGGTGAATCTGGATTATCTCATTTAAGTCAAATGGTAGTCATCATATTTATGATGTTTACTTCAGCAGCAACAGGATTTGCAGCAGCTTTGGCTTTTATGAGGGGAATAATTGGCAAAAAAACTATGGGGAATTTCTTTGTAGATTTAATAAGAATTATAACAAGAGTTTTATTGCCTTTTTCAATAGTAGTAGGTTTGCTTTTAGTAACTCAAGGGGTACCACAAACTCTTTCGGGAACTAAGACAGTGACAACAATAGAAGGGAAGATGCAGGATATAGCATTAGGACCTGTGGCAGCCCTTGAAGCTATAAAGCATATTGGAACAAATGGTGGAGGTTTCTTTGGTGCAAATTCAGCTCACCCCTTTGAAAATCCTACTCCTATATCCAATTTGATTGAATTATTATCAATGATGATACTTCCAGGTGCAATTGTATATACTTTTGGGTTGATGCTAAAAAATAAAAAGCAGGGATGGACTATATTTGCTGCAATGGCGGGAATATTCCTTGTGGCTTTGCCAATCTGCTATTACGCTGAAAAAGCAGGAAATCCGGCTTTAGCTCATATTGGATTAAATCAATTAATGGGCAATATGGAAGGAAAAGAAGTAAGGTTCGGAATTGGACAATCTGCATTGTTTACAACTGTGACTACGGCTTTTACCACAGGAACTGTTAATAGCATGCATGACTCTTTGACTCCTATTGGTGGAGCTGTAGCGCTTATTAATATGATGCTTAATGTGGTCTTTGGAGGAAAAGGTGTAGGTTTTATGAACATGATGATGTATGCAATACTTACAGTTTTCCTATGTGGACTTATGGTTGGAAGAACCCCAGAATTTTTATCTAAAAAAATCGATGGTAAAGAAATTAAACTTGTAGCTTTAGCTATAATAATTCATCCATTTTTAATATTGATGTTTTCAGCTTTAGCTTTAATAGTTCCAGAGGGGGTAGCCGGTATATCAAATCCAGGCTTTCATGGATTATCTCAAATTGTTTATCAATTTACATCCTCAGCAGCTAATAATGGTTCTGGCTTCGAGGGATTAGTTGACAACACTTTGTTTTGGAATACTACAACAGGGATTGTCATGTTCTATGGAAGATATTTATCTATGATAATTCTCCTTTCAGTAGCAGGATCCTTATCAGTTAAAAGAGCTATACCAAAAACAACAGGTACCTTTAGAACAGATAATGCTATGTTTGCAGTAACCTTGATTTTTATAGTTTTAATTATTGGAGCTTTAACATTTTTACCAGCTTTAGCACTAGGCCCAATAGCTGAACACTTAACACTATGGCATTGATATTAAGGCACAATCAAGAAAATAACAAATCAATCTGCCTAAGTGAAAAGAATTTAAATGAATAAGGAGAAAAAATAAAATGAGTGATAAAAAAAGAGATTCAAAATTTATTACAAAAGAAATATTTCATGAAGCTATTATAGAATCTTTTAAGAAGTTAAATCCTAAGTATATGATAAAAAATCCAGTTATGTTTGTAGTTGAAATAGGATTTATAATAACTTTATTGCTTACAGCGCTGCCAAGCTTATTTGGAGATCAAGGAAGTAATTTAAGGATTTACAACTTTATTGTTTCAATAATTTTATTTGTTACAGTGCTTTTTGCTAATTTTGCAGAAGCTGTAGCAGAAGGACGAGGTAAAGCTCAAGCAGAAAATTTAAAGAAAACACGTAAAGATACTATAGCTAAACTTTTAAATTCTGATGGAACTATAAGTATTATTAATGCAAATGAATTAAAAAAAGGTGATGTTGTATTAGTTGAAAATGGAGATATTATTCCAAATGATGGTGAAGTCATTGAAGGAATTGCATCTGTTGATGAGTCAGCTATAACTGGTGAATCTGCACCTGTTATGAAAGAAAATGGGGGAGATTTTGCATCAGTTACAGGAGGAACAAAAGTTGTAAGTGATTGGCTAAAAGTAAAGATAACTGCAACTCCAGGCGAATCTTTTTTAGATAAAATGATTTCACTTGTAGAAGGTGCATCAAGGCAAAAAACTCCAAATGAAATAGCTCTTAATACTTTGCTTGTTAGTCTTACAATTATATTTCTTATAGTTATAGTTTCACTTTATCCTATGTCTAAGTATTCTGGAGTTGAAATTCATATTTCTACTTTAATAGCACTTCTTGTATGCCTAATACCTACAACTATAGGAGGACTTTTATCAGCAATAGGTATTGCGGGAATGGATAGGGTAACAAAATTTAATGTCATTGCAATGTCAGGAAAAGCTGTTGAAGCTTGTGGTGATATAGATACAATGCTTTTGGACAAGACTGGTACTATAACTTTTGGAAATAGACTTGCTGCAGAATTTATTACTGTTGGGAATGCAAAAAGTTTAGATTTAATAAATTATTCAGTAATGTGTTCGTTAAAAGACGATACTCCTGAAGGAAAGTCAATAGTTGAACTTGGTAAAAAGAGTGGAACAACTATTAATTATGAAGATTATAAAGATTTAGAGTTTATTGAATTTACAGCTCAGACAAGAATGAGCGGAATAGATTTAACAGATAGTTATACAGTTAGAAAGGGAGCTTATGATGCTATAAAAAATAGAGTGGTTGATCTTGGAGGAAGTATTCCGAAGGACTTAGAGGATGCTGTAAATGGGGTTTCTAAGCTAGGAGGAACACCACTTGTAGTTGCTGTTAATAATAAGATTTATGGTGTGATTTATCTTAAAGATACTGTCAAGCCAGGTCTTGCTCTCAGATTTCAAAGACTTAGGGAGATTGGAATTAAAACAGTAATGTGTACAGGGGACAATCCTTTAACTGCTGCAACAATTGCTAAAGAAGCTGGTGTAGATGAGTTTATCGCTGAATGTAAACCAGAAGACAAAATTGCAGCAATTAGAAAAGAACAAGAACAAGGTAAACTTGTAGCTATGACCGGAGATGGTACTAATGACGCGCCAGCACTGGCACAAGCAGATGTAGGACTTGCCATGAATAGCGGTACCACATCAGCTAAAGAGGCAGCCAATATGGTGGATTTAGATTCAGACCCAACAAAAATTCTTGAAGTAGTTGAAATAGGAAAGCAATTATTAATTACAAGAGGAGCTTTAACAACTTTTAGTATAGCTAATGATGTAGCAAAATATTTTGCTATTATACCAGCTATCTTTACAATAGCAATTCCAGAAATGCAGATTATGAATATAATGGGGCTTTCAACTCCATATAGTGCTATACTTTCAGCTCTAATTTTTAATGCCATAATAATACCATTACTTATTCCAATTGCGATGAAAGGTGTTAAGTATAAACCTATGAAAGCAGAAATAATGCTTCTTAGAAATATGCTTATATTTGGAGGAGGAGGTATCTTGGTTCCTTTTGTAGGAATCAAAATAATCGATATGATAATAACTCCTGTTGTAAGGATACTAAATATAGGTTAAAAGTTACTTATGTTTTGGATTAAAGTATGATATTTTCACAGTTTAAAATATGTATTCAGTAAAAAGGAGATTTTTATATGAAAATAATTAAAAAATCTATTCTCGTGAGTATTACCTTAATGATACTTTGTGGGCTTATATATCCTCTTTTGATGACTGGAATAAGTCAGTTGATTTTTAATAAACAAGCTAATGGAAGCATGATAGTAGTTGATGGAAAAGAAGTTGGATCAGAACTTATAGGGCAAAATTTTACAGACCCTAGGTTCTTTAGAGGCAGAGTTTCTGCAGTAAATTATAACACTTATACAGAAGCTGATACAAAAGTAGATGAAAATGGTAAATCAGCATATAGTGGTGTAGGTTCAGGATCACAAAATTTAGCACCGTCTAATGAAGCACTTAAAGAAAGAGTTGAGAAAGATATCAATGATTTTTTAGATACTCATCCTGGAGTTAAAAAAGAAGATATTCCAACTGATTTATTAACAAGTTCAGGTTCAGGTCTTGATCCTGACATAAGCCCAGAAGCAGCAAAAATTCAAATACCAGCAGTTTCAAAAGCATCAGGAATAAGTGAAGCTGATCTTCGCAAAATCGTAGATAAATATACTGAGGACAGGACTTTAGGTATATTGGGAGAAACAAGAGTAAATATTATGAAAGTTAATATTGAAGTAGCTAAAATTTTAAACAATAAGTAGTTTGAATTTATGTTCGTTTTATATTATATGGACTAGAGGATTTACTATGAAAAAGATGCTTTCGTTAATGCAAACTAGGAAAAATATTACGTTTGTATTAATATTAATTGCTATATAATTTTACTAAAATAGAATACACAACTATATGAAAGTAAGGAGTGATTTAAATAGATATTCATGAAAGACCAAATCCAGACTATCTTTTAAATCAAATAAAAAAAGATGAAGTGGACTCTTCGAGAGGGAAATTAAAGATATTTTTTGGTTATGCAGCTGGGGTTGGTAAGAGTTACGCAATGCTGATGGAAGCTCATGATATGAAAAAATTAGGTGAAGATGTGGTGATTGGCTATATAGAACCACATGCAAGGCCGGAAACCATGGCTTTATTAAGTGGAATCGAAGATATAGGGCCTAAAGTTATTAACTATAAAGGCATAATGTTAAAAGAGTTTGATTTAGATAAGGCTCTTCATAGAAAACCTAAGATAATTTTGGTTGATGAACTTGCCCACACAAATGCCAGAAGTGAAAGACATAGAAAAAGGTGGCAAGATATAGAGGAGCTTTTAGAGGCAGGAATAGATGTATACACTACTTTAAATGTTCAGCATATTGAAAGTCTAAATGATATTGTTGAAAGCATTACGCATATTTCAGTGAGAGAGACAATTCCAGATAAAATATTTGATGAGGCAGATAAAGTAGAATTAATAGATATTGAGCCGGATGAACTTCTTAAAAGGTTTAGCGATGGAAAAGTATATAGTAGAGAACAAACCAAGAAGGCCTTTAATAATTTTTTTATTAAAAATAACCTATTTGCCCTAAGGGAAATTGCTTTAAGAAGAACAGCTGATAGAGTAAATTATGAGGTGGAAAGTGTAAGATTATCAAAAGGACAGATAACAGTGATGCCAACCTCAGATCCTATATTAGCTTGTATTTCACCATCACCTTCATCCTCAAGAGTAATAAGAACAGCCACAAGAATGGCTGAAGCACATCATTCAAAGTGGATAGCTCTTTATGTGGAAACGACAAAATCTCAAAATTTGAGTAAAGAAGATAAGGAAAGATTAAATGCAAATTTTAGTTTAGCAGAGGAATTAGGTGGAGAAGTAGTTACTGTATATGGGGATGATATAATTAATCAAATAATTCAATATGCAAAGTTTAGGAATGTAACTAAAATTATTATAGGTAAAAATCATAAGAAACCTGAGAATTTATTTCATTTCTATGCTAGGGATATTGTTGATAAACTTATGGAATCAAACTCCTATATAGACGTATATGTTATACCAAATTCAACTTTTGATAAAGGAAAAGAAAAGATTATACAAAAGAATAAAATAAAATTCAATGTAACTAAAAGAGAAATATTAATATCCAGCTTAATAATGCTATTATCTACAATGATTTCGCTATTTATTGATTATATAGGTTTTAGTGAAGCCAATGTAATTATGATATTTATACTCGGTGTTATTATAGTCAATATGAAGACAAGAGGATACCTTTTAGGGTTTACTAGTTCAATTATAAGTATTTTTATATTCAATTTTCTTTTTACTGAGCCGAGGTATTCTCTTGAAGTATATGATAAAAGTTATTTAGCAACATTTCCTATTATGCTTATAGTAACATTTATCATTGGTACTCTTACAAATAAAATTCAAGGAGAAGCGCAAAATTCGCTGATAAGAGAAAATAGAACACAAATCTTATATAGGGTAAGCAAAAAATTATTAAGCGCAACAGGGACTGCAGATGTTGTGGGAATAGGAATAAAATATTTATCAAGATTACTTGAAAGAACAGTTATTTGTTATTTGGCCCAAGAAAACAAATTGTCAACACCGTTTATTTATACAGCGACAAAGGGTGAGAAAGACAGAGCTTTATTAAGTAAGGATGAAGAAGCAGTAGCACACTGGACGTTACTAAATGATAAAGAGTCAGGGACAGGAACAAATACCTTTTATGGAGCGAAAGGTTATTATATGCCTCTAAAAAGTAATGGAAGAATATTAGGAGTTATAGGAATTTCCTGTGCTAATGGTCCATTAAAACCGGAACAAAAATTTATATTTGAAACAGTTGCTAACCAAATTTATATTGCTCTAGACCGAGAAATCCTTGCAGAAACCCAAAAGAATTCTAAATTAGAGGTAGAAAGCGAAAGATTAAGGAGTAATCTTTTAAGGTCAATTTCCCATGACTTAAGAAGTCCCCTTGCAGGAATTAAGGGAGCAGTAAGCACTATAATTGAAACAGGGAATCTCATATCAGAAGAAACTAGGAGTGAATTACTTGAAGGTGTTTACGATGATACTGAGTGGCTCATAAGATTAGTTGAAAACTTACTTAGCATGACACGATTTGATGAAGGAAAGATGAAAATAAAAAAGAACATGGAGATAGTAGAAGAGGTTGTATATGAGGCAGTTCAAAGGACTTCAAAACGCTTTAAAGATCATAATATAAAAGTAACAGTTCCTGAAAGTGTAATAATGGCTGCAATGGATGGAAGTCTAATTGAGCAGATCATAATAAATTTACTTGATAATGCCATAAAATTTACTCCAATAGAATCAGAAATAGAAGTAAAGTTTCATGAAAATGATGAGAGTGTTATTTTCGAGGTAAGTGATAATGGTATGGGAATAAATGAAGAAATATTACCTAATATATTTGATAGATTTTTTACAAACGGAAATAAAATTTCAGATTCTAGAAGAGGCGTTGGATTAGGACTTGCGATTTGCAAATCCATAGTTGAAGCACATGGTGGAACAATTTGTGCCCATAACAAAGATGAAGGAGGAGCAACTTTTAAATTTGATATTCCGAAGGAGGAAAAAGTAGATGGATAATAAACTGCATATCCTTGTTGTTGAAGATGATAGACCTATAAGAAATTTTATAACAGCATCCTTAAAAGCTCAAGGATTTAATTATATAGAAACTGATAAAGGGAATGAGGCCATTGCTCTTTCAATGTCACATAATCCTGATTTAATAATATTGGATTTAGGACTTCCAGATATTGATGGAATCGAAGTTGTTACAAAAGTAAGAGAATGGTCAAAGGTTCCTATAATAATTGTTTCTGCAAGAGAAAATGAGAGACAGAAAATTGAGGCTTTAGATAAAGGTGCAGATGATTATTTAACAAAGCCATTTGGAATAGGAGAATTATTAGCAAGAATTAGAGTATCCTTAAGACATAGCATGACTGTAACAAATGAAAAGGGCAGTATTGATGTGCTTAAAATTAAGGATTTAGCAGTAGATTTTAATAAAAGAAAAGTGA
>Ga0209281_1000781_pt1 | contig 30255 bp, 31 predicted proteins | sample MedtruBG_FD_187514 | JGI IMG/M metagenome (GOLD analysis project Ga0209281, IMG submission 187514) | Root nodule microbial communities of legume samples collected from California, USA - Medicago truncatula BG (SPAdes) (version 2) | ecosystem: Host-associated > Plants > Roots > Nodule | place... | reverse complement strand
AGGCCAGATCACGCGATGCAATCCATGACGAACTGCGCCACATTCTCCAAGCCGTCACCCCACAGGAATGCGCAGCCTACTTCAAAGAGGCGGGATATGAACGGGCTTAAATACATACCGCTCTAACGGCGAGTGAACCACACAAATTGAGGAAGACCCACACAAAGTGAGGAAGAACCTGATTAACTGCAAAGCGACACCCAGATAGGAAAAGATTTCTGTCAGGCCGACGTGAAGTTCATGGTTATTGAAGGCATCCAGGGCTTTTTCGGGAAGGCGTGCTGCTTCGCGGACAAGGACGCTGTCGGGAACGGCTGGCTTCCACGCAGCGGGTCGAGGGTCAACCATCGCAATCTCACCTTGGCGATGATCGACAGCCGCGACTTCCTGGCAGCCAGACGGCGCACCGAGCAGACGATCCTCCTTCCCGCTGGCCCAAAGATCCTTGTCACCGGCGGTCTCGACTTCAACGACCCTCGGCTGATCTGGGCCAAGCTCGACCAGGTGCACGAAAAGCACCCGGACATGGTGCTGATGCACGGCAAGTCGCCGAAGGGCGCCGAGAAGATCGCCTCGCTCTGGGCAACGAACCGGGACGTGCCGCAGATCGGCTTCGCCCCCGACTGGACCAAGCACGGCCGCGCAGCGCCCTTCAAGCGCAACGACGAAATGCTGGAAATCCTGCCCAAGGGCGTGATGCACTTCCCCGGTACCGGCATCAACGACAACCTCGCCGACAAGGCCAAGAAGCTGGGCATTCCGGTCTGGAAGTTCGGCGGCGCGTGAGCGCCGCCCGCAACGGCTACGGCAAGGGCTGGTGGGGGTGGACAGCCGGATTCCGGGCGGCACGGGCGATAGCTGCCGTCCCGAAAATGATGGTATTTTGGGAGAATACCGCTGTCTTATCGATGTATCTATCGCGGCGTGGGGAGCTCGACAGTCTGGCCCACAACATCGATCGCCGCCTTACCTCGAAGCCCACGGGCGCTTCCGCCTTCGAGCAGTTCATGCGCTTCGCCGATGCGCGCCAGCGGAAGCACCGCGCCGATCACCGGCTTGATCAGGCCGCGTTCGACAAGGTTTGTCAGCGCGTCGAGCTTGCCTCGGTTCTGACGGGTGAACACGAAATGGTAGGCGGCGTTCTTGCCCCAAGCCTCGATCAAATTCTGCGGCTGCGCGATGTCGACGATGCTGACCACCCGTCCAGCATCCGCGAGGGCGAGCGCGCTTCTCGTCAGAGTGTCGCCGCCGATGGTGTCGAACACGACGTTCACCCCTTGCCCCCGCGTCAGTTCCGCCACGGCTGAGACATAGTCATCGGCGGTGTGGTCGATGACCTCGTCCGCTCCAAGCGAGCGCACGAATTTATGGTTGCTACGGCGCGCCGTCGTGATGACCCGCGCACCCATCGACTTGGCAAGCTGGATCGCTACCGTACCCACGCCGCCGGCACCACCATGGATCAGAATGGTTTCGTGCACGGCCAGCTGGGCGCGGCTCACCAAAGCTTCCCAGACCGTCCCTCCAACGAGCGTCAGGCTGGCGGCCTCCAGATGGCTGATGTTGCGCGGCTTGCGGGCGACCAGCTCGACATCGGCAACGTGCTGTTCGGCATAGGAGCCGGGGCCGCCGAAGATTTTGGGCGTGTAGTAAACCTCGTCGCCTATGTCGAACTCGCTCACATACGCCCCCTTCTCCTCCACGACGCCTGAAACGTCGTGACCGATGATGGCGGGGAGCGGCACGTAGTCGGCGTAGTCGCCACGACGGATCTGATAGTCCAAGGGATTAATGGCGGTGGCGTGAACGCGCACCCGGACCTGCCGAGGTCCCACGACCGGCACGGTAACATCGAGCATCTCGAAAGCGTCGAAGCCACCGAATTTGCTGAGGACGATTGCCTTCATGGTGTTGGTCATGCTCTTACCTTTTCTTGAACCTAATTGATGGTACGAGCGATGTAGCGCGTATATGTTATTGCTGTAATACGCACAAAATTTACCCTAAGTGCACAGGAGGTTACTGCCATGGTCAAGCGGCGCCATTCCAGTTTGGATTCCAATCCCGGTTGCGCGGTAGAGGCGGCGATCAGTCTGATTGATGGAAAATGGAAATGCGTTGCGCTTTGGTATCTTCAGGAAAGAGGTACTGTCCGTTTCAACGAGTTGATGCGCTTGATGTCCGGGGTCACGCAGAGGACCTTGACCAATCAGTTGCGCGAATTGGAAGCCGACGGACTGATCAATCGCGTCGTCCATGCTCAGGTGCCACCCAAGGTCGAATACAGCTTATCCGACCCGCAACGCGCGGTCCAGATCTCGCGTCCAAACGCTGGCGGACAAACCGTATTCGCTGTCGTTGGCGAGCGCGATGGCTCGGTCTCGCAGAACCGCTGGATGGTGAGGACGGGACCGAAGGTTTCCTGCTGCACAATCGGAAGGCTGTTGTCCGAGACTTCGAGCAGGGCCGGGCGAAAGAACGCCCCATTCGCCAGCGGGCCGTCGGTGATCGGTCCGCCGCCGACAATCGCTTTGGCTCCGGCATTCACCGCGTCCCGGACAATCTTGTCGACCCGCTCGACGTTGGGTTTGTCGATCAACGGTCCCATGTCGCTTTTGGGATCAGAGGCGGGGCCGACCCGCACATTCCGCAGCCGCTCGGCAAGCCGATCGCGAACGGTGTCGTAGACCGCTTCCTGTACGAGCAGCCGCGAGCCCGTCATGCAGAACTGGCCGGCGAACACCGTCAGCGCCTTTTCCAAAACGGGTAGCATGGGTTCCATGTCGGCGTCGTCGAACACGATCATTGGCGCCTTTCCCCCCAAATTCAAGTCCGAAGCGTTTCATTCGGCGCGCCCCGACCGCGCTGATCGCAACGCCCGTCTTCGTGCTTCCCGTGAAGCTGATCGTCGGCACGTCGGGGCTTTCGACAAGGAGCACGGCCCCATCCGATCCGCTTTCAACGAAAATGTTGATGACGCCGTTCGGAAGGTCCGAGGCTTCTGCAAGAACCTCCGCCAGCACGCCAGCGATCTGGGCGGCCTGCCCTGGCATCTTGATGACGACCGTGCATCCTGCGGCAAGTGCCGGCGCGAACGATCTGGCCGCCAGAATGATCGGAGAGTTCCAGGGAACGATGACCCCCGCTACGCCCATCGGCTGCCGCAGGACGATCGAAAGGCTTCCCGGTCGCGGTTGCACGGCGCGACCCGCTTCGGTTCGCGCCATCGCCGCCCAGTAGCGCAGCTTGCTCGGGGCGCCGTCAACCTCAAGTGCGGCTTCGCCCCGAACCTTTCCATTCTCGAGCGAGAGGATGTCTATCAGTGGATCGCGATTCCGCTCGATCGCCAAAGCCATCTGGTCGAGCACTTTGGCTCGCATTTCGATATCATGTGCCCAGGCCGTGCCTCGAAAGGCGCGGCTCGCGGCGTCGATGGCGGACCCTGCAGCCGCGCCGCCATCATCCGGATAATCGCCGATGCGTTCGTAGGTCGCCGGATTGATGGAGATGCTGAGGCTCGCCGACGAAACGAACGCGCCATTGATCCAATTCTTGGCCGAATAAGTCGTCATCTGAAAGTCCTTAGCATGACATGACGGTCCCTCCACCGCCGTGAATGGACTGGTGTTGCTAGAGAGCTGCTGCTCGTGCTTGCGCCCGCTGCGACCTGGCTTCAGCGGGCACAGACCGCGTCGGGGATCAGGTCAGGAACGGCGGAGCATTTTCGCCGCGCAGGCGATAGTTGGGACGCGGGCGTTCAAGACGGATCGATTCGAGCACTGTGTAGGCGTGATACTTGGTCTGTGTGGTCACACCGGCGAGCCGCTCCGACCAGAGCTGGCCGTTGCTGCTGCGCTTCTCGAGCACATATTTGGTCGCGTAGTTCGCCATCGAGTTGATCCAGTTCTCGGTGCCGACGAACACTTTGTCCCAGCCGGCGCCGTCCAAGATGCTGATCAGGGCATCCGACCTCGAGAATCGATCGACGGCCGCTTGCGCGCCATCAAGGACGTCGGCGAAATACTCAATCGACGCCTTGACCGTCTCGGGCGTGCCGTACTTCATGTGGTGACCGGCGACGAGGAAGTCGAAGTCGAACTCGAGGAGCTGTTCCTGGGCCTGATACCAGCCGGTTATGTTCTGCGAAGCGTCGCAGTGCATGAAGGTGGCGCTGCCGGGGCTGATGATGTCGATGACGGTCAGCACCTTCTGCGCCGGCGCGTAGATGAAGATGTTGCCGGGGCAGTGGTTCTCGCCCTTGTACGACAGCTCCAGGATCACGCCGCCGACCGTCAGCGTGTGTTCCTTGTCGAAGGTCAGCGTCGGGATCGGACGGTTCGGATCGGGAAAGCGCTCGAGCAGTTCCTTGGTGATCTCGTGAGCAACGATCTCGACGTTCGGCCCGAACACGGAGGCGGCGCCGATGTGATCGGTGTGCCAGTGGCTGTAGATGACATGCGTCACCGGTTTGTCGGTGACATCCTCGATCGCTGCGAGCATGTTCTCGCCGATCGTGGGCGGGGCATCAATCGCGATCACGCCGTCGTCCGTCACCACGAACGCCGCATCATAGCCGCCGCTGGTGACCCAGTAGAAGCCGCCGCGCAGTTCCTCGACATGGTAGCCCAGCTTCTGGAACCGCTCGCTGGTGAAATAGGCTGGATAGTAGTTCGGGGGATCGGCCGGATGTTCACCCGCCTCGGGAAAGCCATAATTGTCGATCGCGAAGAATGCCGGGGTATCGCTGGCATTGATGGCTTTCTGATGGTTGTTGCACATGGTCCGCTTCCTTTGCTGATGAATTGGGAGTCGCGCGGGACGCTCAGGCGTCCGTGGCATCGAACCGGAGGACCGCCTTGATGACGCGACCGGCGGCGACGTCTTCGAACGCCTGGTTGATGTCCGCGAAGTCGTAGAAGGTGATCAGGCGGTCAAACGGGAACCGGCCCGTGCGGTAAAGCCCGATCAGTTCGGGGATCATCAGCGCCGACACGGCATCGCCTTGAATGATGCCCTGGAGCGTCTGCCCGACTGTCAGACGCGATGCGTCCACCATCGCGCCCGAATGGGCGTTGAAGGCGACGAAGCCGAAATGTCCCATCGGCGCGAGGGCACCAACCCCCGCATCGAGATTGGCGGCGCGCCCGCTGGTGTCCAAGACAAACTCGACGCCCCTCGGCTCGATCTGTCGGATCGCCGCGGATACGTCCGCCTGGCCGACCGCGTTGACGACGTGGGTCGCGCCAAGCTCCCTGGCGAGCTCCAGGCGTTCCGCATTCACGTCGATGGCAATGACCGTCGCCGCGTCGGCGACCTTGGCGGCCATGATCGCGGCAAGGCCGACCGCGCCGACGCCGAAGACGGCGACCGTGGCGCCGACCGGTACCTTCATCGCCTTCAGGATTGCACCGGCGCCGGTCTGGAAGCCGCAGCCGAGCGGCCCCAGAATCTCCAGCGGAATGTCACTGGGAACCTTGATGGTGTTGCGCTGATGCGCAAGCGCATAGGTCGCGAAAGAGGATTGGCCGAAGAAATGGGCATGCAGGTCGTCCGCGCCGTTCCGCTCGACACCGATGGAGCCATCCAACCTCGCACCCGCAAAGTTGGCCTCCCACACTTTCTCGCAATACGCGGCGTGAGACGACAGGCAGGGTTTGCACTGTCCGCACGAGTGGTAGGAAAGTACGACATGGTCGCCAGGCTTGATGTGGCCGACCGATACTCCAGTACGCACGACGATGCCCGCGCCCTCGTGGCCGAGGATTGCCGGTAGTGGCGTCGGCATCAGCTGTTGCCGGACATGGGCATCGGTCGCACAGATGCCAGTTGCGACCATGCGGACCAGCACCTCGTCCGGCCGGGGCGTTTCAAGTGTCACATCCTGCATCACGAAGGGTGCATCCTTTCGCTCGATCACGGCAGCGCGAGCACGCGTGATCGCGCTCTGACCATGCGGATCGCGAGGAATGTCCGCTGCTTCAGGGTTTCGCGATCTTGTCATCGGTGGCCTCCAGGGAGTTCGATTGCGAGGGAGGCGGTTGGTGTTTCCGCTGCCCTTTCCTCGAAAATACCGATCCTGTAGTGTTGCAGTAGCCGCCAAGGCAGAAACGTGGAGTTGCTAATGCCGGAACCCGAGCCCGTTGACTTGTTGGACGTGATCGCATTCATCCGAGTGGTGGAAACCGGAAGCATTGCAAATGCTGCTGCGCGCCTCGGCATCGTCAAATCTATCGTGAGCCGGCGCGTCAGTCGCCTCGAGGCTGTTCTTGGAGCTCAGTTGCTGACCCGCACCCCGAGGGGCACGAGGTTGACGGATATTGGTCGCGAATATCATGCGCATGCGGCCGCAGGCCTATCGCAACTGGAATCGGCGCAGGAGGTCGTCAGCAAGTCGACCAGCGAGATTTCTGGCCAGCTGCGAATTCAGGTTCCAGCCGCCTTTGGCGAGTTTCTGCTGGCGCCGCTACTGGCGGAGTTCGCGCTTCTCTATCCGCTTATCCAGTTCGATGTTCGCTTTACCGATCGTCAGGTGGACATGGTCGCCGAGGCGTATGATCTTGCGATCTGGCCCGGCGCCGTTCCGGACTCGATTCTCATCACCCGCAAGTTCGCCAAGGTTCGCTGGGCAGTGGTAGCCAGCCCGGCCTATCTCGATGCGCGCGGACGCCCTGCGGTCCCCGCTGACCTGGCGGCGCACGACACCATTCTCTACGCGCTGGATCCCGGCCGTTGGCGCTTTCAGGGCCGCGAAGGCTGGGAGCACGTGCGCATGAACTCCCGGTTCTGCACCGATAACGGGCAGATGCTCCTGGCCGCCGCGCGCGCAGGTCTGGGGGTTGTACTTGCTCCAATGTTCATGGTCGAAGGCCCTTTGGAGCGAGGCGAGTTCGAAGCGGTCCTGTCCGATTTCCCGCACGAAGGGGGTGATCTGCAGATCTTCATGCCGCCTGCGCGCGCTGGTATCGCGCGTGTGCGGGCATTGGTGGATTTCCTCTACGAGAAGTTCGACCGGGAAATCTGAGTCGTTTGCCGGGTCAGGGCAATCTCCAGGCCGCCAGAACCAGCAGGGCACCACCAATCGCCATCGCGGCCAGTGCGGTAGTAACACCTCGGCCAGGGCGTGGCGGCTGCCAGCCACCATCACTCGATGCACCATGGGGGCCGCCCGCGGCCGCGGGTTGATCGACTGTGTTGGCGCTGCGCTGAATCCGCAGTTCCGCCATCTTCCGCCGGATGCGTAAGGCGAGGATAACCGCCAAATATGCCGTCGTGAGCGCCGCCAGTGCGGCCACGAGACGGAGCGTATCCGATTGCGCCGTGAGCGGAGCGGCGCCAGCTGCCACGCGCCCGTCCATGTAGGTTCCCAGCAGCGCAGGTCCGGCAAGCGCGCCGAGTGCGTTGACGACGCCGAACAGCACGATGAAACTGATCAATTCCCTGCTACCGTACTGGAGTGCGTTGGTGATGCCGAGCAGTAGCGCCGGACCCAGGAAGAACGTCCCCGCGAACGCGATCCCCGCCTGCGATAGATAGAAGCGCCACAGATCATGCGGATTCGCCGAGGTGCTCTCACCAAAGGCCGCGATCGCCACGACCCCGATGGCCAGCATCATCGGCCGCGCAAGCTTCTCGACATTCATCGAGAGGGCGCTGGCGAAGACGCCGGCGGCGGCAGCGGTCAACATGACCGCCGAAAGCGTGAAGAGTGCACCCGTCGTGCCTCCAAGCGACCGCACCGCAGCCATCGCGACATCCTGTTCGGCCAAAACGATCCGCGCCAGGAAAACGGCCACGGCGAACCGCGCGACCTCGCCGCGCCCAAGCCAACGCAGATTGAGCAGCGTCGTCGTGCGACGGGTTTAGATCGCGCCAGCCGTCAGCAACGCGGCGATGGCGACGATAAGCGAGACAATTATCCACGGCGCCTGGAGCCATCCCTCCCAGCGGCCGAGCCCCAGCATGGCCGCGACCAACGCCAGCCCGCCGCCCATCAGCACGAAGGTCAGCAGGTCGAGCGGCCGGAAAACCCGAGCCCGCTCGGCCGGCGGCAGACGCAGCAGCCCCACGGCGGCGAGCGACAGCAGGGCCAGACCGGCTTCGAGCAGGAAAAGCGACCGCCATCCCTGGCTGGCGAGCAACGATGGCGAGAGGAGCCGTGCCAAGGGAATTGCGCACTGCGTTACGCCGATGCCAAGCACCAGTCCTCGCAAACGCCATCTCTCGGGAAAGGCCTGCATCACATGGAAGAGGCAAAGCGGGATGAGCGCGACGGAGACGAACCCGCTGGCCGCGCGCAGCAACAATGCGGTGCCGTGGTCTGAAACCAGCAGATGAGCGAGCGCGAGAGCAGCGTAGAGGCTTAGCGAAGTCAGGGCGAAGCGGCGCAGGCCATACTGCTGGCGAATCTTGATCAGCAGCAGATTGGCCGAAACGGCGGTCATGACATGGCTGGTGGTCAGCCACGCCGCCTGTTCGACACTCAAGCCCAGAACCTGTTGCATTTGAGCGGTGTTGACGCTCACCAGCGCGCTGCCGAGGCCCGCCGTCGTTCCCACCAGCACCGCGACCAGGATGTGGGCCAGCCTGGTCGCCGGATCGTGCGAGGGAGTTGCGGGCGAACCGGCGACAGCAGGCCGCTGATGCTCCGGAAAGTCATAGGCTTTATCATCCAGGAAGTCGCGAAACTGGGTCATGAGTCTGTAATCACGTAGTTCATCGAAAGGATTTGATCCCGAACGAGGCTAGGATATGAGGAAAGCTGAAACAAAGAAACGCCACTGATAATTGCGGCTACCGAAGGCGATACCGTTGACGCCCACAGCGTCGGCGGGCGCAGACATGTTAGCCGGGAATGAGCTTTTTGCCGCGGCAGCCATGCATCATCCATGGTCATCGAGGACGCTTTCCAGTCCACGATCCCAGTACGGTTGAAGCCCAAATCGACCGACAACCCAGTCGATGAAGAGCCAGCGGTGTCTATTTTGCGTAGGTCAGAACCGCCGCTGTGGCGCGATGCCCCGCGCGATGGGCCGGTCCGCTCCTAAAGACACGCGACCTAGACGCCGTTCGAACGCGCTATTTGATGATGGTGCAAAGTGGAATGAGAGTGGAGAGCTAGTAGGTGGTAGTATCTAGTTAGCTCCCACTCTCCTATGTTACAAGTCACGGACCCGCTGGCGTGTGTTTAGGTCAGCGTGCCGCCATCAACGGTCAGGATGGTTCCGGTGATTTGTCGGGCCGCACCAGATGCGAGGAATGCTACCGCAGCCGCGATATCCTCCGGCTCGCCGTACCGGCCGAGCGGAATTAAGGCACGCTGGAAATCTCCGAACTCGCCCTCAGCCGGGTTCATTTCCGTGTTGGTTGATCCCGGCTGAATGAGGTTGACAGTGATGTCACGAGGGCCAAGTTCTCGCGCCAGACCGCGGGTAAATGATTGAAGTGCCGATTTGGTCATTGAATAAACCGTCGACGGTCCGACAATGCGTTCTGCGCCTGCGGAGCCGATTGTGACGATCCGGCCACCTTTGCCAAGATACGGCATCGCGGCTTGCGATGCCAGGATCGGGGAGCGAGCGTTGACAGCAAAAAGGGCGTCGATCTCGGCGACGGTGAAATCCACCACATCCTTGTAGATCGCGATAGCCGCATTGTTCACCAATATGTCGAGGCCGCCCAATGCCTGCGCCGCTTGATCAACCGACCGCTTGACCGCCTCGGGGTCCATGCTATCAGCCTGGATAGCCAACGCCTTGCGCCCCTTGCCTTCGATCGTTGCGACAACTTGCGCTGCCCGATCAGCGGCGCGTTCGTACGTGATCGCAACGTCGGCGCCTTTTTCGGCCAGAGCGATCGCGATCGCGGCCCCAATGCCGCGGGACGCACCAGTCACAAGCGCACGTTTACCTGCTAATTCACTCATCGATCATTCCTTTCGTTATCGACAGGGGAAATGTTTCGCCCGGCCGCCTTGCGGCGGGCGTCCGTGCGGCCTGCCGCCGTACGATTATTTTCGGGTTACGCGATCAGGACCGGCAGACCGCTCAAGCGGCGGTTGTCCATGTCGTCATGCGCTCGGGCTATCTCATCGAACGGATAGCGTGTGGTTTCGAGATCACTGAAAATGCCTGTGCGCAGCGCATCCCATAGCTGAGAAGTTGCGATCTCGACTGCCGGTCCCCGGACGTATTGCGGGGAACCACCGCTGCGGACATCTACCCCCCGTCGCACAAGATCGGGGGCCGGCGCTGGCTGACCCGACGCGGCTCCAATCGCGGCAATCACGCCACCATCACGGACGCTTGACACGCCTAGTGCAAAGGTCGCCCGGCCGACCAAATCATAGACGACGTCGACACCGTCAGGTGCGATCGCACGGATCTTGGCGGCGATGTCCGGCTCGCCAGCGTGGACGGCATGGGTGGCACCGGCCGCGACCTTGTCGAACTTGTCCGGCGATCCGGCGACGCCGATCACGGTTGCGCCCAGCGACCTTGCCCAGCGAGACAGGATGGCGCCAACGCTTCCCGATGCCCCAAGTACCAGCACCGTGTCGGCGGATTTGAGATCGTGGAGACCACGCATCCCCATCCAGGCCGTCCCACCCTTCGCCAGGAAGGTCGCCGCAGTCTCGTTCGAGATATCGGCGGGCAGGCGGATGAGCGGCGCGGTCGGAATGATCCTCTCGGTGGCATATGCACCTTCCGAAAAGAAGTAAGCCACTCGGTCGCCGACCGACAGCCCCTCGACGCCGGATCCGACCTCGGTGATCGTCCCGGCTGCTTCGAAACCGGGAACCGCCGGCAACGCCATCGGATACTGGCCTTTTCGTATCATCGTATCGACAAAGTTGAGGCCGATCGCGTCCTGAATGAGCCTGACCTCGCCGGCTCGTGGCGCGCGCAGGTCTTTCTCGATGATTTGCAGGACGGAGGGGCCGCCGGTTGACTGCATTTGAATGAATTTTGACACGATATCGTCTCCGGGTTTCAGATGGCTTGCGGCGCTTCCGATTGCAGAAGGATGGAGCGCAGCGATGTTCAGTCGAACTTGACGAGGTTGAGAGCGGGCAGCGGGCCGCCCGGGAACTGAACCAGCTGGCTGCCGACCGCAAGCGCGCCGAGATCGATCCCGAAGAAGCCGATGCGATCAATGATGGCGGCGACCTCCGCCTTCGCCCTCATATCGTTGCCCGAATAAAACAGGACGCGCCTGCCGCCTTCCGAGTGGGGGTCGCCCGACAGTTGCTTTGGCGTCAGGTGGTTGAACGCCTTGACGACGCGCGCGCCTGGCACAAGGGCGGTGAAAATATCCGTAGAGGTGCGGCCGCCAAGGTCCGCCGGCCTGTAAAGCGGCGCTTCGATGGAGTTGTTGGCGTCGATTACGATCCTGTCGTCGAAGTTCAAACCGGCGAGCGCGCCAGGTATCTTTGACCACGGGACTGCCACGAGAACGATGTCTTGCGCCGCGGCCTCTTGCAGGCTTCCAGCCCGGATTGTGCTACCGAGCTTCGAAACAAGCGTCGTGAGGCTTTCCGGTCCACGGCTGTTTGCGATCACGGCTTCGATTCCTGCCTTGCCGAGCGCCGTGGCAAATGCGCCCCCTATATTGCCGGCTCCGATAATTCCAACGGTCATGATCCAGTCCTTTGCAGTGCGGTGAGAATTGTATCCGCGACGGTCGGTTTTCCCGCTGCATCCTTGGCCTGATGTCGTTAGCGTTGCAGAAAACCGGTGCTGCTGTTGACTGGAATATGGCTGGCAAATACACGCAGCATAAGTCATAGATGAATTGTTTTAGTTTCAATCAATGTTTGAAGGTTGCTTATTATGGAGACGCTGGCAAACCTAGAAGCGTTCGTTCGAAGCGCGGAAGCGAGCAGCTTTTCCGGGGCTGCTCGGCGTCTCTCGATCACACCGGCCGCAGTCAGCCGGAACGTTGCGATGCTGGAACGGAACCTCGGCATACGGCTGTTTCACCGCTCGACGCGGAAGTTGACCTTGACCGAGGCGGGGGAGTCCTTTCTGGCAAGCATCGGCGACAGCCTGAACCACCTTCAGGGGGCAATCGACGGGGCATCACAAACGAAGGGTGAGCCTGTCGGCGTTCTGAAGCTCAGCATGAGTCTAACGTTCGCTATGGGATACGTTCTTCCCGCACTGCCCGACTTTCTGGCCCGTTATCCGGGCATCAGACCTGACTGGCATTTCGACAGCCGCAAGGTCGATCTTATCGCCGAGGGTTTCGACGCCGCGATCGGCGGTGGTTTCGAACTCAATCCGGGCATCGTTTCCACGACGCTCGCACCGGTTCACGTTATCGCGGTCGCATCGCCTGGCTATTTCGCTGGACGGCGCCGGCCGACTAGCCCCGCCGATCTGGCCGATCATGCCGGAATACTGATGCGGTCCTCGAATTCGGGCCGGATTAGGCAATGGATGATGCGCGACGCCCAAGGGCGCGAAGAGCGCGCGCTGCTCAACGAAACGATCGTGATGAGCGACGCCGCGCCCATGGCGCAGGCGGCGATCGCGGGGTTGGGCATAGCATTGTTGGCCGTACCCGATGTGCTGCAGCATGTGGAAAGTGGTGCGCTCGAACGTATCCTTCCGAAGTGGTATGCCGATGCCGGATCTATCTCGCTCTACTATTCAGGCCGCGTGCTCCAACCGCTGAAAACCCGCGCTTTCATTGACTTCTACACTGAATATTTCCGTAGTGAGCGTCTTAGCGCCCGATTTGCAGGCAGCCTCAGATAGCGTCCACGCGTCCTTGTCATATTCAGGACTCTGAACTCAATCCATCCCCCTAGTCGATCGGTTGCACTTCTTCACGCATCTTTGGGTTCCTCGTTGCGCAACACTGGGTTCTCGAACCCCTATCTTGATCGAGGCCGGTCCGATCCGAGATGATTGGCGATGATGCCGAGGTGGCGCCGATCGCGGCGAACTCGGTCCCAAGTTACGAGAAGGACCAGAATTATGCTGCAGAGATCGATTGACCGCGTCACAAGCATACCTCCACTCGGCCCGGGTTTCGACGGCGAGCGGCACAAGGCCGCATTGGTGATCGCGCCCGGCGACCTTGCCTCGACCGATCCGTTCTTCCTGATGGCCGACGACAACATCACACTGGAGGGACGTTTCGGCGATGCACATCCCCATGCCGGCCTCGAAACCGTGACCTTCATGCTCAAAGGCACGATGGAGGATACCGGCGGCCGGCTGGAGGAAGGCGATGTGGAGTGGATGACGGCGGGCAGCGGCATCGTCCACTCGGAGAATGCGGTGGTCTCGACGGGGATGCGTCTGTTCCAGCTCTGGCTGATCCTGCCGGAAGCACAGCGCAACATGCGCCCCCGGGTGCAGGTCCTGCGCCGTGCCGATATGCCGGTGCACGCTGAGCCGGGGGTCACGGCGATAGTCTATAGCGGCCAGCTGGAGGATGCGGCAGCGCCGACCTTGAACGCGGTGCCTGTCACCTTGATCGACGTTCATATGGAAGCAGGAGCCGCCTTCGCGCCGCAACTGCCCGCCTCCTACAACGCCTTCGTCGTCTTGATCGATGGCGAGGTGGAGGCTGGCGTCACCAGCGAGCAGCTGGCCACAGGCTCGGTGGGCTGGACCGCGCCGATGGGCGATGGCACGAGCTCGCTCACGATGCGCGCACGCGATCGCGGCGCGCGGGTGCTGCTTTACGCCGGGCAGCCACAGAGCATCGAGGTGGTAGCGCAAGGGCCGTTCATTGCGGGATCGGCGAGTGAACTCGCCGGCTACTATGCCGCTTACCGTCAGGGCAAGTTCCCTCATGCCGGCACGATGCGGCCGGTCGCCCACGCGTAGGAACGCTTCGTCGCGCCGCGATTGTCGTGCGGCACCCTCCAAGGAAAAGGGTTATGGCCAGAAAAGTCGAAATGCAGTCAATCGGCACGCCCGCCGTTCTCAAGATCGTCGAGACGGACGTTGGACCACCCGGGACGGGTCAGGTGCGACTGGTCCAGGATGCGATCGGCATCAACTATGTCGACGTGATGGTGCGCACGGGGCTCTTCCCGATGCGCCTGCCCGCCACGCCGGGCTTCGAGGCGGCCAGCGTGATCGACGCGGCCGGACCGGGTGTGACGGGGTTCGAACGGGGCGACCGCGCCGCACAGAAGCTGGTCCGGCTGCCCCATGACATCTCCAATGAGGTCGCGGCAACGTTCCTGGCGAAGGGCCTGACCGCGTGGATGGGCTTTATGCGCTGCACCGGCTCACCGCCGGCGTCTCGTGCTCGGCGCATCGGGCAGTGTCGGTTCAATCCTTTCGCGTTGGGCACGAGCGCTCGGCGCGACGGTGATCGGCGTGGCCGGGACGGCTGAGAAGCTCGCCAAAGTCGAGGCGGGCGCGACCCATGCGTTCCTCGCAAGCGGCCCGGAACTGTCCACCAAGATCCGCGCGATCGTGCAGTCAGGTGTCGAAGTGGTCTATGATTTTGTCGGGAAAGCGACCTTTCCATTGGGCGTTGCCGCCGTGCGCGATGGCGGCGTGATCGCAGCGATCGGCGCTGCGTCGGGGCAGCCTCCGGCAGTGACCGAGCAGATGGCGTCGCGCGGCATCCAGATCCGTGCCGGCGGTACCCCGCAGTATGTGCATGGCGGAACCGTCGCGGTCGCTACGGAACAGCTCTGGGATGCGGTCCGGGCAGATCTTTTCGGCGACCTCGAAGTCGTCCGCTATCGCTTCGACCAGATCGGTGGAGCGCACGCCGACATGGAGAGCCGGCGGCTGGCGGGCCTTCCTGTCCTGATCGTCTGATGGGCAGCCCCATGCTTGTCACTGATGGCACGTGCGACTATACATCCACATGATGGATTTACACGGCATTGACCTCAACCTGCTTGTGGCGCTCGACGCATTGATCGCTGAGCGGAACGTCACGCGTGCCGGCCAGCGTATCGGACGCACGCAACCGGCGATGAGCGCCGCCCTCAATCGTCTGAGAGGATTGTTGCGGGACGAATTGTTCGTCAGGGGACCCCACGGCCTCCAGCCCACACCACGCGCGCTGGAGCTGGCGGAGCCGATCTCGCTGGCACTGCGTAACATTCAGCAAACGCTGGAATTCACGCAAGAGTTCGATCCATCTGCTGCGGCGATGACGTTCTCGCTGGGGCTCTCGGGGCATACCGAAAGCGTGGTTCTTCCGCCTCTGATCCGGATTCTCGCCGACCGGGCGCCGTTCGTTGACCTTCGGGTTCGCGACTATGGCAGCCGGGACGAGGCCACTCGCATGCTGGACGCCGGCGAGGTTGACATGGCGGTCGGACTTCCGCCGGTCGAGACCGGCCGAATCCTGAGCGCCCGTTTGTTTCAGGATCGCTTCGTGTGCATCCTGCGCAGGGACCATCCTGCGGCGAACCAGCCGCTCGACATGGAAGGGTTCCTGTCGCTGCCGCACATCCTCGTCTCACCGGAGAACGAAGGGCTGGACGTGGCCGACGCCGCGCTCGCCACCAAAGGCCTGAAGCGCCGGGTCGCAGTCACGGTTCAGCATATGGCGAGCGCGCCGGAACTGGTCGCCGCTTCCGACATGGTGGCAACCGTTCTCGAGAGCGTCGTCAGGCGATCAGGTTGTTCGGAGCAACTCACGGTGCGGGACTTTCCGCTGCGGCTGAACCCCGTGCCGTTCGTCCTAAACTGGCATCGCCGCAATGAAGTGCATCCGGCGCAGCGCTGGCTCCGCAACTGCCTTTCCGGCGCCTTCCCGCACGTGTGGCAAGGCTCTGAACAGGTCTGCGCCGACCTCAGACAGCAATATTACTGAGGCAGGTCTCACGGATAGTCATCCATGCGATGGATGATGATGCATATCCGATATCGATTTCAAGATATCGATCCCGCCCGCTTAAATGCCAGGCGACAGCGCCAATGAGCGCTCGAATATCAATGCTGGAGCATAATCATGACGGACAGGAAGTTTCGTGTCGGGATCATCGGCGCGGATACGCAGGCGAGCTGGGCTGGCGCATCACACGTCCCCGCGCTTGCGGCGCAGCCATCGCTGGTGCTGGCAGGCGTGGCGACACGCCGGGAGGATAGCGCGAGGGCTGCTGCCGAGGCGTTCGGCGCCGAGCGCTGGTATGCGGATCCCTATGAGCTCATCCGGGACGAAAGCATCGACGTCGTAACCGTCGCCGTGAAGGTTCCGGCGCACCATGACCTGGTAATGGCAGCGTTGAAAGCGGGCAAGGCGGTCTATTCCGAGTCACCGCTCGGAGCGACCTTGGCGGAAACCGAGGCGATGGCGGCTGCGTCCAAGTCGCTTCATACCGCGATCGGATTGCAGGGCCGCCACAATCCGGCTGTGCGCCGCGCCGCGGAACTGGTCGCTTCCGGCAAGCTTGGACGTCTGCTGTCGGCCCGCGTCGACGCGACGACGTTCGGCTACGGGCCCCAGACGACGAGCAACTACGACTATTTCAACAAGGCCGCGTCGGGCGCGAGTTTCATGACGATCACGAGCGCCCATGTCCTCGATGTGATCGAAGCCGTTCTGGGTGACATCACCGAGGTCGACGCCCGCGTCGCGCTCCTCTGGCCGGAGATCGAGGTCGTCGATACCGGGGATATCTCGGCCCGCGAGATCCCGGATCATCTTGACCTGATCGCCAAGACCATGAGCGGAGCGCCGGTATCGGTCCAGGTGCTCGCCGGCGTTCCGGCCGAAGACGCGCGCTTCACTTTCGAAATTCGGGGAACCGAGGGACGGCTGACCCTGACCGGCAATCACCTCGCCGGCGCACAGGTCGGCGATCTCAGGCTCACGGCGACCGTCGCGTTCACACCACCCGACACGCCGATCGCGACTGGTGTCGGCCCGACCGCCGCAGATTTTTGGGCCGGCGCCGCGATCAACGTCGGGGAAGTCTACGCCTCGCTCGCGCGTGACCTGATCGCGGGCACTTACAAGACGCCGGGGTTCGATCACGCGCTTCGCAACAGCCGCCTGGTTGCTGCGGTGGAGCGCGCGGCCCGGACGGGCGAGCGGCAGAGCGATCTCGGCTGACCTGATTTTCAAACGGGACCCGGCGTCACGTTCTACGCGCCGGGCCGTCAAGACAAGGAGATGTAGTATGCGGATGCGCAAGCTTGGCAGCAGCGGACTGTTCGTGTCCGAGCTCTGCTTCGGTGCGATGACCTTCGGGGGATCGGACGGTCTGTGGGGACAGGTCGGAAAACTGGGGCAGAACGATGCGGATGCGCTGATCGGCGCCGCGCTGGATGCGGGCGTCAACCTCTTCGATACGGCCAACATCTATGCGCATGGCCGGAGCGAGGAGATCCTGGGCCGTTCGCTCAAAAATGTGGGCGTGGCGCGGGACGATGTGGTTGTCGCGACGAAGGTAGCGTCGCCCATGGGCGATGGACCGAACCGAGGCGGCGCGTCGCGGCTTCACATCCTGAGCGAGTGCCGCGCCAGTCTGCGCCGATTGGGGCTCGACCATATCGATCTCTACCAGATTCATGCCTTCGACCCGGCAACCCCGATGGAGGAAACGCTGGAGGCGCTCGACACCCTCGTTCGTACAGGCGATGTTCGCTACATCGGGCTGTCAAACTGGGCCGCCTGGCAGATCATGAAGGCCATCGGCATTACGCGCGCGAGAAATCTGGCGCCGATCACCTCGCTGCAGGCTTATTACACGCTCGTCGGCCGGGACGTGGAGCGCGAGATCGTGCCGCTCCTCGCCTCCGAGCAGGTGGGCCTGATGGTATGGAGCCCGCTCGCCGGAGGCTATCTGACCGGAAAGTACGCCGACGGCGGAAATCCCGAAGGCGCACGGCAGACCGAACTCGACTTCCCCCCGATCGACCGCGTCCGGGGTGAGCCGCTGATCCGCGTCCTCAAGGACGTTGCCCACAAGCATGATCGCAGTCCCGCGCAGATCGCGATCGCGTGGCTCCTCAAACAGCCGGTGGTGTCGACCGTCATCATCGGCGCCAAACGGGTCGAGCAGTTGCGCGAGAACGTTCAGGCCACAGAGGTCCAGCTTGACCCGGACGACATGGCGCGTCTCGATTCCGTCAGCCGCCTGCCGGTCGAGTATCCAGGCTGGCTTCTGAATGCGCCGAGCAGTCGCGGCTCGTGATCCTTGCGTTACATGGCTGCCGTTCGCCTGGGTTCCTCAAACAGCAACCCCATGTTTCATGTCTGCCCGCTACTGCAACGCGATCGAGGCGATTATCTTCTCAACAACGCGCAACGCTCAACAAGGAGATATTCATGCCGGCAGTCCTCGTTCACGGTGTTCCTGACACTCATCGCCTTTGGGATCCCGTCCGCTCACATCTGGCGCGCACCGATATCGTAGCACTCGATCTCCCGGGCTTTGGCACGCCGCTGCCATCAGGCTTCGCCTCGACCAAGGAGGAGTATCTCGACTGGTTGATCAAGCAGGTCGAGCAGATCGGCGAACCCGTGGACCTGGTCGGCCATGACTGGGGCTGCCTGCTGACAGGGCGCCTCGCGTCGATCCGCCCCGATCTGGTGCGAACCTGGACCGGAATCAGCGGGCCCATCGATCCAGAATACCCATGGCACTATCTCGCCAAGATCTGGCAGACGCCAGGTGAAGGCGAGCAATGGATGAAGGACCTCGACCTTGAGGAATTTGCGGCGAAGCTCGTCGAGGCGCAGATGCCGCGAGATGCGGCGGATGAATCGGTTCGGCATCTCGATGCCACTATGCGGGCAAGCATTCTCGCACTTTACCGTTCCGCTATCGAGGTCGGCGCGGAGTGGAAGCCGGGTTTGAGCAGCATGACCGCGCCAGCGCTGGTGACCTGGGGCCTGGACGATCCGTTTTTGCCGCACCGCTTCGCCGACGAGCTCGGCAATGCCACACGCGCACGCGCCGTCGTGAAGCTGCGCAGCTCACATTGGCCGATGATAGAGCGTCCGGCCGATGTCGCGCGCGAACTCGAGGCCCATTGGACTCACGTTTAATTACCTGCGTTTGCGTTACTTGGGCTCAAACCCACGCAGCCGCAACGCGAACGGCAATGATTGGTCACCCGCTATGCGCCCAAGCATTTGTCCGGAAACGAAACCATGGTGAAGCAGCACGGCGAGCATTGCCCGGGTTGCACCAGACAGGAGCACGCCTACATGACAAATTCAGCAAACACCCGGATCGGCGTCGGCATCGTCGGCGCCAGTGCTGATCGAGGCTGGGGCGGAATTGCTCACGTCCCGGCGCTGCGGGCGCTCGATGCGTTCCAGATCCGCGCTGTCAGCACGACTCGTATGGAGAGTGCGAACGCGACCGCTAGCCGACTAGGCGCCGATCTTGCCTTTGACACACACCAGGCGCTGGTCCTGCGGCCGGAGGTCGACTTGGTGGTGGTTGCGGTGAAGGTGCCGGAGCACAAGCAGATCGTTTCCGACGCGCTCGCCGCGGGCAAGATGGTCTATTGCGAATGGCCGCTCGCGCGAAACCTATCGGAAGCGGAAGCGCTGGAGGGGTTTGCCCGCGAACGGCGGCTGCGAACGGCTATTGGGTTGCAGGGCGGCCTGCACCCGCCGATCCGCTACCTTCGCGACCTCGTCCGGCAGGGCGTGATCGGCATGCCGCTCAGTACGAGCATCCGAGCGCATTTGACCGACGCCATGTGGCTCGGCCGATATGACCCGCCGTTCGAGTACATGGCTCGCGCAGAGAATGGCGCCACGCTTCTAAGCATCATGCTCGGCCACGCGCTCCAACCGCTCGCGCACGTACTCGGCGCATTTGAGAGCCTGTCCGCCGTCGTCGCGAATCAGCGAGGCGACGGTGTCCGCCTCTCGGATGGCACGTCCCTCCCGAAGGACGCGCCGGACGAGATCGTCGTCGCCGGCGTTCTCGAAGGCGGGATCGTCACTTCGCTGCACTACAGTGCCGGGCAGTCCGCCGGCTCGGCGATGGTGTGGGAGATCCAAGGCACCGAAGGCAGTCTGCGCGTCGAGACGGCATCGGGCTACATCCACTTCGGCGATGTGACCATCACTTTGCGCCGCGGCAGCGAGCCTGTCCAGCGGCTACAGGTCCCGCCCGCATATGCGGCTCCCGACCTGCAACTCGACGCACCCGCGGCTGGTGTCGCCCGCCTCTACGCCCAGTTCGCCGCCGACCTCCGCGATGGAACCGCCGATGCGCCGGACTTCGCGGTCGCGCTCGATCGTCACCGGGTGCTCGAGGCGATCACACAGGCCGCTGAAACAGGTCATCGCCAGCATCTGTCCCATCCCGACCTAGTCAATTCCAATCTCTGAAAACCCGGGGAGTTTCCTGACCATACCCGTGCACCTCATGCACGAAAAAGTTCAGTCAATAACGCGGCTGCGGCGAAGATCGTCATCTCAGCTTTCCGTCGAAGCCCCCAGATACGTATCAAATCTGGGCAAATCAGGGAAAATGCGGCGTATCGGTATTAGAAAGCTACAACTCGGTGGCAAGAGGTGCTCTTCGCGGATTAAGGCGCACCTTCCCACGTTGCGGGAGCACTAGCATGAGGATACTTCTGGTCGAAGACGAGGTGGAGTTCGCCAAAGCAATGCGCGGCGCCCTCGAACGTGATCGCTTCGTGGCCGACTGGGTGACTAGCATTTCGCTTGCGAGAGAAGCATCCCGGTCGCAGGTGCACGAGCTCGTTTTGCTTGATCGCACGCTGCCTGACGGCGACGGCCTCAGCCTTATTCCACAGCTGCGGGTAGACAATCCGGGCGTGCCTATCATTGTGTTGAGCGCTCGCGGGGAACTGAGCGACCGCGTAGCCGGGCTCGATGATGGCGCCGACGATTACCTGGTGAAGCCTTTCGACCTGGAGGAAATGCTTGCTCGCATCCGGGCCGTGCAGCGCCGCCCGAACGAACTTGCACCAGACGAGATCGTCGTCGGTGACCTCGTATTCGACATGGCCTTTGGCGAAGCACGGGTTCACGGAACGCAGTTGGTACTGCAAAGGCGTGAAGTTGCAGTGCTCACTGCGTTGATTCGGCGTCGCGGGCGCGTTGTCCTGCGCGAGTCCCTTGAGGAAGCAGTCTACGGCTTCGACGACGCTATCCAGTCGAACACACTCGATTCCCATATCTCACGCCTGCGTCGAAAATTCAGCGATGCTGGCGCCGGCGTCGAGATTCATACGGTCAGAGGGGTGGGTTATTTGCTCAGGGCTAAGGATTGAAGCGCCGTCAGCCATCATTGAAGTCGCGCCTCGTTACGAGGCAGCTGATCCTCCAGTTTCTGACGGTCGCGGCCGCCGCCATCGGATTCATCATCTTTTTCGTCAATTCGTCTCTTGACGGGATGTATGTGGAGGAGGCGGTCGTAAAAGTCGCGGCAAACTCAATCGTTAGGGATGCGGCTGGAGCTCCAATAGTGGAAGTGACGCCCGATCTGGCGAAACTTCGAGAGGAATCGCCGGATCTCTGGTTCGCGGCCCGGCTTAGCGACGGCAGTGTGGTTGCCTTCGGCCAGGTGCCGGCAGAGTACGCTCCGCTCGTTCCCCACCTCGAGAAACTGTCTTCGGCGGACATGCGCGGGCAGTTCGAGCCATTTACCCTTTCCGCCCTCGTTCGACAGGAATTGGGCCCCGCAGGCGATATGAAGATCATTGCGCATGGTCGGGTCCAACCCTTCACGGCGCTCATCACCATTGCATCCAATATCGTAGCCGCTACCATTTTCCTCACCCTGGCTCTCGTCTCCGTCGTCGCGACGCCCATGATCATCAAGCGCGCCTTGGCCGGTGTCATAAAGACTGCGGAGGAAGCAGAGCGGATCGACGCCGGGCGTCGCGGCATCCGTCTTTCGGCAGACAAGGTTCCACGCGAGATCGGCCCGCTCGTCCGAGCTGTCAATGAAGCTTTCGACCGTCTCGATGAAGGTTATGATCGTCAGCACCGCTTCATCGCGTCGGCCGCGCATGAACTGCGCACGCCGATCGCTATTTTGCGAATGAAGATCGACGCCGCGACCGACAAGGGTCTGCGGTCGCTCTTGCCGGACGTCTCACGGCTTGCCACCCTGTCCGAGCAACTGCTCGATCTTCATCGATTGGACAATGGCGTGCCGAGCGACCGGATCGACCTGGTTGCGCTCGCCCGCAGTGTCGCTGCGGATATGGCGCCGGTGCTGATCGCGTCGGGCAAGGCAGTCGAGGTGATCGTTGAACGGCCCGGAATGATCGTGGGCAATAATGGTTCGATAGAACGCGCGCTCACGAATCTCATCCAGAATGCGGTCGAGCATGGCGGGGATCAGGTGATCGTGCGGGTCAACGGCGCCTCCTTGGAGGTCGAGGATAACGGTCTGGGTATTCCGGGGGAGGAGCACGAGCGGGTGCTTGAACCCTTCCATCGGTTGCGGCCGCGCTCTTCCGGTACCGGCTTGGGCCTCAACCTGGTCAAGCAAGTCGTCGATCATCATGGCGGCCGCATCGCAATCGTAGACGCCCCCAGCGGTGGGGCGATCGTACGATTAGAATTCACTGCGGTGTCGTAACCGCGGCCGAGCCAATGTTGACGCAATGTTTCCCTGCGCATCTACACGGACGGAGCGCGATGCCGGGCTGCCTGCATCCATACTCGCCGTCTTGCGCGTTTGCAGTGAGCTGCGACCGCGGAGGCGCCGCCCTGTCAGACTTGAGGTTGATAATGATCACAGATGGTCGATGGCAACGACCCGGCTGGCCAGAGATACTGATTGGACTCGTTGCATATGCAGCGCTTCTGGTTTCGTTCGGCCTGCTAATGGGACTTCTGCCCAGCAACGATCCTGTTATCCTAGGAGTTGTCGGCTCGACGGCAGGAGGTTTCGTCGGCGTCGGTGCTTTCGCTGCAGCGTATAGCCTGCGGATACGGGCTCTGCGCCCCTTCGGGATCCGACCGGTCTCACGTCGCTGGCTCATGACCGCGACAGGGGTCGGAATCATCGGATACGGTCTTAACCTGATCATACAGTTCACATACCAGACGTGGTTCGGCAGCAATGATCCCCAAAGCATCCTGCATGCCGCCGCGCGTGGCGGCCCGCTCCCCTTTCTCCTATCATTTCTGGGCGGCGCCATTTTCACGCCTTTCGGCGAGGAAATCCTGTTCAGGGGCGTCGTTGCGAATGCGCTCAACCGCTACGGTGCGTTTGCCGGCGTCGTACTCAGCTCAATTATATTCGGCCTCGCGCACGGCGTGAGCGTGATCCTGCCCGTCGCGATCATGGTGGGTCTTCTATCTGCCATCCTCTTCCGGGCGACGGGATCGGTTTGGCCCAGCGTCGTTCTTCACTGCGTCTATAACGGTGCTAACAGCATCGCGTCGGCGTTTGGTTTCGCACCGATGCCGTAAATCGCCATAAACGCAGTCCGATCTGCTGAAACGTGTCGTGCGCCAAAGGGGTGAGACATGGCGAGGAAATCGTCGCGCCCGGAACAACCTGCGCCGGTTGTCATGAGACAGTCTTTACTGCTTCGGTGGATAGGGCTCGATGTCCGCGGACCAATAGTGTCTGGCGATGTTCTGACTGTTTCGGATGATGTGGTAGGCAATATCCGGATCGCCTCCTTCAAAAGTGTCCGGATCTGCACCGCACATCAGGCAATACATTCGCTGATGAACGACGCCTGCAAAATATTTCAGCACCGGCGTGGCGTCTTCCTGATCTATTGCTCGCATGTCTTCGGTAGCCTGTCTGACCGCCTCTTCCAAAGCCAGAGAGACCGCAGCAGCCAACGCCGTGTCCGCACGTTTGATGACGTCGACGGTTTTTGTTTCAGCCGGCGTAAGAACAGGACAGCTTTTTGTCACTACTAACTCCGTGCACTTTGATAGTTTTGGTTGTGCCGCCACTGCGCCTAATCTGGTGGAGTGGTGAGAAGCCACAGGTAGCTTTTTGCTCTTTCGGTAAACTCCCGGTCGGTGTCAGAGAGGGGCTCAAGCCTTGCATGGCGGGCGTCGATTGCCGCTTCGAGGCGATCTGCGAGTTCCGGATCCGACGCACGGGCGTGATCGACCAGAGCGCGAACAACAGTTTGCAATGCGAAATTCTGTGCGGTGAGTGCCAACTGCTGTCGTTCACGCTTGTCTCTTTCGATATCCTCCCGCCGGTCTTTTTTCTCCCGAAGTGCTGCCGAACCGCCACGCTCTCTCTCCCAGTGACGGGCAACGCTGCGGCCCATATAGAGGATTTTCCATGCCGTTTCTGGATCTCCTCCCGTGTTGGTTCTCAAGTCGGCCCCGCACAGGCGCAGGAACAGGTGGCGGAGGACGGCGTCCGCGAAATAGTCTTGTGGTGATCTGCCGACACCGAGCGACTGAAGTTCATGCCCTGCGGTCTCAACGGCGCGCTCAATGGCTTCATCGACAGCGGCTATCAGGGTCTTATCTGCCTCCTGGAATAGGTGGGGTTCTTTCTGCATGCTATCCTCTAATGCTGTGCAGCCGGGCTCCCTGAGCAGTGGCTCACTTGCGAAGAATATCCTGCCACTCACGACGACGGGAATAATTGCGGTCCCTTCTCGTCAGGCGTCCTCGACCGCTTGCCGTACAAGGCGTTCACCGACCTTCGGCCCCGCCAAGTGAGCCTTATCTCGAAACCTATACCATCCTGATAAATGGTTCCTGATGCACGACAATTCGCGCATGATAGGGGACACGGTCATAAAGATCGACGATGTCGTGGTTGATCAATCTTACGCATCCGGAAGAGACGCTCTTGCCGATAGACTGCCACTCGGGACTACCGTGTAGCCGATATAGAGTGTCTTGTCGGTTCTGGAAGATGTAGAGCGCCCGTGCGCCGAGCGGATTCATGATCCCGGGATCCATGCCGCCGTTCGCGACGGAATAGATTTCCAATTCCGGCTGACGAGCGATCATCTCTGCAGGAGGTTTCCATCGTGGCCACGGCTGGCGCCAGTGGATGATACCCTCGCCCTTCCAGGCAAACCCGTCTCGGCCTATGCCGACGCCGTACCGCATGGCCGTACCGCCCTCTTCAACGAGATATAAGAAGCGGTTGGGCGTATCGACAACCACCGTGCCAACCTTTTCTCCCGTCGGGTCAGCAACACGCTGGCGATAATACTTCGGGTCCATATCCTGGTAGGGGATGGCAGGCACGAAATGCCCTCCGTCCTCGAATGCCGCATAACGAGCTCGAAGCTCAGGATCGGATGCAATTGGCGGAGATGATTGAACTTGCTTCGCCAACGTCATCTGTTCCGCAGTTGGGTTGTTCGTCGCGCAGCCGGAAAGAGCTGCGGCGGCGGACATGGAGCCAAGAAGAAAGGTGCGGCGGGATATGTGATGGGTCACTAGCTGCATAGATAGTATTCACTGGTCTCTAACCGTCGTTGCCCGAATGGCAACATCTCGGGACCAGAAGAACAATTTCGTGCGAGTAATGTCTATCGTTTATCGAGTAATTGCGCGCATAACCGATTGTTATAAAGCGCATCCCAAATCATCAGCACTTTGGCTTATTCCTTCAATTTCTTTCAGACGCGGCATGACAAAGTCGGTAAAGGCGCGCACCACGGGACGCATGAACTTGTTCGACGGGTAGGCAAGGAACGCCTCAGTCGGCTTCACTGCGTAGGCGGGGAGTACGCGCACAAGCCTGCCTTCGGCGATCAGGTCTGTTACGAGACACCATTGCACCTGTCCGATCCCCCGGCCTGCCAGGAGCGTGTTAAGAAGAACGTGAGCGTCATTCGTCCGGAAGACAGGTTTGACCGGAATTTCGATTGTCGGAGATCCGGATCGCATCAGCGGCAACATATTCTTGCCCGACAGGACGACGAAGGTCGAAATTATGCTGAGGTCTGACAACTGCTCCGGAGACCTCACCTCGCCGACGCGTTCCAGATAGCTGGGAGCGGCAACGAGAATACGTTGCATCCAGCCGAAGCGCCGGGCAATGACCTCCTGAGCCTCTATCCGGCCATAGCGTAGGGTGAGATCAAAATTCTCATAGATGAGATCGACGGTACGGTCGTCCAAGACAAGATCGACGGCAATTTTTGGATGCAGGTCCTGAAAATCCAAAAGGATGCCGTGGAGGTGCTTTGAACCGATACAGGATGGCGCATGAATGCGGAGATTGCCCTCGATTTCGCCTACGTTCAATCGGATACCCTCGAGGGCGGCATCGATGGATGCGATCGCGCCGCGGCTTGCTTCGTAAAGCTCCAGACCGTGTGTGGTCGGGCGGATATTCTGGGGCGATCGCTCGAGGAGCCGTGCATTCAGATGTCGCTCGAGATTGAGAAGATGTTTTGTAACAGCGGGCTGCGAGATGCCGAGATCTCGCGCCGCGCCGGTCATGGAGCCCTTCTCTACTGTTCTGATGAATGCCTTCAGGGCTGCGTTCAAATCCACTTATAACTCCTGGCTATCACATCGATAATGCCATAACTAAAATGCGAATGTGGCCACGCCGCGACTGATCGTGAGTTCAGAAGCCCGAATTTCGAGGCTCAAGGTAGAGGCCTTTAGGGAGGGTGGGCTAACTCTCCACGTCGAACTTAGTCACTCGACCACTGCAACGTTCTCGAACGGTTGTCCGAGGGACGTATGACTAACGCCGCGCGCTGATTTTTCTCGGTTGTGTGCTCTGCGCCGGCAAGGAGCTTCCAAGCGGGACCGGACTACTCCCGGAGCATTTTTAAACTCAGACAATGTTGCCGCAATCTTCTCCTGCTCTGTGGGGTTTCGGCTGGTCATGGCGGCCGCGGGGCGCCGCTGTGTCTCGCTCGCGTCGTCAACGAACCGCCAGCGCTCATTCTCGAAAGGAGATCAACAGAATGCTGCAACGCCCTTCCATTGACCATCGTCGGCCCGCGGTAACCATCCTCTCCATCGCCCTCGTTGGCCTCGCTCTATCAGCGTGTGTGTCGGCGGAAGAACGGCAGTACAGGGACGCGAATACCTGCCAGAGCTTTGGGGCACCCTACGGGTCTCGCGCTTATACGAACTGCATGCTGGAACAACAGGCGCGGCGCGACAACGCGCAACGGGAGTCGCTCGAGCGGACCCGATTGACGCAAGAGATTGCAAGAGACGCTCAGGTCATGGCCGACCGCGCGCGCTGGGACCGCTGCAGGCAGGATCCTGATCGGCGCGAGTGCAGGCGATAGGAACAGTCGGCCGCTGATACTTCTATACGCCGGCTCCGCGTCGCCGCGACGCTGCGGCGCCCGACAACAAGGGGTTTCTCATGAGATTGCTTATCCCGCGCCTTCATGGCGCGAATCTTCATCCAGGCGCGAGGCGCGGCGTTCGTTGCAAACGGGGCTGGCCGCCCTGTCGGCGACGGCATTGGCCATAGCTCTCTTGCCGGAAATTAGCACGGCATCCGAAAACAAGGGAAGCACAATGACCTATCCGCCCACCGAGCGCACCGAAACCGTCGACACGCATTTCGGCACAACGGTTGCCGACCCTTATCGCTGGCTGGAAGGCGGCATTCGCCGCGACGGGAAGGTTGAGGCCTGGATCACTAAGCAGAAAAATTTGACCGAAGACTACCTCGCCACGCTTCCCGGTCGCGACCTGTTCAAGCAGCGCCTCCAGGCGCTTTCCGACCACGAACGCCTTCCGATCCCGCCTGAAAAGCGCGGCGACCGTTATTTCTTCGTCCGAAGCGCCGGTTTGGAGGCGCAACCCGTCCTGTATGTCCGCGAGAACGGAACGGATCGCGTTGTAGTCGACCCCAACAGCTGGTCCGAGGACGGGGCAACCGCGCTTGCCGAATGGGCGGTCTCGCATAACGGCCGCTATCTCGCCTACGCCATCCAGGAAGGCGGCGCCGATTGGCGGACCATACGCGTGATGGATATCGACACCGGCAGGATCCTCGATGACAAGATCCGCTGGGCGCGCTTCATGAAGATCGGGTGGGCGCAGGATGATTCCGGCTTCTTTTACTCCCGCAATGCCGAGCCAGAAGAAGGTGCCGCCTTCGAAGCGCAGGTGCTCGAACATACCGTCAACTTCCACCGACTTGAGACGCCGCAGTCGCAGGACCGCCTTATCTACGCTTCCGACATCGATCAGCCGCTCATCCACATGGCGTTGACGACGGCGGACGGCCGCTATCTCGTGATCCATTCATCGCGGCTTGGAGGCGGCAACGGCATTACCGTCATTGATCTGGTGGAGGATGGATGGACGCCCGAAATACTGGTCTCCTCGCTCGATCATGCATGGACCTTGATCGGAAACGTCGGCGCGCGGTTGTTCTTCACCACGGAGGAAGGCGCCGATCGCGGCAAGGTCGTCGCCATCGACTTCGATGCGGAAACGCCGGCTTTCCAAGACTTCGTCCCGCATCGGGAGGATGCCGTCATTCTCGGAAGCAACATCGTCGGCAATCGGCTCGTGGTTTCCTACATGGTGGATGCAAAGACGCAGGTCGAGCGCTTCAAGCTGGACGGCACGCGCGATGGTGTTGTTGAACTTCCCAGAACCGGCACGGCTGGCGCCTTCAGGGGGCGGCCTGGCGACAATGAGTCATTCTACGTCTTCAGCAGTCAGGATACGCCCACTACGATCTATCGCTACGACGTGGCGACCAACACGAGCACTGTCTGGGCGAAGCCTCGGATTGCGAGCGATCTCGATCAACTCGTCGTGGAGCAGCACTTCTTCGCCTCGAAGGATGGTACGCGCATTCCGATGTTCGTCATGCGGCGCAAGGACGTGACAGGCCCGGCCCCCACCATGCTGTACGGCTATGGCGGCTTCGGAATTCCGCTCATCCCATATTTCTCTGTGGAAGCGCTAGCTTGGGTGGAGCAAGGCGGCGTCTACGCCATGCCCAACATCCGCGGCGGCGGCGAATATGGCCGGGCGTGGCACGAAGCCGGGCGGCTAGCGAACAAGCAGAACAGCTTTGACGACTTCATCGCCGCTGCGGAATTCCTGAAGCGCGAGGGCATTACGCCGCCCGACGGGCTGGCGATCCACGGCGGGTCGAACGGTGGCCTTCTGGTTGGAGCGGTGGTGAACCAACGTCCGGATCTCTTTGCCGCGGCCTTGCCCGATGTCGCCGTGCTGGACATGCTGCGCTTCCCGCTGTTCACGGGCGGACGGTTCTGGACTCAGGAATACGGTGACCCGGCGGTGGAAGCCGACTTCGAGAACCTTCTGTCCTATTCACCGCTCCACAACGTCCAGGACGGTACGGACTATCCCGCCATCTTGACCACGACCGGCGACACGGACGATCGAGTGGTGCCGGCGCACTCGTTCAAGTATGTGGCCGCGCTCCAGGCAGCCGCCCTCGGAAATCGGCCTCTGCTCCTACGCGTCGAAACGAAAGCGGGACACGGGGCGGGCAAGCCGACGGACAAGATCATCGAGCAGACGGCGGACATGTGGGCCTTCGCGGCACACTGGTCAGGCCTGCGCCTCCAAACCGGAAGGACGGCGGCGGCCTTCCCGCCTTCGTCGGCAGCGAGTTCGTCGCTCGCTTGGTGTGCGCTTGTTGCTGATGGCGACAAGCGCGCACGTCCGTTTCACTGTGACGAGCATTCGGTCAGAGGAACCGCCCATGTGAACCAACATCGAGCTGATTCGGCAGGCCGCAGCCTTCCAAACCGCGCATGATGCGGATGCACTCGCCGCCTTGTTCAAGGAAGACGCCGTGTTCGAGGACGTGCCATTCGACGCGGTTCTGGACGATCTCGCTTTGGATGTGGTGCTGCAGCAGAACAGTTTCTTTCTCGGCTCAGTCAGCGCCGAGGCGCAAGGAGACGATTGGATCCAGCGCTCGAAACAGGACTTCCTACCCTTCAGCAGATTGGTCGATAATGCGGGGGCAGACTCGAAATGTGAACCGACGCTGAGGCCGCCTCAACTCCATGCCGCTAGAAACCGCGAGCGTGTCGGCGTCGAGTCAGCAAAGCGGCTGTTCCGTGAGCTAGCGTAGGCGAGCGACCCTCCTACGCCCCCATAAACGCCGATTTGCGAAAAATGTGGGGTGGCTAGTTCAGGGCCAGCATCAGAAAATTCCGGTGCTTTCCGCGAATGCCGGCAAGGGGTCCAAGAGAGCGTCCTTCAGGAGCCCCGTGCACGGCTTGTTGCGAGGATGTTCACGTTCTGGGTTTAGGAGATCGCATAATGTATCAACCGGAATTTTGCGCCGTGTGGCTCGACCGGTTGACCAGCAAGAGCAACGGCCATGGCCTTTTATTTAGTGTTCAGTTCCGCGTATGGGCGGGGGTGTGCAGCGACGCC
>Ga0209281_1000778_pt1 | contig 30318 bp, 35 predicted proteins | sample MedtruBG_FD_187514 | JGI IMG/M metagenome (GOLD analysis project Ga0209281, IMG submission 187514) | Root nodule microbial communities of legume samples collected from California, USA - Medicago truncatula BG (SPAdes) (version 2) | ecosystem: Host-associated > Plants > Roots > Nodule | place... | reverse complement strand
CAGGCCAGATCACGCGACGCAATCCATGACGAACTGCGCCACATTCTCCAAGCCGTCACCCCACAGGAATGCGCAGCCTACTTCAAAGAGGCGGGATATGAACGGGCTTAAATACATACCGCTCTAGAGGGCCTTCGCGCGACGTCGGATTAGGCTGGTGACAGCGTTCTCCCAATGGTAAGCAACAGGCGGGCGTAGGGACCCCGGCCAAGGCCGACGCTGTGTTCCCATTGATACATTATGCGGTCTCGTTGGGCCCAGAACGTGAACATCCTAGCAACCAGCCGTCCAACGCGCTCGTGAAGAACGGATCCCTTCAATCACTGTGCACTTTGGCTTCGGACACGATTTGGTAATCCGAAGCGGACAATCAATTCGTTACGCAGGGACGGCGGGTTTGCGCCCCATGTCGGTCATAGACGCCATTATCGCGCCCGCCCGACAGGAGCATTCGGTGCTGATCGACTTTCTCTCAACCGGTCCGGCATTGTTAAAGGGCGATACTGCCTCCGAGGGCCGTTGCTCACGATGTTTCAGAGTGGAAGCAAACGGCGGGTGACAGCTAAGGTCGCCCGACGCCGATTACACCTCGCATGTGTTCGCGCCCATTTATGTCCCGTTCCAATAAGCACATGCGATCTACGGCAGCTAATCGGGCGCGCCACGCAGTGATATCTCCTTTCGCATCCGATGCCGCGCAGCGCGATGACGCGTGCAGCAAGGAAGGAGCGCCAGATGAAAAGCATGATCTTTAATACGCCTAGTGTCCTTAGGGGACTACGGCAGCTAACCACGTCAGGGATTGCCGCCTTGATCGCGCTTGGAGCCGTTTTGGGTCCGGTGTCTCCTGCTGCCGCGCATCATGGATGGCCTGGCTTCGAGACCGATCGCCTCATTTATATCTCGGGAACGGTTTCTTCGGACGGCGTCTGGGGGAACCCCCACTCCCAGTTCGACGTCACACTGGACAGCAGCATGCCTGCCGACACTCCTGATCTGAGGATTCCGGAGGAGTTGCAAGATCCTGAGGATAGCAGCCGAGTCAATGCTGCTCGCTCATATAAAGGTCCCCATAAGGAGCTGGAAATCATCATTGCTCCTCCTGCGTGGTCGGGCAGGTGGGGCCTGGGCCGTGCGCTGAAGATCGGCGAGCGCTTCCAGGCCGTCGGCTACATCAATCGGACGAACGACGGCCTGTTTCGTCCGGTCGTGTTCTGGTACGGCGATGACAATGTGCCGGTGAACCAAGTGCTGGGCAACACGCTTCCGGTACGAGCCCCCCTTCCGAAGTAGGCTTCGGCCGCTACAGACGGCGTGAGGCAATCCTGCTCGCCGTCATCTCAGCTGGCGTGGGAAGATCCTTTCACCTGCGCCATCACCCTCGGAATGGACGTGAACGGATATGCTTGATCTGCTCAGCTCTCTGCTGATGATGTTGCAGAGTTCAGCCCTCGGCGATGTGGTACGGAATGCCCGTTACCTCTATCCCGTGCTTGAGGCCATCCACATCATTGGGATCGCTCTTCTGGTCGGCCCCGCTTTCACCTTCGACTTCCGCCTTCTGGGTTTGGGACACCGTACCGTTTCCGTCACCACAACGGCGCGCTATCTGCTCCCGGTCTCCCACGCGGGCCTGGCCATCGCCGCTACAACTGGCGTCGCACTGATGAGTGCGCAGGCGACTGTGATCGCCAGCGCCGGAGCCGCACCATGGAAGTTCGGTCTGCTAGTTCTTGCCGGCGTCAATGTAGCTGTCTTCCACGGCGGCATCTACCGGAGCGTGGATAACTGGACGGATGCTGCGGTGCCTCCCGTCGCCGCCCGCCTCGGGGCAGCAATATCATTGACCGCATGGACGGGCATCATCTTCGCCGGACGGCTTCTAGCCTACACCTGATCTCCGAGACGAACTAGCCGGAGCGACAGATAGGGCTTCTGCCGTGGAAGGCTCACACAAGCAAGCGGCGCGTGTTCAGCTCCGATGTCTCAGAACATCGACGATCAGTGCCATCGCGGGGGACATCTGGCGTCGGCTGGGATAGTAGAGGTGGTATCCCGCGAACGGCTCACTCCAATCGTCGAGGACAGCCTGCAGCGTTCCCGCCTGGATGTGTTCTTCCACGAGGTCCTCCGGAATGTAGGCGATCCCGTATCCTTTGACGGCGGCGTCGATCTGGGAGATCGAGGAATTGAAGCTGAGCTGCCCCTCGACCCGGACCCGAAGCTCCCTCCCGTCCTTCTCGAACTCCCAGGCATAGAATCCGCCCCAAGTGGCTTGGCGCGTGTTGATGCAGACATGGCTGACGAGGTCCTGCGGGGTCTCGGGGATCCCGTGCCTGGCGAGATATTCCGGGGAGGCTACGGCGCGCAGCCGCCAATCGGGGCCGATGCGCACGGCGATCATGTCCTTGTCGACGCTCTCGCCGAGCCGGACGCCGGCGTCGAAACGCTCCTCAACGATGTTGCGCATCCCGTTGTCGCTGTAGAGCTCGACCTTGACGTCGGGATTATCGGCCAGGATGCGGCTGAGCTTAGGCCAGACCGTTGTCTGGAGAGCATGATCTGAAAGCGTCAGGCGCACAGTGCCTGACGGCTTCTCCCGGAAAGCCACCAGATCCGCAAGATCTGCCTCGATCCCCTCGAATCTTGGAGCGAGCGACTGTAGCAGGCGCTCGCCAGCCTCCGTTGTTGCCACGCTGCGGGTCGTCCGCGTCAGCAGGCGTACTCCCAGCCGCGCCTCCAACTGCTTGATCGTATGGCTGAGGGTCGACTGAGAGGTGCCGAGCGTGGCCGCGGCCTTGGTGAAGCTCTGCTCCCTCGCCACCTCGATGAACCACAGCAGATCCTTCACATCCTCCCGCAGCATGCCCGTCCAAGCTCCTATTAATGTTCAGTATCGATAACTCCATGCGGATTAGCACGGATTGTTCGCAAAGTCGCCCGGCAATATCTTTCTCCTGCAAGTCGCGAAACGCGAGCACGCAAGGATCCATGACATGAGCATAACCTTTCAAGATGGCATCGAGAGCCAGAAGGCCGCTTGGGGAGCAGTATTCTCCATGACGCTTTGCGTCTTCGTTCTGATCGCCTCCGAGTTCATGCCGGTCAGTCTTCTGACACCCATTGCGTCGAGCCTGAGCATCTCCGAGGGACAGGCCGGGCAGGCGATCTCGATCTCTGGCGTCTTCGCAGTCATCACAAGCCTCTTCATCGCGACGATCACCCGTCGGCTCGACCGGAGGATCGTGGTTCTCGGACTGACCGCTCTTCTGACGGTCTCCGGCATTATCGTGACGTGCGCGCCAACATATCCCGTCCTCATGATCGGCCGCGCGCTGCTTGGCATCTCGATCGGAGGCTTCTGGTCCATGTCGACAGCGATCGTCATGCGGCTTGTATCAGGGAGCCAGGTGCCTGCAGCGCTGGCCCTGCTCAACGCCGGGAATGCGATCGCCGCGACCATCTCGGCTCCGGCCGGCAGCCTCCTGGGCGCATACGTCGGCTGGAGAGGCGCGTTCTTCCTCGTTGTTCCGGTGAGCCTTCTTGCGATCCTCTGGCAGTTTATCAGCCTTCCTTCGCTGCCTGTCCGGGCCGGCCAGTCTTCGCCGAGCGTGTTGAGGTTGCTCCGTCAACCCCCTGTCATCGCGGGGATGATGGCGATCCTGCTACTGTTCATGGGACAGTTCGCGCTCTTCACCTATCTGCGTCCTTTCCTGGAGCAGGTAACTGATCTCGGCATCGAGACACTTTCGCTCAGCCTGCTCGTGATGGGCCTCGCTGGGGCGGGTGGCACCTGGTTGATCGGTAGACTGCTGAGGCAGCGTCTGTTCAGCATCCTTGTTGTCATACCCTTGGTGATGGCAGGAATCGCCTTGTTCCTGATCGCTTTTGGAGACAGGGAGCTTCCCGTGTTCGCCGCACTCGTTGGCTGGGGCCTCTTCGGGACTGCCGCTCCTGTCGGGTGGGGAACCTGGCTCAGCCGATATCTCGCCGATGACGCCGAGACGGGAGGAGGGTTGCAGGTCGCGGTCATCCAGCTCGCGATCACGGCAGGAGCATCGATCGGCGGCCTCCTCTTCGACACGGTCGGTTGGTGGTCCGCCTTTGCCCTCAGCGCAGCCTTGCTTGTCGGCTCGTCTCTCGCGTCGATCGCCGCCTGGTACACCGTCAGGAGAGCCTCATGAGCTATCGGCCGCCCTTCATGTCGCGCCGGACCCTGGTGCTAGTTGCTGCCATCCTTGCTCTGCCAGGCCTGGGTCGCACCGAACCCAACAACAGGAGCCGACTGACGTGAAGATAAGGCTTACCTTCGGCGACCACACGATGACGGCGACACTTTACGACAATCCGTCCGCCCGTGACTTCGCCTCCTGCTTCCACTCGATCTCGAGATCAAGGGCTTCGGATCGAACGAGAAGATCGCATACCTGCCACGCAAGCTGACGGTCGAAGGACACCGACCCTTCTCCGACGAGCGGCCATACGACCTCTGCTACTACATGCCCTGGGGAAATCTCGCGATGTTCTACGCCGACTACAAGCATCCGGGCCTCGTCCGCCTCGGTCGCTTCGAAGACGGCTATGAAGCGCTTCACGTCCCTGGGGAATTCCCGCTGCGCATCGAGCGCATCCAGTGACACTCAACTCATCCAGACAGGAGATTTCCAAATGAGCAAGCACATTGAGAGGCAGGACGGCTTCAATTCGAGCAGGCGCGGCCTGATGAAAGCAACCGGTGTCGCCGTCGCGGCCATGAGCCTCATCCCGGCGGCTGCCGGCACCCATGCCCTGGCTCAGACCACGGAATGGGACAAGGCGTTCCCGAAGAGCGACAAGGTCGACCATCAAAAGGTCTCGTTCAAGAACCGATATGGCATCACGCTGGCGGGAGATCTCTACCTCCCCAAGGAGCGAGGCAACGGCAAGCTGGCCGCCATCGTCGTCAGCGGGCCGTTCGGCGCGGTGAAGGAACAGTCGTCCGGGCTTTACGCACAGACGATGGCAGAACGTGGATTCGCGACGCTTGCCTTCGATCCATCATATACCGGAGAGAGCGGCGGTGAACCGCGTAACATCGCCTCGCCGGACATCAACACCGAGGACTTCAGTGCCGCGGTGGACTTCATCGGGCTGCGGTCAGAAGTGAACCGCGAACGGATCGGCGTGATCGGCGTCTGCGGCTGGGGCGGCATGGCTTTGAATGCCGTTGCCGTCGACAAGCGCGTCAAGGCAGTCGTCGCCAGCACCATGTACGACATGACGCGCGTCATGTCCAAGGGGTACAACGACACAGTCACACTGGAACAGCGCACCAAGACCTTGGAGCAGTTGAGCCGTCAGCGATGGGTCGATGCCGAGAAGGACACACCCGCCTATCAGCCGGCGTATAACGCCGAGGTCGGTCCAGATGCACCGCAGTTCATGGTCGATTACCACGACTACTATTCGACGCCGCGCGGTTATCATAAGCGCGCTGTCAACTCGGGCAACGCCTGGTCGCAGACCACGCCGATCTCGTTCATGAACATGCCGATTCTGACCTACATCGCGGAGATCTCGCCGCGTCCGGTGCTGTTCATCCACGGCGAGAAGGCTCACTCACGCTACTTCAGCGAAACCGCCTTCGCAGCCGCCGCGGAGCCGAAGGAACTGATGATCATTCCGGACGCAAACCATACCGACCTTTACGACCGCATGGACAAGATCCCCTTCGACCGGATGGCCGAGTTCTTCGGTCAACATCTGGCATAAGCCAAACTCGCCGGTCGAACTAATCGTAGGCGGCGAGGTGACCTTCTGGTCACAACGCCGTCTCGCTTCTCGTCAGGAGACACGAAATGACAGACAACATCGCTGGCAAGACCATCGTGATCACGGGCGCCTCGAGCGGCATGGGTGCCGCAGCCGCCCGGTATCTCGCAACCAAGGGCTCCAACGTAGTCCTTGGAGCGCGCCGCTCAGATCGGATCGACGCCCTAGCCGCCGAACTCAACGAAGCCGGCCACAAGGCCACTGCTGTAGTCACCGACGTGACGAGGCAAGAGGACCTGCGGAAGTTGATCGACGCGGCCGTTGAGACCTATGGACGGGTCGACGTGCTCATCAACAACGCGGGCGTCATGCCGCTTTCGCCCATGGATCGTTTGAAGGTGGACGAATGGGACCAGATGATCGACGTCAACGTCAAAGGCGTCTTGTACGGCATCGCCGCAGCGCTCCCCCATATGAAGGAGCAGAGGTCGGGCCACATTATCAATCTGTCCTCCGTGGCCGGCCACAAGCTCTTCGGGGGCTCGGCAGTATACTCGGCCACCAAATTCGCAGTGAGGGCATTGTCGGACGGGCTGCGGCAGGAGATGGCGCCTTACAACATCCGCACGACGATCATCTCGCCCGGCGCCGTCAAGACGGAGCTGCTGGACCACATCAGTGAGAAGGACGTGCAGCAGGCGAACCAGGATTACGTAGGTCAGGTCGGCGTCCCAGCCGACACGTTTGCCAGGATGGTTGCCTTTGCAATCAACGAACCCGAGGATGTCGCGGTGAATGAGATCCTGTTCCGTCCGACGGCGCAGGAACTTTAAACCACCCTTTTGACCGCCCGGCGGCGGTTTCCGACTTGACCCAAGACGGCCGAAGGACAGCCCCTCGGCCGTCTTCGTCTTTGCAGTGTCGCCGACGTTTGATGTCGAGATCGGATAGACCCTATCAGAAACGGCGTTCTAATCCTGCGTTTCCTCGCTCCTATCTCATGGTGGTTGGTACACCATCGAAAGGATGACGACCGTGAAACTTCTGGCAGCCGCCACCCTCACTCTTGCGACCATCGCATCTTCACCCGCCTTCTCCCAGCAGAGCTCGACCATGACCAGATCGACAAGCGTGTCTTCGGACGAGATCCGGAGCGTTTCCCCCGCTCTCGGGCGATACGAGAAGGAGGACGTCGTCGAAGGCCTGTGGGCCCGCCCGCAGCTTTCCGTCCGCGATCGTAGCGTCGTCACGGTCGCCACCCTTATCGCCCGGAGCCAGACTGCCGATCTTCCACACTACATGAGCCTCGCGCTCGACAACGGCGTCACGCCGAAGGAGCTTTCCGAGATTATCTCGCATCTTGCATTTTATGCGGGCTGGACGAACGCCACGTCGGCGGTGGCTGTCGCCCATGACATCTTCGCCGAGCGGAACATAGGCGCAGATCAGTTGCCTGAAGCTTCTCCGGATCTCATGCCGCTCAACCAGGAGGGTGAGGCTGCACGTCAAAAGGCGGTCGAAGGCTTACTGGGCCATGCATTGCCTGGGCTGGCAGACTTCACGACGGATCCGCTGTTCAAGGATGTCTGGCTGCGACCGGATCTCTCGCCGCGTGACCGCAGTCTCGTGACAATCACGTCCCTAATGGCCAACGGCCAGGTGGCTCAGCTCGCAGGGCACCTCAACAGGGCGCTCGACAACGGCCTCACTCCCGAGCAGGCGGGCGAGGTCGTCACGCAGATTGCCTTCTACGCCGGCTGGCCGAATGCTTTCTCGGCAGGGCCTGTCGTTGCCGAAGTGCTCAAGAAGCGCCAGCAGTGAGCGAAGAAAGCCATACCGAACAGGAAGGATTGATCCATGAAGAACGCCCTCATCGCTGCCACCCTTTCCACCATGGCATTAGTCGACGCGCCGGCCGCAAGATCCGAAAGCATTACCGTCAACCCCGTAGGCGCCGCAGCGTCTGTCCTCGCGGATGCGAAGAACTTCACAGGCCACGTCGTCGTCGATATGCTTCTGCCTAGTTCACTATCGACGCCAGCGTCATCCGGACTTGTCACGTTCGCACCCGGCGCTCGAACAGCGTGGCATAGCCCCCGCTTGGTCAAATGCTGATTGTCACAGCAGGGAAAGGGTGGGTGCAACTGCAGATTACTGCGCAACATAAATGCTCGAGCACACAGATCATCAGGTGCAAAACCTTGAGTTTGGGCACGATAGCTTTGTGCTGCATGAAAGCGACATAGTGAAGAGGAGATTCCCGTTCAGCTTCCTACAGTTCGATGACATTCGAGAACGCTTTCTGAACGATCTCTCCGCGGTACTGGAAACGACGCCGATGACGGTGATTGCAGCTGTCATACGAAAAGATGCCTTGAAGCGGCGGTACACCAATCCAGAGAATCCATATCAGCTCGCACTGCTGTTCTGCTTGGAAAAAGCCAACGAGTTCCTACGTTTTCATGATGACAGAGGCGAATGTCACGTGGTTTGCGAATCTCGCAGTCCCCGTGAAAAACCTGGGCGGGGCAAAGAAGATCTGGAACTCGAAGTGGAGTTCCGCAGAATTGTCGCGGGCCAACATTTTCTGCAATCTTCCGGCGTTGCGATGCCCGATTTCGAGATCAACTTTGTGTCAAAGCAGGCAAATAGCGCTGGTCTACAGTTGGCCGATCTCATCGCTAGGCCCATCGGCCTTCGGATCCTACGTCCCACCCAGCCAAACCGAGCCTTCGAAATAATTCAGCGGAAGATTTGGAGAGGGCCGGAAAACAACAGCATGTGGTACGGGCTCAAGGTGTTCCCATGAAAAAGCGAAAGGCCCCGGACTAGCCGAGGCCACGACGCCGACCGGGAACGAACCCCAATCCATTTAAACTTGAATATAGAGTGCCCATCGCCGGATCGCAAGGTGTTTCGCTGAGGTGAGGCGAACCCGTCCAGTGGGAGCGGTCTCTTCAGGCTCGGCATCAAGGGGTTCCCGTTGATACATGTGCGATTTCGCAGCGCAAAGGCGCACGTTCGCCTACTTAGGCCACCGCCTGAGCCCCGGTTATCTCGACAAGCGAGCCGCACATGAAGGCGGCCTCGTCCGAGGCGAGAAAGGCGACGAGAGCGGCCACTTCCTCCGGCTTTCCGATCCGGCCGAATGGAACGAGTTTGTCGAGGTCCGCGATGGTGCGGCCCGACCGCTTAACCCCGGCCTCCAGCATTGGCGTGTGAATTTCACCCGGGCAGACGGCGTTGACGCGGATCTTGTTCGGCGCATAGTCGCGGGCGAGGTTTTGCGTAAAGCTCGCCACTGCCGCCTTGGTCACGTTGTAGGCGATGTGGTTCGGAGCCGGGTAGAGCCCCCATTGGGAGGCGGTGTTGACGATCGCGCCGCCGCCGGCCTCGATCATGTGCGGAAGTGCGGCCTGGCACAGGTGAAACATCGAATCGACATTGACCGCAAAGCTCAGCCGCCAGTCCTCGGGCGTCAGCGACAGGAGGTTGCCACGGCGGTTTATGCCAGCATTGTTGCAGAGCACATTGATGCGGCCCTCGGTCGCGATGACATTCTCGATGATCGCCCGGCAGCCGTCTGCGGTCGAGATGTCACTGGCGAACACCCGCGCCCTGCCTCCCTCGGACACGATCTGGGAGACGATTGCGTCCGCACCCTCGCTGTTCATATCTGCGGCGATGACCTGGGCTCCTTCAGAGGCGAAGCGGGCGCTGACGGCACCTCCGATACCACCGGCGGCGCCGGTGACGATGACAACCTTGTCCTTAAAACGCATGCAATTACCTCATGTAGCTGCCGCCGTTCACGTCCAGCACGGCGCCGTTGAGCGAAGCCTGCGAGGGGCGGAAAACGAAGGCGGTAATCTCGCCGATTTCTTGCGGGTCGGCCACCCGGGCGATGGGGATGCCGGCCAGGGCTGCTGCATCGCCGTGCTCGGCGATATAGGCTTCGGCCATTTCTGTGCGCACCCAGCCGGGCGCCAGCGCAACCGAGGTCACACTCTCATGCCCATGGCTTTGCGCGATGGATTTGGTGAGATTGATCAGGGCGGCTTTCGAGGCACCGTAGGCCATGGCGCTGGAGGTGTAGCCGCGCTGACCCGCCCGGCTCGCCATATTGACAATCCGGCCGCCGCCATTGGCGCGAAAATGCTGGATGGCGAGCTTCGACAGATCGACCGCCGACAGAAAATTGACTCGCATTTCGCGGGCCCAAACCTGCTGCCATTCGTCCATTGGCGCGTCGACCGCGACCTCCGAGCGGATGCCAGCGTTGTTGACCAGGCCCGTCAGCGTGCCGGCGGCTGCAATGGCCTGATCCCACAACTCCTGTGGACCGACTGGATTCGAAAGATCGGCCGATACAGCCCAGCCCCTGCCATCCAGCATCTTCACCAGCGCCTCTGCGGCATCGCGATTGCGGCCATAGTGGACGACGACATTCGCGCCGTCCGCAGCAAGAGCGCAGCAAATCGCCTGCCCGATGGCGCCAGTCGCGCCGGTGACGAGGATGGTTTGTTCAGCAAGTTTCATAGCTCGCCCACCTGCGGACCCCAGGTGTCCGACATTGCAAACCCTTGCTGAAACGGATCCTGCGGATCGAGCCGCAATTGCTGACGACCGAAGACATAGCCCTGGCCGGTGATGCGCGGCAGAATAGCGGGGCGGCCCCCAACCGTGGTCTCGCCCAGGATCTCAGCCGTGAAGGTACCGCCGATAATGCTGCGCGAAAACCGCTTGTCGCCGGTTCTTGCCTGCCCCCTCGCGTGCAGGATCGCCAGATTGGCCGATGAGCCCGTGCCGCAGGGCGAACGGTCCACACGGCCCGGCTTCAGTGTCGTACATGTGACAACCGAGCCGTCCGGCTGATAGTCGCGAAACATCACATAGGCGATCTCATTCAGGCTTGGGATCTCCGGATGACACACCGCGACCTGCTCGGCCAGCAGAGCCTTGATTTCGGTCCCCGCCTCGGCCAGCGCACGAGCTGCCTCAGGCACGATCCGTAGCCCGATTTGATCGACATCGATCTGGGCGTAGAACACGCCACCGAAGGCAATGTCGCCGGTGATAGGGCCCCATTTCGGTGTCTCGATCGCAACGTCGAGCTGATGGACGAAGGCCGGCACATTGTCGAGGCTGACCGACAAGCACCGGCCGCCTTTGCATAGTGCGCGGGCGACGATTAGCCCGGCGGCCGTATCCAGCCGGACAATCGTCTCGGGCTCCGTCATGGCGACCCGACCAGTTTCCAGAAGCGCGGTTACCACGCAGATGCAGTTGGAACCGGACATCGGGTGGGCGCGATCGGGCTGCAGCACGATAAAGGCCGCATCAGCATCCGACCGGGTCGGAGGCAGCAGCAGGTTCGTGGTGTGGACGACCTGCGCGCGCGGTTCTCGCGTCAGGAACAGACGCAGCGACGGGTCGACATTGTTGAGATGGTTCATCTTGTCGAGGATCGTCGCGCCCGGGATTTCCGGTGCGCCACTGACAAGGACGTTGCCGCTTTCGCCTTGGCAATGGACGAGCAGGATATCGAGCGCCTTGTCGAAGATCATTTCAGATACCATCCCCAGGGCTCGTCGCTGACAAGTCGTGTGATCTGCTTGGTCTCGAGATAGTTGTCGAGGCCCCAGCGGCCGAGTTCGCGGCCGATGCCGGACTGCTTGTAGCCGCCCCATGGTGCTTCGGTGAAGGTCGGCTGCGAGCAGTTGATCCAGACAATCCCGGCGCGAAAGGCGGTAGCGACGCGCTCGCAGCGCTGATCGTCCGCCGACATGACAGCGGCGGCAAGGCCGAAGCGGGAATCGTTGGCAAGGCGGATCGCTTCCTCCTCGGTGTCGAACGGACGGATGCAGACGACCGGTCCAAAGATTTCCTCCAGCCAGGCATCGCTGTCGAGCGCCATGTCAGTGACGATGGTCGGCGCCACCCAAAAGCCTTTGTCGAAGCCGTCATACTTGCCGCCGCAGGCGACGGTCGCCCCCTGCTCGACGGCGCGGGCGACATGGCGGAGGACATCATCGTATTGCCCTTTGTTGACGAGTGGGCCGAGCAGCGTGCCTGCATCAAGTCCGTTGCCCATCTTGACCTTCTTGGCTTCCTCCACCAGCCGCTCCAAGAGCTGCGGATAGAGCGGGGCTTCCACAAGAACGCGCGAGGTGGCCGAGCAGACCTGGCCCTGGTTCCAGAAAATGCCGAACATGATCCATTCGACCGCCTTCTCGATATCGCTGTCGGCGAAGACGACGAACGGCGACTTGCCGCCGAGTTCCAGGCTGATGCGTTTGATGTCCCGCGCGCCGGCGGCCATGATGCGCGAGCCGACTGTGCCCGAACCGGTGAAGGCGACCTTGTCGACTTGAGGGTGTTCGATCAGCGCCTGTCCAACGACAGAGCCTTTACCCGAAAGGATGTTCAAAACGCCTCTCGGCAGGCCAACCGCCTCGGCAATGACGCCGAGCTCCAGCGCCGTCAGCGAAGTGGTTTCGGCGGGCTTCAGGATCATGGTGCAGCCGGCCGCCAGCGCTGGCGCGACTTTCCACGAGGCCATGAGGAGCGGATAGTTCCAGGGAACAATGGCAACGGCGACACCGAGCGGCTCGCGCACGGCCTTCGAGACGAAGCGCACATCCGAAAGCTTCACCTCTTCGACCTCGCCATCCAGCTCCTCGGCAAGGTTGGCATAGAAATCAAAGCAGCCGGCGGCGTCCGTTAGGTCCCATTCGGACTCGGGCAACGGCTTGCCGTTGTCGCGGGTTTCCATGCGCGCCAATTCCGGCAGGCGATCACGGATCTCTCGCGCCATCGCACGTAGATATTTTGCGCGCTCCTTGCCCGAAAGGCGCGGCCAGGGGCCATTGTCGAAGGCTTCGCGTGACGCTTTCACCGCCATCTCCGCTTCCGCAGCGCCGGCCGCGGCGATGTGGTGGAAAACCTCCTCAGTCGCTGGATCGATCACCGGAAGCATGGTCCCATCGGCTGGAGCGACCCACCGGCCATTGATAAAAAGCTTGTTCTGCATGGTGTCCTCACATGTGACGCGTTAAACCGCCATCGACCCGAAGGCTCTGGCCGGTGATGTAGCTGGAATCATCGCTGAGCAGGAAAGCCGCGGCCTTGGCCTGTTCTTCAACCCGGCCGATCCGCTTGAGCGCCGTCAGGTCCGCGAACTTGCCGACATCGAGACTGTCGGTGAAGCCTGGGAGAAGGCAGTTCATGCGGATGTTCTTCGGACCGTAGCGGTCAGAATAGAGCTTGGTGAAGGAGGAGACCCCGGCGCGATAGACGCATGATGCAGGAAACCAAAGGGATGGCTCGAACGCCGCATAGGTCGTGATGTTGACGATCGAGCCGCCACCCTGCGCCTCCATTGCGGGTGTCACCAGCCGTGCCATCCTGATGACCGACTTGACGATCATGTCATTGGCGAGATCCCAGTTTTCGTCGGTGATCTCGAGAAGGTCGCCTTTTGGGGGATGGCCGGTATGGTTCAGTACCGCGTCGATCCTGCCATAAGTGGACATGGCGAGATCGGCGATGCCCTTGAGATCAGCAGCGCTTTGAGCCACCCCACGACGGGCGACACCGCCGAGTTCTGCGGCCAGCCTCTCACAGTTTTCCGAAGGCGACATCAGAGCGAGCTTGTAGCCACGCGCGTGCATTTCGCGCGCCACGGCAGCGCCCATGCCTCTGCCGCCACCGGTGATCAGGCAAACCTTATCCGTCATGGAGAACTCCTTTCAAAACCGGTCGATGCGGTACGGACGCATGTCGACCTGCGGCGTCGCGCCGGTGATCAGATCGCCCATCAGCCGCGCGGTGGTCGCCGCATAGGTGACGCCCAAGTGACCGTGACCGGTGGCGTAAAAAACCCCCGGTGTCTTCGCCGATGCCGACATGACTGGAACGGTATCCGGGAAGGCCGGGCGATGGCCCATCCACTCGGAAAAGTCCCCACAGCGCAGGTTGGGCAACGCCGTCTGCGCCCGCCGAACGGTAATCTTTGAACGCCGATAGTCGGGTGCGGCATCGAGACCCGCCATCTCGACCGTTCCGCCGACGCGGATGCCGCCCGCCGTCGGTGTGACCATGAAGGCCCGGGCAGGCCAGATGATTGAGTGACGCATGGAAATGCCGGGCGACATGATCTGCGTGTGATAGCCACGCTCAGTTTCGAGCGGCATCGGTTCGCCCAGCATCTTCGACAGCAAGCCGCTATGAGCCCCAGCGCAGATCACCACCTCATCGGTGGCAATAGGATCGCCGCCGACAAGCCGGACGGCGGAGATGCGGTCGGAGCGGTCGAAACCGCCCACCGCACCGCGCCGAAATTCGCCGCCGAGCGCGGTGAAGCGCTGCGCAAGGCTCTGCACAAGGCGAAACGGGTCGCGAAGGCTCCGGTTTTGTGGGAAGAGCACGGCGATACCGATGCTGTCGGAGAGTTCCGGCTCCAGTTCCCGCGCTTGAGTGCCCGTCAGCCGCCGGTGCGGTAAGTCGAAATGTTCCAGTATTTCGATATGCTCGCGGTCGGCGCGGAACTCCGCCTCGCTGCTATAGAGCGAGAGGCAGCCCTCCTCCGTCAACTCACCCTCCAGTCCCGTCTCGCGCAGCAGCGGCAGCAGGTCCTCATAGACGCGCTTACAAAGAACCGCCCCCTGGGCCTCAAGTTGACGCAGCTTGCTGGGCCGAGACGCCGCAACGAAGCGAGCGAACCAGGGAAGTAGTTTCGGCATGTAACCGGGGCGGACCCGAACCGGTCCTTCCGGATCAAGCATCCAGCCCGGGATCTGTTTCCAGATCGACGGGCGCGAGGCCGGCATGAACTCCGTCACGGCGATCGACGCCATGTTGCCGTAGGACGCGCCACATCCGACCTCGCCCTTGTCGAGCAGGACGACCCGCCGCCCACGCTTTTGCAGTTCGTAGGCGATGGTCGTACCGATAATGCCCGCGCCGATAACGACGGTGGTCATGCTGCGCTCTCCCGTCAGGCTTCAAGATCGGCCGGGCGCGAGCCGCCCGGCCATGGCGGCTCACCAGTTCAGGATCGGTTCCATAGCGGCGCGGAACTCGGCCTTTTCGTCATCCGTGAGGGGCCCAAGCGGCGCGCGGCACTCGCCGACCGGCAGGTCCTGCAATTCGCAGCCATATTTGATCTTCTGGACGAACTTGCCGGACTCGAGGATATTCATCGCGCGGTAGAGCGTCTTCATCATCTCGCGGCCCTTGTGCAAATCCCCCGACTTGTAGGTTCGGTCGAGATCGCAGCAGGCCTTGGCCATGCAGTTGGACGGGCCGCAGATCCAGCTGTCCGCACCCCAGAACATGAAATCGAGCGCGATGTCGTCCGACCCGCTGACGAGCTGGATCTTACCCTCATAGCGGCTTGCGATGTCGATCGCGCGCTGCAAGACGCCGGAGCTTTCCTTGATGCCGATAACGCGCGGATTGTCCGCGAAATGATCCATCAGTTCGAAGCTGATGTCCGAGCCATCCTTTGCGGGGTAGCTGTAGAGCACGAGATTGACATCGACTGCGGAAAGCACGGTCTCGTAATGCTTGATGAGCTCTTCCTGGGTCGGGCGTGTGTAGAAGGGAGGCGCGAGCAGGACCGTGTCGTAGCCGATCTCCTTTGCCATCGCGGTCTGTTCAATGACTTCGCGCGTGGCAGGTGCGTTCGTGCCGGCGATCAAAATTTCACCCGGCTTGGCGAAGTCCTTGACGACCTGGAGAACTTCCCGACGCTCCGCCGTCGACTGGCTGAAATATTCCCCGGTCGAGCCGTTCGGCACCCAGCCTGTAACCCCCGCTTCGCGCAGGTGGACAAGCAGCTTTTCCAATGCCTTGAAGTCGATCTTGCCCTTGGCATCGAAGGGGGTGACGAGTGCGGGCATGACGCCTGAGAGTTTCATGAGGGTCTCCATTTTGGGTCCGGGCGGTTGGCGCGTTCAGACGGCCAGCCGCTTGAGAATGCGTTGTTCGACAACCGTGACGGCACGCGTTAGCGGAAAGGCGATGACGAAGTAGATCAGCGCGACGACGGTCAGCACCTCGACCGGCCGCGCCGTGTTGTTGGAGATGTTCTGGCCAACGAACATCAGGTCCGCCATGCCGACGGCCGAGACGAGCGCGCTTTCCTTGAAGAGGCTGACGCAATTGGAAAGCAGCGTGGGTGCCGCGCGCAGCACCGCCTGCGGGAGAACGACGCTCGTCGTCCGGACCCAAGGAGAAAGCCCCAGCGCCACACATGCGTCCAGTTGCTCACGGCCAACGGATTTGAGCGATGCCCGGAACGTCTCGCTGCTGATCGCGCCCATGTAGAGCGTAAGGGCAATGATGCCCGACGCCATGTTGGAGAGTTCAACGCCGAGGATCAGCGGCAGGCAGAAGAAGATCCAGAACAACTGCACGAGCACGGGCGTGCCGCGGAAGAATTCCACGTAGATGCCGGAAACGCCCCGCAGCATGGCTCTTTTCGATGTGCGGGCAAGCGCCAGCAGGAAGCCGAGAACGCAGCCGAGCACGATGCAGATCAGGGTGAGCTTGAGTGTGGTCCAGAGGCCGAGAAGGAGAGCCTCCTGGAACTTGAGCACGATCGCGAAGTTGAAGCTCATCATCGTTGGTCTCCTCAGCTTGCCATGGCTTCGCGGCGGCGTTCCAGATAGCCGACGATCTGCGAGACCGGAAACGACAGGGCAAAATAGACGAGCGCGACGATGGTGAAGGTTTCGATCGGACGATAGGTCTGCGTTGCGAGTGTCTTTCCCTGATACATTAGGTCCTGAACGGCCACGATCGCGACCAGTGCGGATTGTTGGAAGATGCCGATCCCGTTGGTGAGCAGGACCGGGATCGAATTGCGGACCGCCGTCGGCAGGACAATGTAGAGGATCCGTTGGAACGGGTTGAGGCCGAGCGCTATACCCGCATCCAGCTGCTCTCGGGGAACAGCCTGGATCGAGGCGCGATAGGCCTCGGCATTGAAGGCCGCGAGATTGAGGCCAAGCGCCATGATGCCCATCGTCACCGAGCCGAGGAAAACATTGAACAGCATCGGGACGCAATAGAAGAACCAGACGATCTGGATGATCGCCGGCGTGCAGCGGAAGAATTCGATGAAGAGGGTGACAGGGAGCCGTATCACTGCCCAGCGGCTCATGACGAGCAGTGCAAGCAGGAAACCGAGCGTCAGCCCAATGACGTTGGCCGCGATCGTGAGTTGAACCGTAACCCAGAGGCCTTCCCAGAGCGGTCCGAAATTGCGAAACACGGACGCGAAGTCGAAACTGTAATTCATGACGTCGCTCCTCAGTGTTTGATGTGGAAGACGCGCTCGATAAATTCGCGGGTGCGTTCCTCTTTCGGCGCCCCCAGCACCTGTTCCGGCGGACCATCCTCGACGACCACGCCACCGGCGCAGAAGATCACGCGGGAGGCAATGTTCTTGGCGAACCACATGTCGTGAGTAACGATGACCATCGGCATCTGCTGCTGGGCGAGCTGCATGATTACGTGTTCGACTTCGGCGACGAGTTCGGGATCGAGCGCCGAGGTCACCTCATCGAACAACATCAGCCTTGGATCGAGCATCAGGGCACGGGCGATCGCCACGCGCTGTTTCTGGCCGCCTGATAGCTGGGCCGGATAGGCATTGGCCTTGGCCGCCAGTCCAAAGCGGGTGAGCAGCGCCATCGCCCGTTCGCGAGCTACCGCCTTGTTTTCGCCCCTCACCTTCGTCGGTGCTAGGATCAGGTTACTGATCACGTCGAGATGCGGAAACAGCGTGTAGTGCTGGAACACCATGCCAATCGAGCGTCGCACCTTGGCATCGATGACGGTCTTGCCGGAGCCGTTTGCGGAGATGTAGGGCTTACCGCCGAAGAGGATCGAGCCGCTATCGATTTGCTCGAGCCCCATTAACACCCGAAGAAGAGTCGACTTGCCACCGCCGGAGGGGCCGATGACGACGACACGGTCGCCGGCCTTCATCTCGATATCCAAGCCTTGCAGCACCTGTATGACGCCGCCATAGCTCTTGTGCAGTCCCTCGATTTTGACCAGCGCAGCTGTGTCCGACATCGTCCCAACTCTCCTCCTTAAGACAGGGAGCGGAGCCGCCGGGAGGCGGCCCCGGCACGGTTCAGTTGCTGGCCTTCAGGACCTGGTCGACGGCCTTGCGGATCAGTTCCTCAACGTGGCCGGTCGCGACCCGCTCTTCGAGGAAGATATTGACCACTTCAACATCCGCGGCGGAGAGTTGATGCGGCAGGCCAAAGGCAACGCCCTGCTTTGCGAGGGCCGGCGTCGGGTTCATCGCAACCGCCCAATCCGGGTTCGATTGGGTGAACAACTGGTTGGTATCTGAGGCATCGACGAGAACGTCGGCCCGACGGGAGACCACGGCGAGACGCGTTTCGTCATTAGTCGGGAGACGCAGGATCGTCGCGGTTTTGACTGCGGCTGAAATCGCCTTGTCCTGGGCCGTGCCGGACATGACGGCGAGCGTAACATCGGCCTTGTCGATGTCGGCAACCGAGGTGGCGCCCGCCGGAATCTTCGGATTGTCCTTGTTGTACGCGAGAGAGATCTGGTACTCCATCGCCGGGATCGAAAACTGCACCGCCATGGCGCGCGCCGGCGTGCGATTCAGCGCCAGGGAGAGATCCCATTTGCCGGCCTGAAGCCCCGCGACAATGTTGTCCCAAGTCGTATCGACGAATTCAGGCTTCACCTGCAGCACTTCAGCGAATTCGCGGCAGAGATCGGCGAAGAAGCCGGAATACTCACCGCTGGCCGGATCACGCATCACATAGGGCGGGGCAACCGCGGCGCCGCAGCGCAGCGTGCCGGATTTCTGAACGCCCTGCCAATAGCCTTCTGCCGTCTGAGCCGAGGCAGTCGCAGTCGAAACACCCAACGTCAGGGCGAGCGCCGCCGTCGCCCGCAGAGCGGACGTCATCATCTTTGAAAGCATGTGCATTCCCCATTTTAAGCGCTGTAAGCGCGGTTCCACCCGTCGGCTTCGGCCGTTCTTGCGGTCGTTTTTTGTCGGCTCCGTGTCGACTGGTAAAAATATGTCGTCTCGCTGTCGACAAAGTCAAGCAGAAATTTTACGATTGATGACGGCCTGATTTTCTGGCCCAATGCCCGCCGCTGACGAAAAGGGACGTAAGTGTCTGAGGAACTTGAATCGAAACGGGTGCGCGGCACCGGTTGGAAAAATGTCTACGAGACGCTCCGGGGCGAGATCCTAGCGCTGAGCCTGCCGCCGGGCCAGCTGCTCGACGAGACCACACTCGCGGAACGCTTCGACATGTCGCGCTCACCGGTGCGTGAGGCGCTGATCCGGCTGGCCGGCGAAGACCTCGTGGTGACGCTCTCCAACCGCAGCACCATCGTCGCGCCAATAGAGGTGGCGAGCTTCCCGAAATACGTCGAAGCCCTCGACGTCGCCCAGCGCATGAACACACGCCTTGCCGCGGCCTTACGCACTGACGCGGACCTGAAGATCGTCGCCAAACGGCAGAAGGAATTCGAGGCCGCGGTGAAAACCAACGTGCATCTGAAGATGTCGGAAGCCAACAAGCAGTTTCATATGGCCATCGCCTATGCAGGCAAGAATCCCTATCTCGCCTCATTCTACGAGCGGCTTTTGAACCAGGGGCAGCGCATGCTGCATCTGCATTTCGAATACCTGGAGCGCACCGGCGACGGTTATCTTCTGACCGACGAGCACGAACTGATGCTCGAAGCCATCAGGGCCAAGGACGTCGAGCGCGCTGACGAACTGGCGCACGCCCACACGCGGCAGTTCCAAGACAATTTCATCGCATTCCTGCGCGAAAACTACACGACCGACGTTTCCCTTGGTTCGCGAGCCGCGGCGGAGTAATCATGCCACTACCTGAGAAGGTTGGCTTCATCAGAACCGGTGCCATCACCGATGCTATGATGCGTGGACTGCTCGTCGAGCCTTCTGGGTCTTGAAAGGACTCGAACTGCGGACCCCGCCGGCTGAAATGCTATGTTACTATCCAGTTTGGTGGTTCGTTGAGCCCCGAGTGTTCCTGACGATACAATATGCGATCTTCTTAGCCCAGAACGTGAACATCCTCGCAACGAGCCGTGCACAGGGCTCGTGACGAACGGCTCCCTTCGCCCGCAAGTGGTCGTCAGCGATGGGCGCAATGAGCGGCTCGAATGAGCCCATTGCAGACCTTCTCTCTACAGCATGCCCGACAAATACTGGAGACCAACATGATCGTCCAAGCCTGCCTTAACGGTGCACGTCCTAGCGACTATCACCCGCGGCTACCGCTCACGGCGGATGCCATTGCCCTCGACGGTGCGGCATGCATCTCCGCGGGGGCTGCCGAACTTCACATACACCCCCGCGGCCCGGACGGACGTGAGAGCCTCCTGGCGGCCGATGAGGCGATATACGCCGTGCGGCGCGCTTGTCCGGGAAGTCTTGTCGGAGTGTCAACGGGCGCGTGGATAGAACGCGACGAGAAGCAGACGCGAGACTGCATCTCTGCCTGGCGGCAGCTGCCCGACTACGCCTCCGTCAATATCTCCGAGCGGGATGCTCCAGCGGTTATCGCGTTGCTGCACTGCATGGGTGTCGGCGTCGAAGCAGGATTGGCCACGGTCGCGGATGCCGAGCGATTTGTCACGCTTCCGGATTGCCATCGAGCTTTCCGCATCCTCATCGAAATCGAAGAACAGGACCTCGGAAAGGCTGACGCAATCGCAGATGGGATCGCGCAAGTTCTTGAGCGCGCGAATATCCTACGACCAGTCCTTCTACACGGCTTGGACGCGACCGCTTGGCACTTCGTCAACCGCGCGCATCAACGGCGCTGGTCTACGCGAGTTGGATTGGAGGATGGGTGCCAACTTACGAATAGTGAAATAGCGGGTGGGAACGCCGACCTCGTGGCAGATGCGCTTCAAATCTTTCGCTCGTAACATGCCAGATTGGCCTTCCATTCAGCACGGTAACACCTCGCTCGAATGGCAGCTTCGTCCGCATTTCGACGGTCCCGTGTGCTGGCCATGGGCGACTTCTCACCCACCCATTGCGGTCTCCGAGGTGAGTTTCGATCTCTCGCCTTGAAGGAAGCAGAACCTGAGACCCCCGTCATTTGACGTCTGACGCAGTTGAGAGGATACGAACCGCCGGCCCACCAATAGCTTCGGCGGGAATGTCCGAGCGGTCAGTGATTGTTCGGCTCCTGCATCCATTGCGGAATGTCTCGCTCGGCATGTAGCACGCGCCACACATCGACATGATCTGGCTGGTCGCGATAGAAAATAAGATAGGGATATCGCTTCAGAGAGACAGTCCGTAGGTCAGGCAATCCCAATTCGTATGCATACCGCAACGATCCGGCCTCCGGATGGCTCGCGATCAAAGCGTACGCCGCTTGAAGTGCGTCGATAAATCCGAGGGCAACCTCGGTTCCTGCTTCGCGTGCATAATAGTCAATGGCCGCCTCGACGTCGCTGCGCGCCAACAGCCGCGGGATAATAGTCTTATTATTCACTTGCCGTGCTGACCACGAACTCGATCGCGCAGACTGGTGAAATATTCCGCGTCAACCGGCTCAGTTGGTGGGGACGAGGCTCCGTCAAGCAACAGCCGGCGTAACGCGAGGCGATCCTGATCTCGCCGTATCAACTCCCGAATATACTCACTACTTGTCCCATAACCTCGTCCGGCGACTTGCTCATCGACGAAGCTCTTGAGATGGTCCGGTAGGGAAATGTTCATTGTGCCCATGCAGGTGACCATACCGGCTATGGCAAAAATTGGCAAGACCGCTCGCCTTCCTTCAACCCCGAGAGCGACGCCGCAATGCCGAATCCGCGGCATGGCAGTGACGCAGGTTCCTGTTGATACGTTATGCGATCTTCGAGGCACAGAACGCAAACATACTCGCAAGAGGCGGGCAGTGGCTCGTGAAGAACGGCTGCCCTCGAGCCATAGCCGTATTGCGTCCGGCGCGATGAACAACTTAAGCCTGCACTGGACAACACGCACCGTCTGGATTTAGCTCAATCGGGTGCCAAAGAGGATTAACGATGGATTGCCTTATCTTCCGTTTGGCTGCCATAGAGGATGCCGGTCTGGTCCAGGCAATCAGGGCACGAGCCTACATTCCCGCCTACACTGCCGTCATCGGAGTAGCGCCGAAGCCAGCATTTGAGGACTACCGCCCGAGAATCGAGAGGGGAGAAGTCTGGATGGCCGCGCTTGGCACCGAACCAGTTGGCATTCTCGTCATGGAGGACGCGCCGAACCACATGCTCATTTACAGTGTTGCGGTGGAACCCAGCCATCAAGGCAAGGACTGGCAAAGGCCATCGTCGGCCAAGCGGAGCGGATCGCTCGCGGCAAAGGGAAGCCGGAGCTGCGACTTTACACCAACCAGAAAATGCGAGCGAATCTACGGCTGTACTCAAACTGCGGGTTCTCCGAGCCCAGACGTCGCCCTCATCCAAGCCGGTCAGGAGAATTCTTGGTGGACATGAGCAAGAGAACCGACTTGCCGGGCTGAGGTCGGGTGCGCCTTGCCGCCACTCCATGCGGGCGCATCGCGCTCCGAGATCAGAACGGCGGGGCACGCGCTTTCGCGCAATTCCCGAAGCTTTCGACCGGAACCGGGCCGGCCGGCGTAGCACAGTGAATTGCTGCCGCGGTGCAGCATGGCCATTGCCAACGATACATGCGAGCAAAGCGAGAACGCGGGAAAACAATCTCGCCATGCGCATCTCCACTCATTTTTGTCCGATGTCAGGGGTGAAACCGCACAGACGTATCACCTGAGGTATAGCCCTGCCCGTGACCGATTCAGGCGCAGCAAAATCAAGGTTTGCCGACGATAAATCCGGGAACGCTTATCGGGACAGCGGGTGCGGGTGGCAAGTTAAGAACCAACGAGCGCGTACACAGCGCCAAGGAAGAAAGGTCTCAAAAAATGTTCAGGCGGTCGAGCAAAGCGCCGAAGGGCAGTTAAGTTGCGGGTTTCACTTGATACATTACGCAATCTTCTTTGCCTTAGGCGTGTTGAGATTCAGGATTCCCGCCGCGGCTTGTTTATGATTCAAGCTTCGGATGGAACGATTCGTATTGACTGACGCCCAATGGGCGAAGATGGAACCGCACTGCCTGGGCAAGCCGACCGACCCCGGGCGAAGCGGGAGTGATAACCGAAGGTTCATCGAAGCGGTGCTGTGGGTGGTGCGCACCGGCAGTCCGTGGCGTGACCTTCCCGCCTTCTTCGGCAACTGGAACACCGTCTTCAAGCGATACCGTGATTGGGTCAAGGCTGACGTGTTCGTGCGGCTTTCTGAGGCCTGCTCAGACGATAACGATATGGAATACGCCATGGTCGATGCCACCATCGTCAAGGTCCACCGCCACGGCCAAGGCGCAAAAGGGGGACTCAGAGCCAGGCCATAGGCCGTTCCAAGGGCGGCATGACGACCAAAATCCTCGCTCTGACCGACGCGCTCGGCAACCTTGTCCGCTTCGTCCTGCTGCCCGGCCACCGCTACGATACCGTCGGCGTGCCGCCGCTCATTGACGGCGTCGCTTTCGGCGCGCTGATCGCCGACAAGGCCTTCGACCAGGCCAACCCTACCCTGCCGGCCGTCGCTATGGCAGCCCGACTCGCCCATCACATACACCGATCGCTGTGCTCTGTGGTGCATGCGACGATATTAAGGGCGCGGCCTCCCACGGAGATTTTGCCTCCATCCTCTGAGATTGCTCAGGGACTACGCGACTAGACTTGATTATGGCGTATGTTGCGGTGAGTACATTTTGCTTGCCGAGACTCTGATGGACGCGACAAGCTGGCCCTCGGCGCCTGGTCTCCGCTCAGGGCGGTTCCCCTGGCTATGGTCGTCTCGGTTGCCATTGGGATCGGCCACTTAGGGCACCCGGTCGAAGACCATCCGCAAGGTCCAGCTCGAGAACAGGCGAGAGCCTCCCCTCTAATGGATCGTCGGAGGGGGCTCCTCCAAGATGTCCCGCCTAATGGCATCCAGCAGGTTGAGTAGACCCACGACCTCGTCGGCCTCCTCAGGGCTGAGCTGCGAGGAGAGCTTGTCGGGACCAATGACGGCTGGCTCCCCCGTGAAGACGTCGAAGACCGTCCAGGTCCCATCTTGCTCACGCTTCACGCTATATCTTTGATTGTGCATGAGAGTTTTCCGTGTCGATGGTCGGGAACGCACGGGACTCCGCTCGGTTCCCCGAGGTGGCCATAAAGGTCGCCTGAGGGGGCGTTCAATAGCGTACAAAGGTCTGTGAAAAGCCATTACGAACTCCCTGATTTTTTGGAATCGCTGTGCCAGCTACGACCACGACGATTTTTCAGCGCAGCTACAGACCAGACGGCATTGCCGTTATGCGGGGCGTGCTGAAGGATTGGTGCACCTGCACGAGACCCGAACAGCGCTGGGGGCGGCCGCGGCGGCGTTGAAGTTATTTGACTGATGCAAGATCGGCCGCTGACATACCGACAACTCGGGGACTGCAGGAGTCTGGCACTTTCCCGAACTGACCGGAATGTTGGAACAAATTTCTGAGACCCCAACCGTCAGAGGAGGCCGAAACCTAAGTAGGCCAACTCTGCATGAGTTTCATTTGGACGCCCCATCGCCTGCAAAAGAAAAGGAGGCCGCTCAGCTTAGGATCGTTCAACACCAGCCGCGCGATGATCCGGAAGCAAAGCTGAAGCTGACCTAGATGGCTGCGTAACAGATGCCGAAGCCGAAAAATGGGTCAGGATCGAGCAAATGATCAGGATCCGGCGCGCGCCGTGCCAGCCCGCCACCTAGTCTGCCTCTATCACAATAGGGACTGGGACATGACTTTAGGACAACATACGAAGCGTCGGACATTCCTGACCGGCTCGGCAGCTGTCGCTGCGACATCGATTTTGGGTGCAGCTCTTCCGGTTCGCCCGGCCGGCGCACAACAGGCCGGCCGCACGCCGATCAGACGCCCAATCCCGAAATCGGGCGAGATGATCCCGGCCATAGGCCTCGGCACCTTCGAGACTTTCGATATCCTACCCGGCGAGCCCCGAGATGACCTTCGTGATGTCATCCGATTGTTCCACGAGAATGGTGGGCGGGTCATCGATACTTCCCCGCTTTACGGGACGGCCGAGGTTTGTGTCGGTGATTTTATCATGGACCTCGGTATCGCTGACGACATCTTCATCACCAACAAAACATGGACGACAGGCGACTATCTTTCGGACAATAGCCATTCGGAGCGACAACTGAGGCAATCGCGCGAAAGGCTCTGGCGGGAGCGGATCGACGTTCTGCAAGTTCACAGCCTCGAGAACCACGACCAGGTGCGCCACTGGCTGGCCCACAAGAAAGCCGAGGGCTCCATCCGCTACATCGGGATCACGCAATGGAGTCCCGAATATTACGACACGATGGAGCGCCTCGTGAACACAGGCACGCTGGATTTCGTGCAGATCGCCTATACGATCGTGACACGGGCCGCCGAACAGCGGCTGCTCGATGCATGTTCTGCGAACGGCGTCGCGGTCCAGGTCAACATTCCCTTTGAGAAGGCAAGGCTGTTCACGCCTGTTGCCGGGCAGCCGGTTCCGGATTTCGCAAGAGAACTGGGTATCGAGACCTGGGCCCAATATTTCCTGAAATGGATTATCTCCCATCCGGCGGTGACCAACGTCATCCCTGCGACCAGTCAGCCGGAGCATGTCGTCGATAACATGGGTGCGCTTTATGGCGACCTTCCCGATCAGGCGATGCGCAAACGGATGGCGGATCACTACATCGGGCTGACAGGCGTCGCGGACGCGCTTAAACAACCTCCCTATCCTGGCAAGAAATATGGAGGCGTCGTCACGTGGCCTTTCCCGCAACCCAAGCGTACCTGACATCGGTAATAGTCCTGATCGCCCCCCCTTCCGCCCTTGGCGCCAGCGACCGGATCGCCATTGGAGATTTTGCCATAGACCGGAACGAGGTCACCATCGGTGACTTCGCTGCCTTCGCAGAAGAAACGAAGCTGAAGACGGCCGCTGAGCAGGAAGGCGGGGGCCATGAATGGGGAAGCGGCTGGGAACGCCATCCCGGCTGGACGTTTCGCACCCCCTATGGTGAACCACCACTAGACACGCTGGAACCCGCCGTGCACGTCAGCTGGCACGAGGCAAGAGGCTACTGCGCTTGGGTCGGCGGGCGCCTGCCGACGCGCGGGGAATGGCGGCTGGCAGCCTACCGGGAACATGGCGGCGGGTCGGCAGCAGGCTTCGTCACGGGTACTACATATCGCTATCCGACCGGCGCTACGCCTGAAGGGGCAAATACCAGCGATGACGATGCCTGGGCGAGGCATGCGCCACGAGGAGCCACCCGGCAGGGCGTCAATGGCCTCTACGACATGGGCGGCAATGTTTGGGAATGGCTCGCGGACCGGGAAGGCGGCGACGCGCTGACCGCCGGGGGCTCGTGGTGGTATGGCCCGGACAAGATGCGGGAAGAGTCCATGCAGTGGAAGCCCGCCGACTTCTACGTCGCCTATATCGGATTCCGCTGTGCCTATGACCTTAAATCCTAACTGCTGCTAGAATGCTCACGGACTATTGAACGGTGCGGTGAAAAAACTACCGATATTTCGGATGCGTGTACCTCTAACCAGCCATACGCTCGGCATCCTACCCGCTGGATACAGCATAGCCGAGTGGTGTACCAATGCAGACGATGAAAACCGAAGACTGGAAACTGACGCAACCGCCCCAGGACCACCTTAAAGCCGAATGGTCCGGAGGCCGGTTTGAGACCGCCCGGAGAGGTCGTACGGGAGAGGTCGAAGGGAAGATCGAGCCGCACTTTCACCTCATTATGGTGACCCTAAACGGCGGCGCCGCCTATCATGCCTTTCGGACGGACGACGGATATCGGTATGAGGGGCGCGACGCCAAGGGAATGGTTTCCTTTTTGCCTGCCGGTTGTCGGCGCGAGCTCATTCTCCGCGACGTCGCCTGGGAATGGGGAGCAATCGCCATCGATCCAGCCATTTCGAGCCCGAGGCTGGCGAACATCAAGTCTTTCTTGGTCGGCCGCGACGACTTCATCTATGGCATGACCGCGCAGATGGGTGGTGTCTTCCATCGCGACGGCAGTCTGGATGCTACCTACGGCTCGACAATGGCGCTCGCCCTTTCCGAATACCTCGCCAACAGAATTGGGCAGCGGCAGCCAGACGCCTCGGCTAGGTACACGCTGACGCGACGGCAACTCAACGACACCTATGAGAGGATCGACGCCATGCTGGCGGCGCCTATCGCCATCGCCGACTTATCGACCCCACTTGGTATTTCAGAGGGTCATTTTTTCCGGGCATTTCGTGGAGCAACGGGCGAGACGCCACTGCAGGCAATTTCAAACCGGCGGATGGACCACGCGGCCCGCCTCTTGAGCGAAACGGATTTACAGATCATCGAGGTGGCGGCGCACTGCGGGATAGAGAGCCCGAGCCATTTCGCGCGCCTTTTTCGCACCCGCAAAGGCCATTCCCCCTCGGAATGGAGAAAGCGATCTAAAGCTGGCTTCCTCCGAGATCGGGAGTCGGCCAGGTTTCCAGGCGCGACGCAAGCGGCATACAAGAGGCTTGGGGCCGATATCACAGTAGTCGCGTCGGCGATGTTCTCGAAAACCACAACGCCCGTGTTGCTGAAAGGAAGTCCATGAGCAGGTTTGTTGGGAAAAACGTTCTGATCACCGGCGGCACGAGTGGCATCGGACTCGCTGGCGGACGTCGCATCGTCGCAGAGGGCGGAAGGGTTATTCTGACCGGGATGAACGAAGACAGACTGGAGGCGACTCGCAAGGAGTTTGGCGACAAAGCAGCAATTGTGAGAAACGATGCTGCTGATCCTGCGGCGTCTGCAGATCTTTCCGACATTGTGAAATCTGCTGGAGGAATAGATGGACTTTGGCTCAATGCGGCATTCGCGACACTGGGCCCGCCAGAAGAAATTCATGCTGGGGACTTCGACCGGATGATGGCTACGAACGTGCGTGGTCCTATGCTTCAGTTGGCGATGCTCTCACCACTGCTAAGGCCAGGCACCTCGATCGTTCTAACCTCGTCAAGTTCGACCTATGAAGGTGCGTCAGCTACCAGCCTGTATGCGGCGACCAAAGGCGCTGTCGTCGCGATGGCCCGTTCCTGGGCTTCAGCAATGGCTCCGCGCGGCATTCGTGTAAACGTTTTGGTTCCTGGTCCGATCGAAAGCAACCTCCGAAGCTTCTTGCCAGACGAAGCTCGCCAGGAGTTCGAACGCTTCGTACTAAATCAAGTGCCGCTAGGACGAGTCGGAACGGCCGATGAAGCAGCGGCGGTGGCATTGTTCCTTCTCTCTGACGATTCTTCCTACGTCACGGGCAGCCAATATGCAGTCGATGGCGGGCTGATCATGCACTGATAAGCGACAATCATAATGTGCCGACGGTTTCGCCTGCTTTTTCGAGAAGCGGCCATGTCTTTCAGGATCTTGACCGCGCTTGTGGAGAAGGTGCATTCATGCGAAGGGCGATGCTCGACTAGCCAACTTTCGCGAGATTGAGCGCCGGAAGCGGCACGCCCGGAAGCTGGCGCGTCCAGCATACAGCTTTCTTCGGCCTCGGAAGCCGTTACGTTGGGCCAGGCGCCTCCCGCATGCAGTGGCCGGGTCGGCCTGCTGCTGCCCTGCTCTGGGCGCAATGCTGCGATGCAATATTGTCCCTATTACGGGGAGTGATTTATTCTCCTCCTTGTCGAAGCGCTGTACCTCCTCCCACGGCGCAAGACGCCGATCGGTTCACTCATCCTCCCAGGACCGATCTAGTTCAGAGACCCCGATGCACCTCCTCCCGCATCGGGGTCTTTCTGTATCAGGATGTGCCACGGCAATCTCAGCCCGCTCCGCGAAAGCCAGGGAGTTGGAACAACGGAATTACTCTCGCGGAAACCCGCGGCATTGCAGGATTGTGCAACTGCCAACACTACTTGGTGTCGGGCGATATGAGAAAGTGCCCCTATTGCCTTACCGAGCACTGAAACCGGTGGGTTCACCGCAGCATTCGAGGTCGTCGGGCGTTCCCAAGCCGCCGTCAGTCAAAAGGTTCTGCGCTTAGAGGAGATCGTTGCGCGGCGACCGTTCGAGCGCACCAGCCGGACTTTGAATCTGACCCAGGACGGGGAGCAACTCCTCGTCGCGGCCCGCCGTGTCCTGGACCGCAACGACATCGCGGTGCGCGGCATTCTCTCCGCCTATGAGGGCGGACCGCTCGACGCGGTGATCGCCAAGAAGGATGGTGAGGCCCAGCGCGGCCGGGTCATCTGACGCGAACCGCTCGTCTGGATGGCGGGTGCCGACTACAAGCCGGATTTTTCGGCGCCAGCGCCGCTGGTCATGCTGCCGCGAAGCCCACGCGAGCTTTGCATCCTTGCCCTTGGCCAACGTAAGGTCCGGGTTGCCGGCATCCGTGCAAACCAGCCGATTCCGTCACTGATCGGCGAAGAAACATGGCGCATGTCATTGCCAAATGCCGGCAGAATTCCTTTTGATACATTATGCGATCATGGACGAACAAGCCGGGAACATTTCGTAATTCCGGTGGGCCACGTCTCTGCCCCATAAGGAACTTTACGCGTCCAGGGCCTCCGGCTGAGGATCGATCTCAGCGATTTTCTGAAACTCCCCAAGATATTCTTGGCGGTGATACGAAAGCCACCGGGTGATGCGAGTGTTGGCGAGGAGCTTGGCAACGTATCCGCGTGCGACGGTAAGATGCAGATTGTCGATGCCGTAAGTTTCCTCGACGCTTTTCACTTGAGTCTGAAGTGCTGCCAGTTCCCTTTCCATGCGAGCAATCTGCTGGCCTGGCGGCGTGGATGCAGCAGCGCCTGTCATCTTTTTGGCTGCGACCAACTGGCTGTGAGGCGTGGCAGCGCGTATCGCTCGCGCGAACATAAGCGTAAAATTGTGCTGACCGATCATCAAATCTGCCGCTTCGATTTGCCGAACGGCGTTCATCTGCCGCAGGACATCGAACACCTTCATCGAGCAGGGCGTATCTTTCAGCATCTCGGCTACCTCGGGCTGATGCCTTCCAACAGACGGAACCGGCGAATGACGGACTCCACCTGAAGCCCCAATGCGTCGGCTATATCGGCCGAAGAAACGCCACGCTCGATGGCACGAGCAATCATCCTGTGCTCCTCGATCGGGGCCAGCCGGTTGACCCGCTTGTTGTAAGTGTAGGTGTCGTCGTCAGTCGCAACCAAACACTCGACCTTCGCGAAGCCTAGTTCCTTCAGTGCTTCCAGCCGCAGGTGTCCATCGAGCAGGTACCAGGTTCCCGCGCTCCTTGTATCTGCAATGACCACCGGTGCCTCGACGAGTCCAATTGCCTTGATCGAGCTCAGGACCTGCGCAAACTTTCGGCTCTCGCGAGCGCCCTCCGGGAGTGACTTCAGGGGAACGATCGCAGAAATTGCGATGGTTT
>Ga0209281_1000776_pt1 | contig 30408 bp, 24 predicted proteins | sample MedtruBG_FD_187514 | JGI IMG/M metagenome (GOLD analysis project Ga0209281, IMG submission 187514) | Root nodule microbial communities of legume samples collected from California, USA - Medicago truncatula BG (SPAdes) (version 2) | ecosystem: Host-associated > Plants > Roots > Nodule | place... | reverse complement strand
ACTGGTGATACAGGGGCTACTGGAGTTACTGGTACTACTGGAGCTACTGGCGTAACTGGTGCTACTGGCGCAACTGGTGCTACTGGCGCAACTGGTGCTACTGGCGCAACTGGTGATACAGGTGCTACTGGAGTTACTGGTACTACTGGAACTACTGGTGCTACTGGAGTTACTGGAACTACTGGAGATACCGGAGCTACTGGCGCTACTGGTGCTACTGGCGCAACTGGTGATACAGGTGCTACTGGAGTTACTGGTACTACTGGAACTACTGGAGCTACTGGTGCTACTGGAGTTACTGGCACAACTGGTGCTACTGGCGCAACTGGTGATACAGGTGCTACTGGAGTTACTGGTACTACTGGCGTAACCGGTGCTACTGGAGACACAGGTGCTACTGGAGTTACTGGCGCAACTGGAGTTACTGGAGTTACTGGTGCTACCGGAGTTACTGGAGATACCGGAGCTACTGGCGCTACTGGAGATACCGGAGCTACTGGCGTAACTGGAGCTACTGGCGTAACTGGAGATACAGGTTCTACTGGAGTTACTGGAACTACTGGTGCTACTGGAGATACCGGAGCTACTGGCGTAACTGGTGCTACTGGAGTTACTGGAACTACTGGCGTAACCGGTGCTACTGGAGACACAGGTACTACTGGTGCTACTGGAGACACAGGTGCTACTGGAGTTACTGGTGCTACCGGAGTTACTGGTGCTACTGGAGATACCGGAGCTACTGGAGTAACTGGAGCTACTGGCGTAACTGGAGATACAGGTGCTACTGGAGTTACAGGTTCTACTGGAGTTACTGGAACTACTGGTGCTACTGGAGATACCGGAGCTACTGGCGTAACTGGTGCTACTGGCGCAACTGGTGCTACTGGAGACACAGGTGCTACTGGAGTTACTGGTACTACTGGTGCTACTGGCGTTACTGGCGTAACTGGTGATACAGGTGCTACTGGAGTTACTGGTGCTACTGGTGCTACTGGTGATACAGGTGCTACTGGCGTTACTGGTGCTACCGGAGTTACTGGTGCTACTGGAGACACAGGTGCTACTGGAGCTACTGGCGTTACTGGTGCTACTGGTGCTACTGGAGACACAGGTGCTACTGGTGCTGTATTATCTTCATCCGCCTACGTGTACCATCTTGCAACAGCAGGTACTGCTACTGTAGCAGCAGGAGCAGACGTTCCATTTTCTAATAATGGTCCTTCAACTAATATAACTCATACACCAGGAGCTACTTCAATTACTGTTGCCAATACTGGTTTATATGAAATTAATTATATAGTTAGTATTACTACTGGAGTCGGAGCTCAAATTGCCATTGCTGTAGGTGGTACAGTCGATCCATCTACACCGATTTCCGCTCTAATCACTACTGGTGAAATATCAGGCAGTGCAATACTCAGCCTTACTGCTGGTAATTTCATTACTTTGCGTAATAACTCTGTAACACCTTTGATTATGGATCTGACTCCTGCCGTTGGAGCACAGTTAACTATTATTCAAATTCAGTAATTTATAAAAATGACCTTCTGCTTTAATGCAGAGGGTCTTTAATTTTATATATTTGGTAATTAATCTTACAATTCCTATACTGACACTCTTTATTGTAAACTAAGTAAAGCTTGTATTTTTTGTTTCCGATTATTCAAATTAACCTCACCACATAGCCACCAATCTAAGCCATATTAAACTGATTTAGTTTTTTATTCTTCACAAAAATAGATTAGAAACATATATTGTAACGATACAGTATATAGTAATTGACAAAATAACAAAAGAATATGTAAAAACGCTTGTCTTCTTATAGACAAGCAACTTTTTGTATTTAAATAGAGTTAAACCTGTGTCATTTTTTTGTTTTCATATTATATAGTGTAAAAATTTTAAAGAAGGTGATGATTTGATAACTGTTAGTCTTTGCATGATAGTAAAAAATGAAGAAGATTCAATAGCGCGATGCTTAGAATCAGTAAAAGACATAGCTGATGAAATTATAATTGTTGATACTGGCTCCAATGATAAAACAAAGGAGATAGCTGGTAGATACACGTCAAAAATTTATGATTTTCAGTGGATTGATGATTTTTCTGCTGCTAGAAACTTTTCTTTTAGCAATGCCACTAAAGATTATATTCTTTGGTTAGATGCTGATGATGTTATACTTCCTGAAGATGTAGAAAAACTTAAAACTTTAAAAGAAACTTTAGATCCTTCTGTAGACTCTGTAACTGCAAAGTATAATATAGGTTTTGATGAGTATGGAAATATAACCGCAAGCTACAGACGTAATAGACTGGTCAAAAGAACTAATAATTTTAAATGGTATGGTTTTGTTCACGAATATTTATCAGTTGGAGGAAATATCTTCAATAGCGAAATTGCCATAACCCATAAAAAGATAAAGCATACTCCTAAACGAAATCTTGAAATTTATCAAGGTAAATTAGAGCAAGGAGCAGAATTTACTCCTAGAGATATACTTTACTATGGTAATGAATTGTATGACCATAAGCTATATGATAAGGCTCTAGAATACTACGACAAGTTTTTAGATTCAAAACAAGGCTGGTTTGAAGATAACATTCGAGTTTGCGGAAAACTATGCGATTATTACCAATCGATAGATAAAGTAGAAAAAGGTAGACAATATGCTTTTAAGAGCTTCGAATATGATGCCCCAAGAGCTGAAGCTTGCTGTAAAATTGGATTTTCTTTTCTACATGAAAAAAAATATAAGCAAGCAGTCTTTTGGTATGAAATGACTACAAAACTTGAAAAGCCAAAAGATAGTTGGGGATTTTTTAATGATTCCTGTTGGACATGGTTGCCTCACTTGCAACTATGTGTTTGCTATGACAGACTGGGAGACCATAAATTAGCATATGAGCATAATGAAATTGCTAGTCAATTTAGACCAAACGATAAACGAATCCTGTATAACAAAAAGTATTTTAAAAGTATAGGAATTGGTTAACAAAAATATGCAGGATATCTTTAAATTATCCTGCACATTTTTATTCATCTATTTCCAAACCAATAAACTCCAATATCCTTTTAATTCCTTCCTTAAACTCCACAAAACAAAACCAACCTGTATTTTGTTTTAACTTATCTACAATTGGTTCAAAACTTACAAAACTTTCACTGTTATAAGGTATTACTCCAAATTGTAACTCACTTTTTGATTTACAAATATCCTTCATATCTATTAGAAACTCTTTAAGATGCCTGTTTTCCCCACTTGCAATATTATATATGCCCTCCATACAAGATGTATTTGCAAGTAAATACATTGCTCTTGCCACATCTTCTACATAAATAAAGTCCCACATCTGTACACACTTAGTTAATTGTATAATTTCATTTTTTATCATCTTTTCTAACGTTGACATGACAAGTGTTCCTTTATAATCATAAATACCATATACACTAAATATTCTCGTCCATATAAATTTAATGCTATTTTCTTTTGCAATTTTTTTAAGCGCTTCATAAGTTTTTAATTTGGCTTTACCATATTCAGTTACTGGTTTTGCAAGATGGCTTTCACTAATCTTGCCAATGCATTTACCATATTCAGCCTGAGATCCACATCCTATAAATGTATCACATCCTAATAATTTAGCAACTTTCATAGCATTTATAGAACAATTATAATTTTCATTTTGTAAAATAGCATCATTACGATATGGTAATCTTACACCATTCCATGCTAAATGATAAAATATATCTATTTTTTTTATTTGAATTTTCTCTATAATTATTTCAATTTTTTTCATATCAATATCAAGAACTGTTAAAAGATTATTTTTAGGTAATTTAAATAAGTTTTTTGAATTAGGTCTAACTACAGCTATAACTGCACAGTTATTTTTAAGACATTCTTTAATTATATGCACTCCTATAAAACTAGTAGCACCAGTTACCACCACATTTTTCATAATTATTATCTTCTTTCTATTTACAGTTTATAATTTAGTAAAACTAGAATTATTACTAGTTCTACTAAATTTAAATATTACAAATTTTCATTAACTTATTAAACAAACTCCTATCTAAAGGTGGATCTTGATCATGGATTGGTCTCGCCATAGCAAGCTTGGGATACAAGTAAGTAGTATCAGTTAAACTTATTTCTATAAAGCAAGGCTTTTCATCTACTAACATATTTTCGCATTTTGAAATTTCCTCTATAGAATTTATTTTTATATATCTTAAAGCATAAGCTTTTGCAATTTTTTCAAAATTAGGCGTCGTATAACCATACTCATTTTTAGTTTGCACAAAGTTCGATTCAAAGTACATTTCTTGAAAATGGCGAATCATACCTAGTGACTTGTTATTAAGTAATACAACCTTAACAGGTATATTTTCCCTTACGATAAATTGAATTTCTTGGATATTCATTTGTAATCCACCATCACCAACAAAACAAATCACGGTTTTCTTACTGCCATAATATGCACCAATAGCTCCTGGAAGTGAATATCCCATTGCACCATGTCCTCCAGAAAAAAGAATCTTTTGATTATTCTTCATAACAAAAGATTGTGCTACCCATACTTGATTTTGACCAACATCAGTTGTTACAATCGAGTTGTCTGGAACAATATTGGAAAATTCTTTTATAATGTGATTTTCATATTGTACGCTAATACATTTAAGTTCTTCCTGTACCTTATTACATGCATTTATCCAATTTTCATAGTTAGCCTTTACTTTAAATTCCTCCGTATTCAGTATTGGCATTATTTTTTTTAGATCTGCAACTATAGATATTTCATCATCTTTTATTTTATTTGTAAGTTCACCACTATCAATATCCAATCTTAAAATCTTTGCATTTTCTGCAAAAATTTTGAGATTACTTCCTGTTTGCCTGCAATCAATTCTAGAACCTATGCTTATAATTAAATCACTATTTGATATAATAAAATTTGCACATCTATCTCCATAGGTACCTACAAATCCAAAATTATTTTCAACATTATTTGGCAATACATCTCTTCCAATCATGCTTGTAACAACTGGAATACCTGTTAACTCTACAAAGCCTCTAAACTGATTAACAACATCTGCATTATTGATACCATTGCCAGCTAAAATAACAGGTCTTTTAAAAGCTTTTAACATTTTTAATATTATATTTTTTATATTCTCATAATAATGGTTAGTTTCTTCATCTTGTTTTGACTTATAACATTTTAAATCTTCTGGAATAATATCAGCTCTTTGAATATTCATAGGAATATCAATAAGCACGGGACCCTGCCTTCCATTACAACTTATATCAAATGCTTTTTCAAGTTCATACTTAATGGTATTCTCATCATCAATTTTCACTGCATATTTTGTAATAGGCTTTATAATACTTACAATATCAGTTTCTTGAAATCCCTTTTGCCTAACAAGCGAGTCTCCCTTTGCTTCATAGGTATTAACCTGACCTGTAATAAATACGCATGGTATAGAATCAAAATAAGCATTTGCAATCCCAGTAATAAGATTTGTAGCACCTGGTCCACTCGTAGCATATGCAACTCCTGGTTTATTTGATGTTTGAGCATATCCACAAGCACAAAATGCAGACCCTTGTTCATGGTAATTTACATGTGCTGAAATGCAGTCTTTATATTTGTCAAAAGAATCCATAAGATGTGTTACCATTCCACCAGGATAGCCAAATACATCAGTAATTTCTTTATCAATAAGAAAATTTACAATATAATCACTTAATTTCACATTACAATTCCTTTCACAATTACTTGTTAACAGTCTCTTTTATTGTATTAGACATGTAATCTATCATATTATCAGTCATTCCTGGATATACTCCTACCCAAAAAGTATCATTCATAATTCTATCTGTATTTGTTAAATCACCAACTACACGATATCCGCTTCCATTAGCTCTCATCTTGTCAAAGCATGGATGTTTTATTAAATTTCCAGCAAATAACATTCTTGTTTGAATGCCTTTGCTTTCAACATCTTTAACGACCTTATTTCTGTTTACGCCTTCTTTACATGTAATAAGGAAACCAAACCAGCTTGGGTCAGAATTTTTACAGGAAATAGGTAAAATAAGCTTATCTTTAACCTCTAGTAAATTTTCCTTTAATCTTTTAAAATTTTCCTTTCTTTTCCAAACAAAAAAAGGGAATTTTTTGAGCTGCGCACATCCTATAGCTGCCTGCATATCAGTAGCTTTTAAATTATAACCAAAATGTGAATAAACATATTTATGGTCATACCCTATAGGTAATTCACCATATTGCTTATCAAAACGATGTTTACAAAAGTTATCCATTCCAGGAGGGCAAACACAATCTCTTCCCCAATCTCTAAATGAATGAATTATTTTGTTAAACAATGGATTATCTGTATATACTGCTCCTCCTTCACCCATAGTCATGTGATGTGGTGGATAAAAGCTTGAAGTACCAATATCACCAATTGTACCTGTAAGCTTTTCTTCTCCATTTATTTTATATTTAGAGCCAAGAGCATCGCAGTTATCTTCAATAAGCCATAAATTATTTTTATCACAAAAGGCTTTAACTGAACTTAAATCAAATGGATTTCCTAATGTATGTGCTAGCATAACAGCTTTAGTTTTATCTGATAGAGCTTTTTCCAGCATTGTTACATCAATATTATATTGTGGAATTGTAACATCTATGAAAACGGGTACCGCACCAAATTGAATTATAGGAGCAACTGTAGTAGGAAATCCTGCAGCAACAGTAATTATCTCATCCCCTCTTTTAACGGCTCTATCCCCTAAAAGTTGAGAAGTTAATGTCATAAAAGCAATTAAATTAGCACTTGAACCTGAATTAACAAGGCTGCAATATTTTACATTTAAATATTTAGCAAATTCACTTTCAAATTCAACAGTATATCTTCCAGATGTAAGCCAAAATTCAAGAGAGCTGTCTACAAGATTAACCATCTCTGCATTATCATAAACCCTCGATGCATAAGGAATTCTTTGCCCTTCTACATAATCAGCTTTTTTATGATATTTATCATAATATTCACTAACAAGTTTTAAAATTTCCTCTTTGTCTTTTCGCTTATTTAAATTATCTGACATATTTTATTCTCCCTCATAAAAAAATTCTATGATCTGTCTATTCATACATTCATTTATATCACTTTTTTTAAAATAACATTTTGCCCATTCAACTGTTTTTTCTATTGCAGTCTCTACATTCCATCTTGGTTTCCAGCCAAATACAGTTTTTATCTTAGAACAATCTAATTTTAAAAAGTTAGCTTCGTGGGAACCAGCAATAAATTTATCTTCCCAAGTCATACCTTGTCCCCATTTTTTGCAGAATAACTCGACTAAAGCTCCTGTTGTTATACAATCTAATTCATTAGGTCCAACATTATAATAACCTGCATATTTTATATTCTCATATTGTTTTTGGGCTATCATAAGATATGTACCTATTGGCTCTAGAACATGTTGATAAGGTCTAATTGAATTAGGATTCCTTACGATGATTGGCTGCTTTTTTTCAGCTGCTCTAATGCAGTCTGGAATAATTCTATTATTTGCAAAATCTCCTCCACCTATTACATTCCCAGCTCTAGCTGTAGAAATTGCAGTTTGGCCTTCTTCAAAGAAAGAGTTCTTATAGCTATGAGTAACAAGTTCTGAGCAAGACTTACTATTTGAATACGGATCAAATCCATCTAATGGTTCATTTTCACGATATCCCCATTCCCACTCATTATTTTTATAGACTTTATCTGTTGTAACATTTAAAAAAGATTTTACACCCTCATTTTTTCTAACACATTCAATTATATTAACAGTTCCCATTACATTAGTTTCATAAGTAAAAACAGGTTCTTTATAGCTATCATTTACAATAGGCTGAGCCGCAAGATGAAAGACTATTTCAGGCTTACATTTATTAAATATATCCATAAGCTTTTTTAAATCTCTAATATCACCAATTATAGAGTTAATTTCCTTTTCAATTCCAGAAATCTCAAACAAATTTGGCTTTGTAGGTGGACTTAAAGAATATCCAATAACTTTAGCACCCGCTTTAACAAGTATCTTACAAATCCAAGATCCTTTGAATCCAGTATGACCTGTTACTAAAACTTTCTTTCCCTTATAAAAGTCCAAATTCATCACCATTTTTCCCATGGTGCCTCCCCGCTCTCCCATAAAGCTTCAAGCTGTTGCATATCTCTTTGTGTATCCATGCACTTCCAAAATCCTTCATGTTTATATGCCATGAGTTCTCCCATCTTAGCAACTGTTTCTAATGGAGCTTTTTCAAATACTGTATTATCTCCTTCAAGATAATCAAAAATTTCAGTATTAAGCACCATAAATCCTCCATTAATCATGCTTCCACAGTTATCATTTTTTTCGCTAAAAGCATTAATTACATTATCCTTATTAATATTAAGCACACCAAATCTTTGCTCAACATTTATTGCTGTCATAGTCGCTATCTTTCCATGGGATTTATGAAACTTAACAAGTTCAAAAATATTAACGTCACTAACTCCATCTCCGTACGTAAGCATAAATGAGTCATTATTGACGTATTTTTGTATTCTTTTAATACGTCCTCCTGTCATGGTATTAAGACCTGTATCAACTAATGTAACTTTCCAAGGTTCTGAAAAATTGCTATGTACAGTCATCTTATTTTTTTTACTAAAATCAAATGTAACATCATTTCTATATAAATAATAATCTGAAAAATACTCTTTAATTTTATAAGCCTTATATCCGCAGCAAATCACAAAATCATTGTATCCATAATGTGAATATCTCTTCATAATGTGCCATAGAATAGGCATGCCTCCAATTTCAATCATTGGCTTTGGTCTTAAATAACTTTCCTCTGAAATTCTTGTTCCAAATCCACCTGCTAATATCACAACTTTCATTTCTAACTCCTCCGTTAATATTCATTTATAAAAAAATTTTCAGCTATTATATTTACAGTATTTTGAATGACCATCTTTTACAATTTATAATATTCTATATAAACCAACATAAGTATACAAGTCATTTCTTATATACTTATATGCACTAGGAACAATAGTTATGCGGAATAATAATGGTATATTAGAACTAAATTCTTACTTTTCAGATGGATGCATTACTGGATATTCACATCTATCATATTATCAATGTATTTTTATATTAAATAAAGAATATCTAAGAAATTTTTTAAATGGATTAGTTTTAAGAAAATAGATGCACTTTTTCATCACATACATATAATAAAAGTAGCATAAATGACTAAAATGTAAAGAAAGGTGTTCTGTTAAATGATATTAGATATGAAAAAAAATAAAATAGCATTTATTACTTCTGTAAATAATGAAGATTTGTATGAAAAAAGTTTATCCTATATTAATAACCTTCAAGTGCCTGAAGGTATAGAAATTGAGATAATAGCAATAAGAAATGCTAAATGCATAACCTCCGCATATAATGAGGCTATGCAGAAAAGTAATGCTAAATACAAGGTTTATCTTCATCAAGATGTTTATATACAAAATCAGAATTTCATTAAAGATATATTAAATATCTTTAAGGCAGATCAGAATATAGGCCTTATAGGTATGGCTGGAGCCAAAGTTATTCCTGTATCCGGAATATGGTGGGAAGATCATTGTAAGGTAGGAAAAGTTTATGACAGTCATAGTGGGACTATGACATTATTGACCTTTAATGAAATTAATGATTTATATACAGAAGTCAAAGGAATAGATGGACTTATAATTATAACTCAATATGACCTGCCATGGAGAGATGATATCTTTGATGGATGGCATTTTTATGACCTTTCACATAGCATTGAATTTATGAGAAAAGAACTTAAAGTTGTAGTTCCTAATCAAAAAACTCCCTGGTGTATTCACGACTGTGGAATTATAAATATAGCAAACGAATTTGAAGAATATAGAAATAAATTTTTAGATAATTACTCTAAAGATATATTTCCTTTAGTAAGCATATTGATACCTGCTTACAATCGACCAAAATATCTTCAACAAGCTCTTGATTCTGCATTGAATCAAACTTATAGGAATACTGAAATTATTATTTGTGATAATAGTACAATTGAAGATGTGCAAAGATTAGTTGAACAATATATGTTAAAAACTAATAAGATTAAGTATTTTAACAATGGTGGCCTTGGTAATAGTGCCAAAATTAATACACAAAAATGCTTTACAGTATCATCTGGCGAATATATAAACTATTTATATGATGATGATCTCTTTAATTTGAATAAAATAGACAAAATGATTAATTACTTTCTTTATGACGATACACTTTCTCTAATTACAAGTTATAGAAATTTGATTAATAATAATGGCGAATATCTAAATGATACTTTCAGAACCGTTAAGCAATATCCTAATGATACTTTATTAACTGGAGAAGAAGCAGGGAGAAAGATTCTTTTTTCAATGATTAATTTTATCGGCGAACCAACTACTGCTATATTTAGAAGAAAGTTTGTGGATCTTTCTATCAATGATTATGATAATCATGAAATAAATTTCCTAATTGACATAGCATTATGGTTGAAACTATTAAAAAAAGGAAATATGATTTATATTTCTGAACCATTAAGTAAATTTAGAATTCATAGCTCACAAGGTACTAATGATAAAATTCTTTATTTCTGGGCTTCAATTGATTTTTTTAACATGATTATTTCTTCATATGAAAATAAAGTGTTTATTAAAAATAGAAAAGAACTTTTAGAAAGCCTTATGTCATGGTATAAGGAGTATGCTGGAGATTTGATTAGATTTAGTAATCAATATAACGATAGTTCTAGAAACAATGCAGAAATAATTAAGCTTAGGGATGAATATATAAATTGTTATACTAAATTTGTAAATATATTATTGGAGTAATTCTAGGGAGATATTAAATAACATACTAGAGTTATTTAATTCCTGTAAAGAGAGGACGCGCGCATAAATTTGTTTATACAAATTTATATACGTGCTTTCTGCTAAATAAAATTCCATATATTAAGTACAATTTTTTATCATATTCATAAGATAATATTGAGATATTTTATAGTTATTACACGAATGTCGTAACAAATAAGAATAAAATGGAGGTCATTTAATAGGAGGTTAATTTATGGATAATAGTAATCTAGTTAGTGTACTAGTATTATCTTATAATAATTTACAATATATAAATGAATGTCTAAATTCAATTTTAGAGCAGAGTTATCCATATATTGAAATTATTATAAGTGATGATTTTTCTAGTGATCTTCAAAAAGATGAACTAGAATACTATATAAAGTCTAATAAAAAGACAACATAGTTAATTATGTAATAAATCAAAATTCATGTAATTTAGGAATAGTCAAAAATTTGAATAATGCAATTTAGTTTAGCAACTGGATATTATTTTATCAACCTTGCATGTGATGATGCGCTATTTGACAAACAAGTTATAAGCAGCATTGTTGATTTTTATTCTAAAACAAATTATCCGTTCTGTACGGATAAAGGTGAAAAATCCAAAGGAAGAAAATGATTTTATATTAGATGATTCGACAGTAGGTCTATATCTTGGACCATATACATGGAGTTAAACTCTATCTTAAAAAAATTAATAATAGTAAAATAATTCTTCCATGTATAAACTCCGTTTATGAATCCATATGGCACGTATTTGCAGTGATTATAGATGACAAAAATGGCTACCACGCTCCTTAGAAGAAATAATTTGAAATAAAAGCAAAAACATAGAGATTTGTGTTTCCCTATGTTTTTGCTTTTATTTCAATTGCTTTTTTACTATTAACTTCTAAAGTTTTAGATCTTTCCTTTAATGCAGATACATTTGCTGCATTGTCAGCACATACTTTTATTAATTCTCTAAGATTTCATTGTGCTTTATTTAAAGCATTCCCAATGATTTCAAACTCATCATTCCTAGTAACTTTTATATCTGTTGTAATGTCATATTCACCCATTCTCTCTGCTAATAACTTTATCTTCCTTAATGGTTGCATTAATGTAATACTAGTAATAAGTACTAGCATTGTATATAATATTATGCAAACTATATAGTTATAATTGCAATTGTTAAGCTTGTCTTTATTGCTATTCCCTTCGCTACCAAAACTAGAAATATTGTAACAACTCTTGCTCTAATAGATTAAAAATATTTTACGCTCCTCTTTCACTTCATTTTTCATAATTAAATTCCTCCTAATTATTTAATAAAAATCAATGATAATAAATTTATCTTTTTAACAAAGCACTAATTATATTTAATATAATAAATTCAAATCTCTATTAATTAATTTATTATTTTAATATATCTATACCTTCTGCATCATATATATCAACTTCTTTTATTGATCTTAATATTTCCTTTTTAGCAAGGTCAATATATCCATGTTTATAATATAATTTTCCTAGATAAAGTAATGCATATCTATTGTCTAATAAGTTCAATAAATTAACAGCTACTGCTAACTCATCAAATTTATTATTTATAAGCAATATTTCTAAAACTTCTAGAATTATATTCATATAATCTTTATCGTTTTCATCCTCTGACAATATCATTGTTGGTTCTTTGGTAAATAGTTTTATTAACTCTGAATATACTCCTAAGTATTTTTTATCATAGTCGGATAAATTATCTTCGTTAAAACTATTTACTACGGATAATGCATTTTCATATTTATTTAGTAATATAAAGCATAAAACTTTATACATGGAAAAAACCATATAATATGAACTTTTTTTATCCATATCATTTATATTAGTATATTCTTCAACATCACCATTTCTTACAAGACATCTTGATTTTAATATGATAGTATTTTCATTAACATTTACTGAATCTTCATATTTTTTTATATATTCTAATGCTGTACTATAATATCCAACATGATAAAATAAATCAGCAATAATTCTATAATAAACCTTTTTGTCTTCTGGAAATGACTCTTCCATTATTCTTTTCATCTCTCCTAATGGTACATTTTGTGCTTTTAATACATCAGCTATATTATATAAAGGTTCAATATAATCAGGTTTTGATTTCAAAGCTTCGACATAATAGTTATAAGCAGTATAATAATCTTTATACTTCATATGAACTTCACCTAGTTCATAATAAGCTCTATAACTCCATGTTCCAAATATAAATTTCAATTCAGAAGGTGGTTCACCAAGTTCAATACATTTTTCCAATGCTTTTATTTGAAGTGTCGGTCTATCAATCTCCTTCCAAATAAGAGATTTGTAGAAGTAAAAATCTGTACATTTTGGATAATGCGAACTTCCAACATCTGCAAATTCTAGAGCTTCATTATAATTTTTTAATTTTAAATTTGAGATAACTATTCGTAATATTAATAAAGAACTATAGCCTGTAGTTGGGTTAAACTTTTCATAGGCTTTATAGTAGCATTCTAAAGCCTTATTCATATCATCTAATGCTCCATATTCATTTCCCAAATTAAAATAAACATATCCATCATTAGGATTTTTTTTTATTTGTTCATTCAAAATAGATATATTTCTATTTCTTTTATCTTTAGAAACAATTCTTTTATCAATGTAACCATAATGATATATTTTTATCTCTTTACAGACTGCATTATAGTCTCCTTCTACACTAATTAATTGATTATGCACTTCTCCTTCATAGTGAATGCCTCGATTATTTTTGAATAATCGTGGATTTAAATTTATAGCAATATTATCATTGTCTATGCTGTTTCCATAGTAACTTAAGGTTTCAAAATGATAAATTGCTTTTTCATCTAATTCAGTATTTAACAACACTTTAAATGTTTCCTTAGATTCCGAATTCAATTCATCATCTGCATCTAATATAAGTATCCAATCTTTTATGGCGTATTTTAAAGATTCATTTCTAGCTTCGCTAAAATTATTGTTCCATTTAAAATAATAAACCTTAGCACCAAAATTTTTTGCAATTTCTATTGTTTTATCGCTAGAACCAGTGTCAACTATAATGATTTCATCAACTATATCCTTAATACTAGATAAACATCTTGGTAAGTATTCCTCCTCATCCTTTACAATCATACATAAACTCACTTGATTCTTCATTATAATTCCCCCTATTTTGCATCAATAAATATATTGTTATATCTTTATAATTTTGTAATAATAAACTTCTCATCAATTCTACTTTTCATACTATTCTAACTGCATCTAAGAGGTTTAATTAATTTATAAATTATATTTTGAATTTAGCATTAACCATATATCAATCCTTGATATATAATATGTTCTCTGTATAAAAATGTGATTAACTACATATTACATCTATGAATTGACCGTTGCTGATATTTGAAAATCAATAACTAATTTAGTTATATTTTAAAAAATGAAAATTACTTTCCAGCTCTATAAATTCAAAAATAAGGATAATTTATATTAAATTAAAAAGCTAAGGTTTCCCCTAGCTTTCTTATATCTTATAACAATTCAATATTATCTTTATTTCGAACATCCTTAGTTGCATTTCTTGTGTCAAATATAAATATAGAATTTTCTTGAATAAAGCTATAATTATATTTTTTATGGGCAGTAGTTATAACAACTAAATCTGCATTCTTTAATACCTCAACCGTTAATTCTACACCTTCATACTCTTTCTCCTTATACCTATAAGATGCTATATATGGATCATAAAATGTTACTTCTGAACCTTGTTTTTGAAAATTTTCTATTACTTTAAGAGCAGGACTTTCTCGATAATCATCTATATCACTTTTATAAGCTATTCCTAATATCAAAATATTAGCTTTATTTAAATGTTTATTAAATCTATTCAATATGTCGGCAGCTCTTTGCACTATATATTGAGGCATAAAATTGTTAATTTCTCCCGAGGTTTCTATAAGCCTTGTGTGATAATCATATTCTCTAGCTTTCCAGGTTAAATAATATGGATCTAATGGTATACAATGCCCACCAAGCCCGGGACCAGGATAAAATGCTTGAAAACCATAAGGTTTAGTTTTTGCTGCTTCTATAACCTCCCAAATATCTATATTCATCTTATTACATATAACTGCCATTTCATTAATTAATCCAATATTTATATTTCTATAAGTATTTTCTAGAATTTTCTCCATTTCAGCTACCCTTGGACTAGATACTTCAAAAATTTCGCTATTTAAAACAGTTCTATATAGTACTGCTGCAATTTCCGTGCTATCTTTACCTACTCCACCGACTACCTTTGCTGTATTAGCAGTATTATATATTGAATTTCCCGGATCCACTCTTTCAGGTGAGAATGCTAAATAAAAATCTTTTTCACACTTTAAGCCGGACATTTTCTCTAATATAGGCAATACTAATTCTTCAGTAGTTCCTGGGTAAGTTGTACTTTCAAGAATTATAAGCATCCCTTCATGTAAATACTTTCCAACTAATTCGGTGGATTCTTTAACATAGCTTATGTCTGGTTGTTGATACTTATCTAATGGAGTGGGAACACAAATTAAGACTACATCAGTGCCTTTCACAAACTTAATCTCATTACTTGCTTTTAATCTTCTATTTTCAATTACAAACTTTAGTTCTTCATCTATAACATCACTTATATAATTTTCTCCATTATTAATCATGTTAACTTTCTTCTCTTGAATGTCAAATCCCAATACTTTATACCCACTTTTTGCAAATTCAACTGCTAAAGGTAAACCTACATACCCTAAACCAATAATACCTATTATAGCTGTTTTATTGTTAATCTTATAAATCAATTCATCTTGGTTTATCATTGAATCCTCTCCTATTTGATCAATTGCTTTTTCAGCTAGATTTAATATATAATATGTTTTTATATTAATATGTTGTTATGATTTTAAAAGTATTGTTTTAATGAACTTCTTATACCATAGACTAAAAATCAATGTCCTTTAAGAAGAATTAATCCTTCTTAAAGGACATTAGCTAAAGCAACCTGAAAAGCATGACCAAAACTTATTCTTCAATATTAAACATGTTTTCCTTATTACAAAATTTTTGACTTTCTATATATTTTTTATAGCATCTTCTGTAACTCTTCCGACTGATACACAAAAAACTCCTCATGTCCAAAAGTTTTACTCCTGTATCATTTTATTAATTATTAGTTGTTATCCTTTAAATTTCAAATTTGTTATACTTTCCTTCGCATAACTTTTCCTCAATGTCTAAGTTACTAACTGTTGACCTTGTTCACATAATTCTACAAGCTTTTTTTCATCTATACCACACCAGGTAGATGCTAATTTTGCTGAGTAATTTTCATACTTATCTTTACCTGATTTAGCGAAAAGATAATCCCAATTGATTCTATCATAATCCAAATAACCTTGCTCATAAAGATAATTCCATAAACTCGTTCCAGGCAGCGGAATTACTACTGCAAAGCTTGCTCCAGTTGGTTTAATTTCTCTTATTAAATCAAAGCTTTTATTCACAGATTCAATTGTTTCTCCAGGATAACCTATCAGAAAAAATGTATACATATCAATGCCTATTTCCTTTGTAATCCTTAGAGCTTCTCTAACTTGATCCAATGTAATTTTTTTGTTCATTTTTTCAAGCATATTTGCATCTCCACTTTCTACTCCATAAGAAATATATATGCAGCCTGCTTTATTCATTTTCTCAAGAAGCTCTTTGCTTGTCCTATTTACTCTTGTAAGGCAACTCCATTTTATATTCAAGTTTCTTTTTATTATCAAATCAAGAAGTTGATTTGTGTGTTCAAAATTAGATGTAAAAGTATCATCTGAAAACCAAAACATTTTTTGTCCATAATTTTTTATTAAATATTCTATTTCTCTCACTATATTTTCAGGAGATCTATAGGCCACTTTATCCACTATTACACTTGAAGCACAATATGTACATCTATATGGGCACCCCCTAGATGATACTATATTATATCTATCGTATAAATTCATATCTAACAAATGGTATGCAGGCATAGGAATATCATCAATATTCTTAATTAATTCTTGTTGCTCCGTACATATAATCTTCCCATTTTTTATATAAGCAATTCCTTTGACCTTACTGACTTCCGCGCCCTTTCCAAGTGATTCCAATAAATTTAATATTATAGTTTCACCTTGTCCTTTAATTACAAAATCTATTGCTCCATTGGATGTTTCTAACATATACTTATAGCTAGCGGTAGCATGATTTCCGCCAACGCTAACTATTATGCTCTTATTGTAATCCTTTATTTTTTCACATAACTCTATTGCTAAATTATTTAGAGGTGAATAATTTGCACTAATTCCAATAAAGTCTGGGTTAATTTGCATTATTTTTCTCATTACAGCATCTAATGTTAATTCTTCAGCATTAGCATCTATAATTGTTACTTTATATCCATTAAGTTCTAAAACTGCACCTATATATGCAATCCCCATAGGTGGATCTTTTTGAATATCAAATTCTATACGCCAATTAAAATTGGGCATTATTAACATTACATTTTTTAACATATATACAGCCCTTTTCTATATAATATTAGTCCTTTTAATCTTCTTATATATTATCTAATAATTTTACTTTCATAGAATAATTTAATTTATTCTTTATTTTTTTATTGTCACCTAACATATTTTTATATTCTTTATTATTAAATTCATATTGTACATTATTAACACCAAACTTATCACTTATCCTCCGACAAAGTTCCTCTATAGATACTATTTCATCTCCACATGCATTGAATATCCCTTCAAGCCTTTTTTCAACTACACAATTAATAATATTACATAAATCTTTAATATTAATTGGATTAATTAATGGCATTCCTTCATTATTTAAAATTACCTTCTCACCTTTTAATATCTTGTCAATAAGATTTGAAATTAATCTTCCTTTTTGACCTTTTCCATATGGGAAAAAAACTCTTACAATTGTAATTTTAATTTTATTTTGATATTCCATGCAAAGCTTTTCCGAAAAGTACTTGGATATACTATATATCCCACCTGGATTGCATTTATCCTCTTCTTTAAATGGATTACTTTCAAATCCATACACTCCTCCAGTGGAAATATAGATAAATTGTTTTACACCTGTTTTTCTGCTATATTCTAAAAGTTCTAATGTAGATCCTACATTAACATCTATATATTCCCTAATATTTGAATTACAACCTCCTACAATAGATGCACAATGAATTATAGTATCTACATCGAATGGCATTTCTACATTTTCCATGCTATCTCTTAAATTCCAATATATATTTTTACAACTTTCATTTCTATTTCTTCCTAAATTATATAATATATCATCTTTCTTAAAAGTATTTATCAAATTTCTTCCTAAAAATCCTGTACCACCTGTAATAACAATATTTCTATTCATATATAAACCTCTAATAAAAAACTTATTTCATATTTCCTCTATACCAAGCAATTGTTTTCTCCAATCCAGAAATCAAATCATATTTAGGTTCATACCCCAATATTTCTTTTGCCTTATCAATGCTTGGAATTCTTATTTCTACATCAACATAGTTTTTCGGCACATATACTAAATTTGACTTCGAATTTGATATGGTTTTTATACTATGAGCAAGCATAGAAATTGTAATAGTTCCTCTCGGGTTTCCAATGTTAAAAGAATTTCCTATTGCTTGTTTTTTTTCTAAACAAAGCATTATGCCATCAACAAAATCCTCTATATAGCACCATGATCTTATTTGATCTCCATTACCATGAATTTCCATATCCTCCTCCTTTAATGCTTTTAATATAAATGAATGTATTGCACCTTCTCCCACCTGCCCTTCTCCATATATATTAAAAGGTCTTACTGAAATTGCTGGTAATCCATATTCCTTATAATAACTATGTGCTAAATGTTCTCCAGCCAGTTTACTTACAGAATATGTCCATCTAGCTTCTCCTACAGGTGCTAAATTGGTAGTGCTTTGTTCATCTACTTTGAACGCATATGATCCAAATACTTCACTAGTTGATATATTAATGAATCTATCCATTTGGTTTATATAGTCTTTAATAGCCTCTACCACATTATAAGTACCTATCATATTCACCTTCATTGTTTTTACTGGATTTCTTATTACAGTATCAATTCCTGCTATAGCTGCTAAATGTATTACTATTTCAGGTTTAAATTCATGCACTGCACTTTTTAAAGATTTATAATCTAGTATATCTCCTTTAACCAATTTTATATTTTTTATCTTAAGTAATTCAGTTTCTTTGACCGAGTTTCTATTTAGATTATCATAAATTAATATTTCATTATGATTTAATAGTCTTTCACATATCTTAGTTCCAATAAATCCAGCTCCACCTGTAATCAGTATTTTTTTTTCTTTTACCATATTCTTTACCTTTCATTATATTTTTTTATATATTTTAACTATCCCAGAATTTATCTTATTGATGTCATGATATTTTTCTACATATTTGCGTCCATTGAGCCCAATTATTTTTAAAGCATCCTGATTTTTTATTAAATATTCTATTTTTTCTTTAATATTTTCAATTCCACATGAAATAATAGGTAATTCACTTGGATATTTTTCTTTCATCTTCTCATTTATATAACATAGTACCGGTTTACCTAATGCCATATTTTCAATTGCCACCAATCCATATGAACCTATTAATAACTGATCAATAACAACATCAGCATTTCTATAAGTTTTCATTGCATCTTCATAACTCATATTTTCTATAAGTTTAAAATCAAAATCATAACTCAGTTTTAAATCTTCTATAGCTTTTAGAATATAATTTGTGCCTTTAATTTCTCTATTGGTTGGCGCATGAACTATTAATAATTTTTTATTTTTCGTATTATTTAACTTAAAATCACTTAAATCTATGCATTGACGTATTATATGAATATTTTCATAATAATCTTTTACATAGTCGTATAATTCATAATCACAAACCGCGCAGTGTGAAATATTCTTTGATAAAAAATCTAATCGTCTTCTTATTTTATTTTCATCTAATTCTTTAACTTTTACATTTGGACTCACCTTAACTGCTTTAGAATACATTCTTACATCAGATCCCCAATGCTGCATTAAAACTTTTTTACCTAATTTTTTAAGAAGCTGCAAATCACTATAATCTATAGCTAAGGTTGTTCCAAAATGAAAATGGAATACATCATTTTCTGCTATCATTTTGGCAGCAAGCTTTTTTGTTTCTATATTTGCTGCATTAATATCTTTAAATAAATTAATATCTAATACATAATCACATTTATATCCTAGATAACTTGGATAATAATTTAAGGCTTTTGCCTCTAATCCCAATTTCCTAAGACCTTTCGTTATAGTGTTTATTTGATTTGCAATTTCAATAGTGCCATTTAGAATCCTAAAATTACTACTTATAGGCTTAAAATTTGAAATTATATCCCCAATATTTACATTGCTATTTGGATTAAACAATTTTGCCTTGCAAAAATATTCTAAAGCTTGTTTCTCTTCTTTCTTTTTATCCATTAAATAACTAAGATTAAATAATAACTCTTCATTATATGGTTCTATTTCTAATACATTTTTTAATATATTTTCAGAATCTAGAGTAATTCCTTTCACCATATTTATAATCAATTTCATAGAATACATTTCTGGATCATACGAAACAATTTTAAAGTATTGATCTATGAGAAATAATGATTCTTCTAATTTCTTATTATCTAATAAATACTGTATATTATCTTTTATCTGCATTTTCATATTTTGCAATTCTTGTTCCATTTCATTACCCCAAAATTATAATTATTATATTCTATTCTTTGATGATTTAAATTATGATTTATTATCATTCAATTTGATCAAATCTCATTTCTAAATATGATATTAATACAATGTAAATTAATCAACAAAATTCATTGAATCATAAATATGAAACAAACTATTTTACGTAGCCCCAAAATATGTATTATGTATCACAACTTAGAGGAATAGTAATATAATATATATATAAATCCAAAATTTAATTAAAGGAGATGTTATTTAATGGCAAGTTTTGATACTCCACAATCAACTACTCTTGCAACAATTCATGTTACTGGAACTATACCTGCAGCTAATGATGCAGGCTTTATTGAAATTCAAGCTATTGCTTCTCGTGCTGGTGCTAAACAGACTTTTTATAAAGCATTTTCTGTTACTGCTAGTCCTTTAGGTGCTGAAAGAGCTTGGGCAGGTAATGGAACTTATCAGATAGTTGTTTATCCAAAATTAACCAGTACTCAATCAGTTACTTCGACAACAGTTATCAATAGTTTCCAACAATAATAGAAATTATAATATAAATTTCATGGAGTCATTATAAGACTCCATGCTTTCTAACAAAAGGAAAGAAGGTTTAAAATGTGACTAATATAATTATTTTTGCAAGTAAAAGTTTAACAATAACAGATAAATTTCCAAATAAAAATGTAAATGTTAAAGTATCAAGGAACTACTTAAATCATATATATAATTATTATGCTGCGGACGAATATGATAATTCATTAGGCAATACTCATCTTCTGTAGATAAAAATTATAATATTACAATTACCCCTAGGGTAAATAACGGTGATGTTGAAACTATGACTTTGTATGGTTCTTACAAAGAGTAAATTGCAATTTTATTCACTCCTTTTTATAAATTTCATATATTAAAGTCATATGATTCTAAATAAAATTTACATAAAATCTAATTAATGGAATTATGTACAAGTTTAGATACCCTTCAAATAGCTTCAGGAAGATATGTTAATGCAATTGGAACTGTACTAGCTAATACAACTTTTGTATAAGTTATGTACTTCAGCTAATGAATATTTTTATTTAACTAAGTAGTACTTCAACAAGTCCAGTTGGTTGAGAATCTCTTTTTTGAGTAATGTGGTGTAATACTATTGGAAATCATGATTGTGCAACAAGAAAAATCTTATGCACATCGACACCATAACAAATAGAATAATCTACGACTTATCTCACCACACTTTGTAGTATATTCTATTATTGACAAATGCTGAAAACCACACATCGCTTATTCTTTAATTATTATTTATATCGCCAGCGATAGCGAAGAAATGGAGGTTAATAATGAAAAGTATTACAATTTCAGCTATTAAAAGCCTTACAATTACAAATAAATATCCTGATAAAAGTTTAAATGAAGATACAATAATAGTAGGATCTGATGGTGAATATAACTATTATAGCTATTTATTTTGGGATATCTCATCAATACCTTCTAATGTTATAATATCCAGTGCAAAGCTTACGCTTTTTAAGGTTGATAAGTTTTTTTATGATACTAGCAAAAAAATCTCCATAAGTCCGCTTTATGAATACTTTAGCACGTATACAACTTATAACAATTCTCCTAATTATGATCACTATACTATAATAAATTTTTATCCATTGACTACTAATGTATCAGTAACAGTAGATATTACCACTATTGTTTCGTCATGGGTAAAAAACAGCTTAAGGAATAAAGGTATAATACTCCATGGAAGAAATGAAGATATCCTTACAAGTTTTGGATCTGTTAAAAGTTCAAACAGCTATCTTGTACCATTTATAATAGTAAATTATGAGCCTCATTCTTCTAATAAATGTTGTAAAAAAAATTATAATGACAAATGCTCTCAAGATGATTGTTTAAAAAAAAATTGTAATGACAAATGCTTTCAAGATGATTGTTGTGGAAAATATATAAAGATATGTAAAGAAGAACTTGAAGGAATTTTGTTTAAAGTTTGCAAAGAAGCTTGTGGAAATAATTGTAATCCTTATCCTCCGAATACTTCTATTACCAGAACGGTAAGAGTTACAGGAGTTGTAGCTCCCCTATCCACTTATTATATAGTTGTAAATTTACAAGTAACTCGTGCTTCCAGTGGACAAATAAATAACTATTATGTATCTGATGAATATGATAATTCCTTAAATAATAATTCACTTTTTATAGATAAAATTTACAATATTGCTATAAGCCCTGCTATTCAACCTGGAGATACAGAAAATGTAATCTTGTACGGTTCCTATAAAGGCTTTTAAATTTACAAGTAATTCGTTCTTTGAGTAGGCAAAAAGATAACTATTATGTATCTTATGAATATGATAATTCTTATAATAATTCACTTTATATAGATAAAACTTACAATATTTCTGTATCCTATGCTATCAATCTAGAGATACAGAAAATGTAATCTTGTATGGTTCATTATAAAGACTGTATATCAATATTGTAAATCGGAAAAGACAGTAGAGATACTTGTATTTTCAGTGCCTTTGGGAATCCTCTTTCCTATTTAAGAATAATGAAATAAACTCTGTAATAAATAAACCTCAGAAATATTTCCTGAGGTTTTTTATCTCAATTACTATCTACATGGGATCAGCTGCCACTATACATTACATACACATACTTGTCTTTCAATTTCTGTAATTTTATCAACATCTTATGAGTTTATAATTTCCTTAATTTTATTTAAAGCTATTTCATAATAAGATTCTTTGGAATAATACTTTTTAAATTCTTCTATAACATTTTCTCTTTTAGAAACATTATTTACAATTTAACACAATTAAGAGCTAAAATCCAGATTGTATCTTATTTCGAATTTGATACATTTAAATCTCTAATGCTAGATTTTATCAGCCTTTCAGTATTCTAAAATATGATAAAAAAACGAGCTCGTTAGAACCCGTTTTTTACTTTCCTATATAAGTTGTAATAATAAAATGTTGACTTGAATTTAAATACTAAAGATTAATGCTAAAATCTTTAGTGCAACTTATATAAAAGAAAAAATTAGATTTAATTGTAATTAACTTCTCTGTTTAAACATGATTATCCTTTATCTTTTTCGCTACTTCATTAGCAGCAATCATTCCACTCTGAAGAGCCCCTTGCTGAGAAACATGTTTTTGTGAAATATGCTCTCCTGCAAAGAACACCCTGTTTCCCATTTCTGGAACTGTTACAGCATAAGAAAAAAGCGTTTTATCCTCCGGCTTTGATAATGCTCCTGCGGTCCATATATATTGTACATCTGACCAAATTAATGACTTATAGTCAATTAATTTATCATCTAGGTAATGAGGAGAAAGACCATGCGCTTTTTCTACATATCTCATTACATCATCAATTTGCAATTCTGGATTTTCATTCCCCAATCGTACTGCATCCTGGCACCAACTATAGCTAGCTAGTAATACACCAGCTTCTTCGGGACTTTCTCCCGCCTTTAATACCCACTTGCCATATTTATTAGCTACAGGTTTTGCATGATCTGAAGGATAGTAAATTGAAATTAACGGAATATCTGTAAAAGAACATCCTCCCACTATCTTTTTTGATGCATTTCCCATTTCCCAAAACCTTTCCTTGAGATATAGATATATCTTATGGGCTATTTCATAGTTCATTTCATTTATAGCTTGCATCTTAGTAGTTGTAAAAAGAGGTTTTATTTCAATTCTCCTTAGGCTTGAGAATGGTATAGCACATATCACATAATCGAATTCTTCAGATGTTTCTTTATTATTTCTATAATCCGTGTAGTTAAGTATAACTTTATCTTTTGAAAAGGAATTATATATTCCCCTAACAGGGAATCCCATTTTTATTTCTATTTCCCCTAGTTGTTCTTTACTAATACCTTTATAAGCGTCTTTATTTTTGTCACAAAGTGCTTCATATAATGAATGAGGTAAATTAATCATACCATCGGTAATACGATAAGTATATTCAAAATCTGCTGTATAATATTGCTGAAGCATTTCAGTAAGACTTAAACTAAAAAACTGTTCTTTGCCTCCTAAATATCCAAGCATTGATATAGAATCTTGACTAAGATCAACATTCTCATATGCATTTCTATAACTTAATTTATCTATTTCTTTTATATTCTTTGAATATTCAGATTTAACTTGGATTAATTCCCTTCTTAATTCTGCTGGAATAGAGCTTAAATATTTTGTATATATCTTTTCATGGAGTTCATACCATGCTTTCTTTCTCTCAACTTGGCTTAAATTAAACTTAGGATATATATTGTTTTCCACACTTTTCCCTTTAGCGTCGTTAATCGCTCGTTCATCTCTAACATAAAATAGAGCGCTATCGTTATGATTTACAAAAGGGCTTGTATGAAGTTTAAAAAGATTTATATAATGCCATGTAGTCTCATGAGATACTGGTATACTCATTGGTCCTAATTCACCATAGTACTTTCTATTTCTATCAAAGTAATAAGTGTATACCCTTCCTCCTATTCGCTGACTTGCTTCAAATAAAGTAATGTTACAGCCGGTCTTCCTAAGCTCAAATGCAGCAGCTAGCCCGGCTTCTCCAGCACCAATTACTGCTACTTTAATATTTTTAGCATCCCCCGTCGGACAAATATTTGTTATATCCTTCGGTGGACTCATTAAATCAATTATATTACTTAAATCATCTGATCTATTCTGTATATTGAGTATATATTCAAGCATTGTATATCTTTCATACTCACCAGGATCGTCTATTTGATAAGGAGAGTTTGAATTATTATAAGAATTCATAACTTTCACATCCTAATATTTTTTTATTACATATATAATTATATATGTACCGCATCCTTCATCTCACATTATTGTTTATAAATCCTCATGATTGATACTAGGAGTTTTTCTATATCATCAAAAGTATTAAAATATCCTGGACTCACCCTCACAGTACCAGAATATTGGGTACCAATCACGTCATGTATTAAAGGTGCACAATGGTAGCCTGTTCGTATAGCGATTCCCTGTTCATTCAATTGTTCACCAATAATAGAAGCATCAATTCCCTCCACATTGAAGGAAAGTACTGCACTTCTTTGATTTATGGAATCATTTCCATAAATCTTTATATACGAAAGTTTTTTTAGTTCCTCCAATAAATATGTTAGCAATTCCTCTTCACATTTTTGTATAGTATCTATTCCAACTCTCCTAATGAATTTTATCCCTTCACATAAACCTGCAATACCTGGCGTGTTTAGTGTTCCACTTTCAAACTGATCTGGCATAAAGTCTGGTTGAACCATAAAATGAGAGTTACTCCCTGTTCCACCTTCATTAAAATTCTTCAATTTTATTCCATCTCTTATAAACAACCCTCCTGTTCCTTGTGGTCCCAATAATCCTTTATGTCCTGAAAATGCTAATAAATCAATGTGAGCCCTTTCTACATCAATTGGAATAACTCCAGCACTTTGAGATGCATCCACCATAAATATAATTCCTTCTATTTTAGAAATCTTTCCAATATTTGTAATACTTTGAATGCTACCTAGTACATTAGAGGCATGATTAATAATAATCATCTTAGTGTTTTTCTTAATCTCTTCTTTAATATCGTTGATATTTACATAACCTGATTTATCTACACTTACCAAAGTGACTTCAACTTCACTTTCACTTAGTGAATGCAGTGGTCTTAAAACAGAATTATGTTCAATCACTGTACTAATAACATGGTCTCCTTTTTTTAAAACTCCTTTAATTCCTATGTTCAAGGATTCTGTTGCATTGCATGTAAAAATCAAGTTGAAAGGACTAGGAATATTAAATAATTGGCATATTTCCTCTCTTGTTTCCATGATTTTCAAAGCTGCTTTTAAAGACATCTCATGAGAACCTCGGCCTGGATTACCCGCATAATTTCTCATACAATTTAGTACTTCTTCATAAACTACTGATGGTTTTGGAAAGGTAGTAGCTGCATTATCTAAATAAATCATATAAAACTCCTTATTAAATTTACGCGTTGTGCTAGTTAAACTGTTAAAAAAACTCTAACAAAATTCAATAATTCAAATTATAATTAAATAAGTAAAAATCAATAATAAGGAGTATGATTGAAATGCTAGAGTTCACTTATTATAATATTGCATAATTTAATAATATAAAGGACTTTTTACAGCATCCTTTATATCAATTGATGATTTGTATAATGTAATAATACTATTTTTATACAAAATAAAATAACCATCTTTAAAAGTAAACTTTTAAATTCTGAAATAATAACAATCCGCCTCATAGCAGAATTTCCTACAATTTATTTAAAAAAAGCATGGCTTTACTTTGTAGAAAAGAGTTTTAAATATTTATTTCCCAATATTTGCAATAGAGCAAGGTCGAATAAAACTAAAATAAATTTTTATAAAATTATTGGAAACTAAAACTACATGCATTAATCACTATACTGACTTATTACAAATTTCATTTTAACACCTGCAAGTATTGAGGATAGCAATGCAGTTTTGACCTCAGTAAATACATTTTTAAGAACTATCACAACGCATAAATATAAGATTTATATTTGTACAAAGTTTAGGTAATTAAAATCTATTATAGTGATAATCTTTGCTAATTATAATCTATATCATTATGATCTCTATCGTTATCATCACAGTCTGAGAATAATGGGTCTAGGTTTTGATCTGGATAGAACTTAGGAATTGGAGCTTTTTCAAATCTCTCACATGGGTCTTCCTCTGGTTCTTCTTCACATGGCTCTTTTGGAACTGGACAGTAGTCATAAGCAGGGATAAGAAGCTGTACAATAAGCTCACATTTTACAACAATGTAATAACCCAAAGTAATGTCTAAAACACAGTTTCCTTCTTCATCTTTTAGTAATTCACCGTCTAGTGCTTCAGCAACCATTTCAAGTTTTATTATATTAGAATCTAAATCTTGGGCATGGTGAACAGGTACAAAACTAGCAGAAATTTGAGCTATAGAATCGGGACAATAAAACTTCCCAATTACATCTGTTCTGTTAATTTCATATAATTCACTTTTGTTTACACCATTAGAGTCAATATAATCTGCATAGAAAGAAATAGTGTACGAAAGAACTATTTTTTTGAAACCAGGTTTTCCCTTAAGTGGAATCTTATCCACTGAGATCAATTTTACATTGAAGTCTCTACTACTAAGATACCTCTTAGGATCTGTTAGTGGATCGCTTCTTAATTCGCAATCTGTTGTATATGTGTCAGGGCCTTTAGAGTATACAAGACATCTTTTGATTAAGCATTGATCAAATATCTTAGGTACTTCAATACAAACTAGTTCTGAAGGATCCGGTAAACGTCCTTGTCTATTTACAATACCTGGACGTGGCAAAAATTTTTTGAAGTTAATGGACATAAATTCTCCTCCTCTTGAAAGATTATGATAAATGTAAATTTATTTAATATTTATAGTACATGGTATGTAAGAACATAAAAGTGGTGACATTAAAAAATTGAATAAAAAATTTTTTTATTTTATAAAAATGCATAATAAGTTTTACTAAAAATATAATTTCTAGATGGTTTAAGAACGCAAGAATTATATTTGTAAATAAAATTACTTATTTTTTTAGATACTTAGGTTTAAAAGTAAATAATTTGATTAGAATTCATATTCTGCGTAAACTAATCTAATAGAAATTATTTTTGTATAAGTATATTTATTTATTGAAGATATAAAATATGCTCATACAAAATCTTTTGACTTATGACTTTTGAGAAGTTTTGAAAATGTTGATACGTTAAAACTAATATAGATAATTTGAAAAATAATATTAATACTCAAATCAGTAATATCCAAGTAATTAATAATATTAATTCTATTAACTTTAATTCCATGAATTTAAATTATCAGAATTATCTTCTAATTTAAGTTAATTAATAAATGGTTAATTCTATTACAATTGAACCTTAAATTAAATTATAAAAAAAGTAGCTATTGCAAGATGATAAAAAAATTATCTTGCAATAGCTACCTTTATATAGATTTACAATTTCTTTTGTAGCTGTAATTGGGATTACTCCAAGAATGAAAGAAGTTAACCACCAGCTTTGGTTATTAAATGGGAACATAGCTCATTATTATAAGCTACTAGTGCAATAAGAAATTAGTATTATGCAAAATAATATAAAAATTCACATTTCATTTTTAGACTTTCCAGCGAACGAACGTGAGTAAGGTTTCCTTTAATTCATATAATAATGAGAACCAGAAGAATATTTATATTTCTTTTTGTTGTAGATTTACCTATTAATAATTGTAAATATAAATTACTACATTATTATAATTTAAAATTTGTATTTTTATCAATGTTCTATGAATATGATTATATACAATTTGTAACATACTATGGCGACAACCATAGTATGTAATAACATGGTATGCATGGTATGTGATAGTATACTATGGTTTTTAAAGGAGGTTACGATGTATAGTGGGATACAATAGTGATGATAAAAGAGAAAATTGTTTTTATAATGAACGTGGCGATATAAAGTATGGTAAAAAGGATAATGATATGTGCCTATTGGGATTATTTGAGCCAATGGACGAAAAAGACTGCTGCGATTGTTGCCCAAGGGGACCTCAAGGTCCACAAGGTCCAAGAGGTCCACAAGGTGCCACAGGTGCTCAAGGTCCACAAGGTCCAAGAGGTCCACAAGGTGCAACAGGTGCCACAGGTGCTACAGGTGCTCAAGGTGCTCGAGGTGCTACAGGTGCTCAAGGTGCTCAGGGCGCACAAGGTGCTCAGGGCGCACAAGGTGCTCAAGGTGCTCAAGGCGCACAAGGTGCTCAAGGTGCACAAGGCGCTCAAGGTGCTCAAGGCGCACAAGGTGCTCGAGGTGCTACAGGTGCAACAGGTGCTCAAGGCGCACAAGGTGCTCAAGGTGCTCAAGGTGCTCAAGGTGCTCAAGGTGCTCGAGGTGCTACAGGTGCAACAGGTGCTCAAGGTGCTACAGGTGCAACAGGTGCTCAAGGTGCTCAGGGCGCACAAGGTGCTCAAGGCGCACAAGGTGCTCAGGGCGCACAAGGTGCTCAAGGTGCTCAAGGTGCTCAGGGCGCACAAGGTGCTCAAGGCGCACAAGGTGCTCAAGGTGCACAAGGCGCTCAAGGTGCTCAAGGCGCACAAGGTGCTCGAGGTGCTACAGGTGCAACAGGTGCTCAAGGCGCACAAGGTGCACAAGGTGCTCAAGGCGCACAAGGTGCTCGAGGTGCTACAGGTGCAACAGGTGTTCAAGGACCTCAAGGTGTTCAAGGACCTCAAGGTGCTCAAGGCGCACAAGGTGCTCAGGGTGCTCAAGGTGTCCAAGGACCTCAAGGTGTTCAAGGACCTCAAGGTGTTCAAGGACCTCAAGGTGCACAAGGCGCACAAGGTGCTCAGGGTGCACAAGGCGCACAAGGTGCTCAGGGTGCTCAAGGTGTCCAAGGACCTCAAGGTGTTCAAGGACCTCAAGGTGTTCAAGGACCTCAAGGTGCACAAGGCGCACAAGGTGCTCAAGGACC
>Ga0209281_1000772_pt1 | contig 30498 bp, 30 predicted proteins | sample MedtruBG_FD_187514 | JGI IMG/M metagenome (GOLD analysis project Ga0209281, IMG submission 187514) | Root nodule microbial communities of legume samples collected from California, USA - Medicago truncatula BG (SPAdes) (version 2) | ecosystem: Host-associated > Plants > Roots > Nodule | place... | reverse complement strand
AACAAATTGCCATTATTTGTATTGTCCGTATATTTTAATGGCTTTTTTGTTGTACCCTAAATTAAATATAGTTGTAGTCAAAATTTTTATTCGAAAAAACTTGACTACAACTAGCTGGTCTTAGAATCACCCAGTAAAATCTTCTGAGAACCGGAGCAAACACATATATTCATTTTCGGTTATTTGGAAGTAAATTTAAATTATCCTCATACTTCAAGTATTTTTATATTTAATCTACTCCATTAAAGCTAATTTCTCCTGTAAGTACTGCTTTTTCGGTGCCAGAGCTATCTTTAATAATAAGGTCTCCTGTATCTGATAAAGCAACGCAAGTTACGATTTCTTCATTATTATAAGTTATTAACCTTGCTTTTTTTCCAAAGAGGTTAGAATGGCTCCTACAAATTGAAATTGTTTCTGTTAAATCTAAATTATCAGTAAATTTATTATATAGGATTTCAAAGTTTAAAAGTAATTCGGCAAGTATCTCACTTCTTTTAAACTCTTTATTATATTCAATCTTTAATGAAGTGGCAGTAGATTCGATATTTTCATCAAAATCACTTTTACTTACATTTATATTCATACCGATTCCTAATACTAAATAATGAACAGCATCCATATCGCATTTCATTTCAGCAAGTATTCCACAAATTTTTTTATCGTTTAAAAGAATATCATTTGGCCATTTTATAGTAGCATGTATATTGTATTTTTCTAGGGTTTTATAGATAGAAGCAGCAGCAATTTGCGTTATCTTAGGAGCTTCGGTTGGAGGAATATTTGGTCTTAGTATTAGAGTAAACCAAAGTCCACCACTTGGAGAAACCCATTTTCTATTGAAACGACCACTGCCAAGAGTCTGCTTTTCAGCTATAACAATAGTACCATCATCAGCACCTTTTTGTGCAAGATCTTTTGCTTTAATATTTGTCGAATCTATATCATTAAAATAAATAATATTACAACCAATTTTAGATGTTTTTATCATGGGTAAAAGTTCGCTTTTACTTAAAATATCTGGAGATGATATTAATTTATAGCCTTTATTTGAAATTCCTTCTATTACATATCCTTTTGATTTTAAATTTTTTATATGTTTCCATATAGCAGTTCTTGAAACATTCAAAGTCGAACTAAGATGTTCGCCAGAAACATAATCTTCAATTTTTTTTAATTCATTTAAAATTTTCTCTTCCATAAAACGTCTACCTCCTAAAATTTATTATAACATAACAAGATTTAAAGAAAAAATTATAATTGGAATTTGAAAAAAATGATGGAAAAATCAAATTATTGTAATATAAATAAAAATAATATATAATAAATTTTGGTGTAATTTATTATAATTATATGTCGATGAGGAACTTTTAGAGGGGATAATAAAATGAATACGAATAAAGGTAATAAAAATATAGATCAAAAATCTAGATTAAAGCCCAAAAAGGTTAAGAAAAATAAAAAAAGACTTTCAGTTAAAACATTGATAGCATTTTTTGCATTTGAGATGATTTTCACATTGTGTACAGGTCCATTTATGCTTTTATATGGTCCATTTGAGAATGCAAAAGCTACATATGTAGGAGCCGCGATGACTTCAATGAGCCATCAATATTTTGCTACTTTATTTTTATCAGATGATAAAATTGCAAAAATTTTAGGACAAAATTCAACTGAAGAAACAAGCGAAACAACAAATACATCAGAAATTGAAATTCCAAAAGTCAAAGACGATACAATAGAATACTATAAGATTGAAAACGAAAAATATACAGGGCATTATCTTGTGATAAAAGATTCAACTAGAGTTAAGATAGGATATACTTCTAAATTACAAGTAGAGGGTGAAACTACATCTCAAATAGCTGAAAATAATGATGCTATTGCAGCTATTAATGGTGGAGGATTTACTGACCAGTCTTCAAATCAGAAATGGACAGGGAATGGTGGTCTTCCAATAGGGCTTATTATGAATGGTGGTAAAGTTGTTTATAATGATTTAGGAAGTAATCAAGAAGCTGATTTACTTGCAATAGATAAACAAGGCGTTATGCTAGTTGGTAAGTATTCAGTTGAAAAACTTCAAGAGCTTGGTGTTCAAGAAGCTTTAAGCTTCGGTCCTTCTTTAGTAATTAACGGTAAGATGACTCCAATGAGCGGAGATGGAGGCTGGGGGATAGCACCAAGAACAGTTATAGGGCAGAGAAAAGATAGTGCAATTATTCTTCTGGTTATTGATGGTAGAGGAGCAAGCAGTTTAGGAGCTACATTAAAAGAAGCTCAGGAGGTTATATATAAACTTGGAGCGGTTAATGCAATGAATTTAGATGGTGGAAAATCTACTACAATGTATTATGATGGAGATATTGTTAATACGCCATCATATAGCATGGGTGAAAGATCTATCCCAACTGCAATTATTGTTAAATAAACAGAAGGTGAGGACAAGGTATGAAAGTGTTTAAGAAGATAATTGCATGGGCAATATTATCTATAATACTACAAGTTGGCGGATTATACATTTTAGATAACTTTGTATTTAAACATTCGTCAGATTTTAAGAGTGAAAAGATAGAATTAAGTAAAGATAAGACTAAGGATATTAAAGCAACTATTCCTTCTGATGCTAAAGATGTAAATGTATCATATGATGGAAAGTATTTGACATATAATCAAGATAACAATTTATATATACAAGATACAAAAACAGGTACTAGTACTCAAGTGAAGACGGAAAATGAAGGAGAAATTCTTTATTACAAGTGGCTATCTGACAGAGATAGGCTTATAATGGCTAAAAAAGTTGAAAAAGATGGTGAAAAGAAAATTCATCTTGTAACTTATAATCCGAAAGATTCATCTGAAACTAATGCAACTGAAAATGATGAAGATATATGTACATATCAAGACGGGATGGAAGTTAGAAAGGTAAGTGAATCGACTATTACAGGTGTTTATTATATTGATATCTATAAAGGCGGATTAAAGAGTATAGTTTATAGAATTGATATAAATGGTACATTAACAAAAGTTTCGCTTCAAACTAACATTTTAGGAAATATGCAGGTAATACCTCATGAAGATAGGTTAATTTATGAAGATAAAGTAGAAGGTAGATTTTTTGTTACAAACCCAAGTAAGCAGCTAAAGTTTAATTCCAATAAGAAGTTAACACTTTTAGGGATTGATAGAAAAGATGTAATATACATGGGTGAATTAAATGGTGATAAAGTTACAACAATCATGTATGGTAAAATTACTGAAGATACATCTTCGTGGAAAAAGGTAACTTTAGATTCAGTTGTAAATTGTAATGATTTGTATTTTAGCAATCAGGGAGAAATCTTACTTAATGACAATCTTAAGGGTAGCGTTAAAAACTTGATGACTGGAAATGAAATTGAATATGAAGGCAAACTTATTCAAATTAAAGATGATTTTATAGCAACTACAGATAATAAAGGAAAATTAACCTATAAAAACCTAAATGCAAAATAAGATTTTTAAGAGTATCTAAATATTAAATTAGGTACTCTTTTTTGTGTAAAATATTAAATTTTAACTACTATCATTTTTATAAATAATTAAATTAATATTGTTTCGATTTATGATATATCCATATACATATTTAGAAGTATATTAAGTTTAATGTATATAGAATTATTTTTTGTTTTGATACAATATTAACCATTCGTCAAATCGTTTCATAAATTTGTGTATGAAAATAAGATTGCCTACCATAATTATAATTCCAAGTATTGAATATAAAGTTATTAGAAGATAATTGATGGATAAGCTCGATACAATAAAATTGATAATATATATACAGCAAGGCAAGAACAAAATGCTTGTAAATATAGCTGGAATATACTTTTTAATAATAATACTTTGGATAATATGAATTACGAGATGGAATGAAAAAGCTATAAAGAGTCCTAACCAAAGCTTATAGTCATTAGAAAAGTTTGCGAATAATACAACTAGTACGATAATAACAAATTCCTCAGCAATACCAAGAGCGAATGATTCTGTTGATAAAATTTTAAAATGATTGAAGAATTTTTTATAGAATTTGGGGAAGTTATTTTGAAAAAAATTCGAGTTTCTGATAGTCCATGGTTTTAAGAATATTATTTCTTCAAAATCGTGAATCATGAATAAGATAGGAAAGAGCCAGATTATAGTGGTTAGATTAGTCATAAAATAAGACCTCCTTAAATAATATTAAAAGCTACAATGGTGACAGAATTCACAGTTGTGACATTTCTACGTTTATGATATAATTGTTGGAATAAATAGTCAATAAATATAAGGTAAGTGCTACATATCATAGCAATATGAGACAGGACTGTTTAATAAACATAATTTCGAAAGGAGTGACTTTGGTGACTGAATATAAAACTGTAAATCCTATAGCTATTAGGTCTAAAACGTGGATTGTAAAAGCGCTTCTTGAATTGATGGGGGAAAAGCTTTTTAAAGATATTACAATAAAGGAAATTTCAGAAAGAGCTGATTTGGTTAGAAGGACATTTTACAGGAATTTCAGTTCAAAGGAGGAAATTTTAGATTACTATTTAGAGCAGCTTAATAGTGAATATATAAAATTATTGAGCCAAGAAAAGGATCTTTCGATATATAATGTTGCTAAAATTTATTTTGAGTTCTGGAATAATCATATAGATTTTTTAAAGTCATTAGAGAAAAACAACTTACTTGTCTTTTTATTAAAGAAATATGATGAATACCTGCCACTCATTCATAAGGCTTTTAAGGGAGATCATTTAAATGATTATCCAAAGGAGTATGCAGAATACTATGTTTCGTTTAATGTAGGAGGATTTTGGAATATTTTATTAAAATGGGTTTCGGAAGAACCTAAAAAAGATCCAGATGAAATGGCCGAGATGATAAGTAATATAATGAAAAATGATTTTTAATCTTTTTAAAATATTGCATGAACAAGCGTAAAATATGGTATAATACAAAACATGTACAACTAATAAGGAGGAAAATATGGATTCGTTATTTAATATACAGGAAACAATATATGATAAGATTATATTAATTCCAGCGATACTAATTGCTTTTACATTTCATGAATATGCACATGCATTAGTTGCGGATAAGCTAGGAGATAAGACGCCTAGATTTCAAGGAAGATTAAATTTAAACCCAATTACACATATAGATCCGGTAGGATTCATTTTAGTTTTGCTTTTTGGATTTGGATGGGCAAAGCCGGTACAAACTAATCCGTCAGCATATAAAAACTACTATAAGGATGATTTAAAGGTAAGTTTAGCTGGGCCAATTGCAAACTTTTTAATTTCTATAGTTGCCACAATAGTACTTGTATTTTTCGTAAGATTTGCACATGGACTCCCGATGGCATTGTATAGAGTATTAGAATCGATGATATATTCAATTCTTACACTTAATGTGTTTTTAGGGTTATTTAATTTAATTCCAGTGCCACCGCTAGATGGATTTAGCATTTTGAGAGATTTATTTCCAAAAGTCTTCTATAAATATGAAGGAATGTATTATCAATATCAAATGATAATAATGATGGTACTTATATTTGTTGGAGGAAGAATAATTCAAGTTCCGGGAAGAATTATAATAAATATGTTATATAGTCTTGGTAATTTAATACTTAATTTTTTATAGTATAGATATTCAAACTAAATACTTAATTTATAACTTGAAGTATATTTCATATCAGAAAGAATTGGTATTATCTGGAAAACGAAACAACAGAGTACCAATTTTTTCAGCAAGTTATCGCATAAGTCTAAATTAATATACTTGTGATATGTATAATACCAAGTTGACAAATATATAGATAATTTGTATAATATATTATCATTAATATAGAAAATTCTGAGAAGAGGAAAGTAGTTTAATTGATTCCTTAAGCGAGTAGGGAAGTGGTGTAAGCCCTATGGATAGATTACAATGAAGAGAGCCTTGGAGAAATCACCTGAAATAAGTAGTTAAAAGATAATAATTTAATATCAGTGATATATAAGTTGTTATTTTTAAAGTTTTAGTAGGGCTGGTCGCAAAAAAACTTGCGTTAAAAGTTAAGGGGTATTTTATTTATATAAAATACAATTAGAGTGGTACCGCGGATAGTTCGTCTCTTTGTTTAAGAGAGGGGCTTTTTTTATTTGTATGATAACATATTTGTGATAAATTATATAAATACATTTATTGCAAAAGGTTAAAAATAATAATTGGTATTAAAGTTAAATGATTAGCTATAAGTCTTACAGGTTAGTCCCTGTTGAATTTAAGATAATAATATTTAGCCAAAATCAAGGAGGATATTTATGGATTACAAAAATAAAGTTGCAGAATTAATAAAAGCACATGTGGAATTGGATATTGAAACTATAGAAAAATTAATTGAAATACCACCAAAACCAGAAATGGGAGATTATGCATTCCCATGTTTTCAGCTATCAAAAGTTATGAAAAAAGCGCCTAATATGATAGCAGAAGAATTAAAAAACAACATGTCTACTGAAGGATTTGAAAAAATAGAAAGTTTAGGACCTTATCTTAACTTTTTTGTTGATAAAGGTGTATTTGCAGAAAATACAATCAAGAAAGTTTTAGAAGATGGTGACAATTATGGTGCATCAAACAGTGGTGAAGGTAAGACTGTCTGCGTTGAGTATTCTTCACCTAATATAGCTAAGCCTTTCCACGTAGGACATTTATTTACTACTGCTATAGGAAATGCCTTGTATAAAATGTTTAAAAAAGAAGGATATAATACAGTTGGTTTAAACCATTTAGGAGACTGGGGTACTCAATTTGGTAAGCTTATATCGGCTTACGACAGATGGGTAGATGAAGCGGCTCTAGAAAAGGCACCAATTGATGAATTGCTTAGAATATATGTTAAGTTTCATGAAGAAGCAGAAAAAGATCCTTCATTAGAAGACGAAGCAAGAGCTAATTTCAAAGCATTAGAAACTGGTGATGAAAAGGCTACAGCGCTTTGGACAAAATTCAGAGAGTTAAGCTTAAAGGAATTCGAAAGAGTTTATAATATTTTAGGAGTAAAATTTGATTCATTAGCTGGTGAAGCGTTCTATAACGATAAAATGGATGTCGTTGTTAATGAATTAAAAGAAAAAGGTCTTCTTGTTGAAAGTAATGGTGCTCAAGTTGTTATGCTTGAAGAGTATAATATGCCTCCATGTATAGTACTTAAGGGTGATGGAGCATCAATATATGCTACAAGAGATTTAGCAGCTGCTATGTACAGAAAGAAAACTTATGATTTTTATAAATGTGTTTATGTAGTTGGAACTCCACAAGCATTACACTTTAAACAAGTATTTAAGGTATTAGAACTTGCAGGTCATGAATGGGCAAAAGATTGCGTGCATGTAGGGTTTGGATTAGTTAAATTTGCAGATAGAAAGTTATCTACAAGAAATGGTTCAATTGTTTTACTAGATGATTTATTACGTGAAGCAGTTGAAAAGACTATGGAAGTTATTAACGAGAAAAATCCAGGGCTTGAAAATAAAGAAGAAGTAGCAAAGAAGATTGGTGTTGGAGCAGTAATATTTACTTACCTTAAAAACTCAAGAGAAAAAGATATTGTTTTTGATTGGAAAGAAATATTATCATTTGATGGAGAAACAGGTCCATATGTTCAATATTCATATGCTAGAGGAAATAGTATATTAAATAGAGGAAATGAATGTACTGGAACTGTTGATTATAGTAAATTATCTTCAAAAGAGGAATTTGAACTAGTTAAGAGTATAGCTAACTTTAATAGTGTAATAACTTTAGCATTAGATAAGTTAGAACCATCAATATTAACAAGATACGTTATAGAAGTTGCAAAAGGATTTAATAAATTCTATAATGCACACTCAGTATTAAATTTAGAAGATGAAGATTTAAAAGCTACTAGATTAAACTTAGTTAAAGCAAGTTTACAAGTAATAAAGAATGGGTTAGAGTTGATTGGAATAGATGTAGTTGAGAAAATGTAGGTTATAAAGTTATATATAAGTAAGTTCTAAAATTAAACTTATATTTTTAAAATATATTTCAACTAGAAATGAGGAGCATGTTTGGTAAAGTGTTTTGTTAGGGATTCTAGAATTAATTAGAAGAATTCGTTAAGAAACGTAATGAAGCATGCTCCTTATTTCGATAACTTTTTTTGAAGGGATTTGAAGTGAATTGTTTATAAATAAAAATATTAAATATAGAGATATATTAATATTTGCATTAATGGGGTTAGTTGGATATAAGTTAATAGATAATTATGATTATTTTTTTAATATAGGAAAGAAAGCTTTATCAATTGTTTCTCCATTTATTTATGCAATGATTTGTGCGTATATATTAAATCCGGTGGTAAGTTTCGTAGAAAAAAAGTTTAAAATAAAAAGAAAAATATCAATTGCAGTTACATACTTTATAATTGTAGCATTAGTTTTTATTATATTATTTTTTTCTATACCAAGCTTAATTGATAGTATTATAAATATTACAAAAGAAATACCAACGTATGTTGAAATTGTACAGAAATGGGTTAATGCAATTCTTGCAAAAGAAAGAATAAAAGTATTAATTACACAAGCAGGTCTTTTAGATAATATGCAGCAAATATCAAATAAAGCAGGCAATATTTCTATAGATTTATTACAGAATCTGGCTATGTATCTACTTTCTTTTACTTCAAATTTAGTTAATGTTGTTTTAGGATTTTTAATATCAATTTACATTATTGCTGATAAAGAAAAGTTTATTAAAAGTTTGAGAATCATTACTTATATGATTTTAAAGGAAGAGAGTGGGACTAAACTAATAGGATTTATTAGAACCTATAATAAAATGATCGGCACCTATATTGGAATAAAGGCAATAGACTCTTCAATAATTGGAATCTTAGCATTAATAGGATTGGTTACGGTAGGAGAACCTTATGCGCCTCTGATTGCACTAATGGTCGGTGTAACTAACATGATCCCTTACTTTGGACCCCTTGTAGGAGATATTATCAGTGTAATGGTTGCGGTTTTTGTATCACCAACAAAAGCGATAATTGTTTTTTTACTTTTGATATCTATTCAACAATTTGACGCATGGTATCTTGAGCCTAGACTTGTGGGTAAAAAGGTTGGGATAAGCCCTCTTGGAATTATATTAGGCGTAACAATATGTGGAGGTATTTTGGGCCCTATAGGAATGCTTTTAGGATCTCCAACAATGGCAACTATTAAAATATATTATGAAAAAATATATAGCAAATTTAAAGAGAACAATCCTAGTTTAGTAAAGAAAGAAGATTTAGATATCTTTAAAGATTAAAATATAACATAATTATAGGGAAAGTTGAGGAATAATATTATTATGGAAGAATTTTTTGAGTTAATAAATAAGCGTCAAAGTTGTAGAAAATACTCAAGTAAACCAGTGGAGAAAGAAAAGTTAATTAAATGTATTGATGCAGCTAGAATGGCACCTTCAGCATGTAATAGCCAGCCATGGCACTTTGTCGTTGTGAATAATAGTGAGATGGCTCCAAAAGTTGCAGAATGCCTGCAGGATAAAATAATGAATAAATTTACTACTGAATGTCCAGCTTTTATTATTGTGATAGAGGAAAGTGGAAATCTAACATCTAGAGCGGGTGCGCTAATGAAACAGCAGGATTACAGGTCAGTTGATCTTGGAATAGCAACCGAGCATATCTGTTTAGCTGCAACAGAACAGAATCTTGGAACATGTATTTTAGGATGGTTTAATGAAAAAGAACTCAAAAAACTTTTGAATATTAGTAAATTAAAGAGAATACGGTTAGTAGTGGCCATAGGATATCCAGAAAATGATGATATAAGGAAAAAAGTAAGAAAGAGCATAGATGAAATTTTAACTTTTATAGAATAAGCCTAGATGATTTTAAAAACACTATCAATAGTAATTATTTTTGATAGTGTTTTAATAATTTTAGAAGATTTTGTAATATGTTTCTTTAACTTTATAAAATTGGTTTTATAGATTATCTATGCTTTTCTGAATTTAAAAAATAAAGTATAATAAAATAAGTAAAAAGGATGTGAGATAGTGTCAACAATAGGGGCTTTTTTCGATTTAGATGGTACTTTATATAGAGAAGGACTAATAACAGAAGTGTTTAAAAAAATGGTAAAGTATGAGATTATAGGGTCAGAGAGATGGTATAATGATCTAAGACCTCATTTTATGAAATGGGATAAAAGACAAGGTGATTATGATAATTATCTTTTAAAGATGATAGATATATACATTGAATCTATTAAAGGATTAGAAAAATACCAAATGAAGTATATAGCTAAAAAAGTTGTAGAACAAAAAGGCGATAGGGTATATACTTTTACGAGAGATAGAATAAAGTGGCACTTAGCTAACAATCATACTTTGATTATAATATCTGGATCGCCTTCAGAATTAGTTGGTGAAATGGCTAAAAAATATGGCTTTACAGATTTTATTGGTGCACAATATATTACAGATAGTAATAATATGTATACAGGTGAAGTAATACCAATGTGGGATAGTAATAGTAAAGCAAAAGCTATAAATGACTTTGTTAAAAAATACGATATAGATTTGAACGAAAGTTATGCTTATGGTGATACAGCAGGAGATTATACTATGTTTAAAAATGTAAAACATCCTTATTGTATGAATCCAACAAAAGAACTTTTACAAAAGGTATTAAAGGACAGGGAGCTAATTAGAAATGTTAATGTTGTTGTTGAAAGAAAGGATGTAATATATAATTTAGACATTGAGGATATACAATTCTTATAGGAAAGAGTGGTACTGTGATTATTCGTGAAAACAAGATGAAGGTAGAAGAATATATAGATGAATTTATGCTGAAGTCTCAGGATAAAGAATATAATCCAGAAGATATTATATTCTTCGATCTTGAACACTATGTTTATAAAAAACCAAAATGTATTGGGGTATTTGGAGCGTGTGAATATGATAAAAAGAATAACAATATCCTAGTCACCCAATATATGATTGAAGATCGAGATGAGGCAACAAATATTCTATATCTTGCAAGAGACTATTTTATAAGAATGAAGCAAAAAGGAAAGAAGGCAATAATCACTTTTTCAGGTAATAATGATTTTACTGTTATTAATTATCTTTTTAAAGAGAATGGTATATACTACAATTTTGATGAAGAATTTGACTCCATTGATATACAAAAAGAATATGAAAAATATAAAAAATTATCAATAGGACTTAAGAAGTTAGAAAAGGTTTTTGATATAGTAAGAGAGGGTGAGGTTATTAGTGGTTCAAACTTAGCCAAAACCTTTCACAAAGTTATGAAAGATAGAAGTTATTTCAAAAGAATGCCAGAGGAGAAGATAGAAAAGATTCTTCTTTATAATGAGCAAGATGTTATAAATTTATATTATATATATGTGAATTGGAAAAAATATATTTTCGAAAATATTACAGAAGATAATATTTTAGAGGAAAATATTGATGATTTGGAAGAATTGGAATTAGATGAGTATAATATAAGTGAAGAAGAATCAGAATGAGGACTAAAAGAAAAAAACTTGAAATAGATTTTAGATCAATAAAATAAGCCTATCATTTCAAATTATTAAGAAAAGATAGGTTTATTTTTATTTTTTTGTTATTTTAGTTCCATCAGAAGATAATATTACGGTTCCGTCCTTATCAGTTCTATATATAGTTACTTTATTATCTTTCAGACTATTAATTGTCTCATTATTTGGATGATTATATGTATTGTCCTTACCTACGGAAATGACAGCTATTGATGGGTTCACTTTGTTTAAAAAAGCTTTTGAAGTTGATGTAGATGATCCATGATGGCCGACCTTTAATACATCAGAACTAATATCCTCATTATTATCAAGGAGTTTTTCTTCCACATCTTTTTCGGCATCTCCAGTAAATAAAAATGAGGTGCTGCCATATTGAATTTTAATAACTGGTGAATAATTATTTAGATTTTCGTAAGAATCATCTATAGGTGAAAACACTCTTACATTAGTATTTTTACCTAAGTTAATAGAATCCGTATCCTTTCTTATTACGTTGATTTTCAAGCCTTTACTTTTTAAAGAGTCAATCATTTTTTCAAACGTTTTTGTTGTGGTTTGAACTTTTGGCGCATAAAATGTTAGAACATTATAGTTATCTATAATTTCGGACATGTTTCCAATATGATCTTCATGAGGATGAGTTGCAATCACATAATCTAACTCATCAATATTTAGTTTTGATAAGTAGTTTAAAAGTTCCTTTTTATCAGATTTAGGACCGGCATCAATTAACATATTTTTATTGTTAACCTGAATAAGAATTGAATCTCCTTGACCAATATCAATGTAGTGTACAGTCATTTGATTTGGATCAGGCTTAACGTAATTAGGTCTTTTAAATAAAGAGCTGCAACTTATTAAGTAAATTGAAATGATTATACTAAATAAAAATATCAACGGATATATTTTTCTGACATTAAATATTTTATTCATATATTTAAATACTACCTCTTAAATAATTTTTTATATAATATTTTATCACCATTTGCATTAAATGGAAATAAAATATTTTGGGATAAAAAATAAAAATACGAACGAAAACTTTATAAATAGATATAAAATTCATGAAATACAAGGCTGTTGCTTATATTAGTATAATAAGGATTAAAATGTATATTGAGGAATTTAAGAAAAGTTACATATGAATTCTTATAAAAAAATATATTTATGAAGTTTTAAATATATGTAAAATGAAAAATACTATAATTGAATATTGCAAAAAGTGTGGTATAATTATTTTAATGTGTGGAATTTTAAAACAAAAATGCAATATTCAATATGCTGAACATTCAAAAGGGGGAGAAAAATGAAAAAAGAATTTTCTATGAGTAATGACAAAGTAATGATAAACTTTACGGCAAAATATTGTAATACATTTGAGTCAATATTAGAAAGTGATGGATTTAGACGAATTTTAGAAGTTTATTTAAGAAGATCTAAAAAGAAAAATTCACTATCATACAGATATTTTAATATTGCTTTAGATACAGATAGTCTTATAGATATCAGAAGAGATTTAACTCAGATAATCAAATATTTAACTGTTATGACTGTAGAAGAGGTAGTAGAGATAAGTACTTCTTATGCTAAATTACTAGAAGATAGAGATAAATTTATTGCATTTATAGAAGATCTTTATCTATTTTGGAGAAGACTTGAAAGATATACTATAGTTCATAGATATAAAGTTCAACAGGGCCTTGCAGCAGTAAGTTTTACTGAAGCAAATGCAAATTTTTCAACTCTTATTTTACAATTATATAGAAAAATTGAAATGCATGTTGTGGGATATCAACCAAAAGTTTATAGACAAATACCGGCAGGTGGGAATGCTTGTATAATGATTCACGAGATGGAATGGGTGAGACCAAATGGCTATGAGTTGTTGGAAGAAGTTCCATTTATCGATCATATTCTTTTAGAAACACCTTTTATTACTTATCCTAAAAAGAATACAAGGGATGGAATGTTTAGTGAAATTAAATACAATCCTCTAAAATATGCTCAAATAAATAAAGAACACTGGTTTTGTTATCCGGCTAAGATAGGAGGATTATTAACTTTTATATACTTCCATAGAGATTTTATGGAACATGGAATAACTTTATGTAATTTATTTGAAATGGCTAGAAGTGAAGAAACTAGAGGTAGAAAACCAGATATCATATATGTATTCGGTGCTAAGGATGATGATGAAGAGCTAAAAACCGTATTTTTTGATGATGCTGAAAATGATATAATGCTTGGTTATGTAAACCATTCTGAAAAAATTGATTATTTTGGCTATATAAAAAAGATGACGTTAACTTTGTATAATCTACTTATGATAAAGAGAGGATTCTTACCAATACACGGATCAATGGTAAACATCGTATTGAAAAGTGGAGATGAAGCAAATGTTGTTATTATGGGAGATAGTGGTGCAGGAAAGTCTGAAAGCTTGGAAGCCTTTAGAGGACTAAGTGAGGACTATATCTCAGATATGACTATTATCTTTGACGATATGGGTACGTTTAAAATAGAAGATGATAAAATTATAGGATATGGAACAGAAATAGGCGCATTTGTTAGACTTGATGATTTAGATCAAGGATATGCATTTAAAGAAATGGATAGGAGTATATTCATGAATCCAGATAAAGTTAATGCAAGACTTGTTGTACCAGTTGCATCATATAAGGAAATAATGAAAGGGCATGCAGTAGATTTCTTCTTCTATGCTAATAATTATGATAGTGTGAAAGACGGCGAAAAGTATTTAGATTACTTTGAAACTCCTGAAGATGCAATGAAGGTGTTTAAAGCAGGTGCTAGAATGGCTAAAGGAACAACTACTGAAAAGGGGTTAGTAGAATCATTCTTTGCAAATCCATTTGGACCTGCTCAAAAGCAAGCTGAAACTAACATTCTTATAGAAAAGTATTTCAATAAAATGTTTGAAAGCGGACAAGTTAAAGTTGGACAAATCAGAACATGTTTAGGAGTAAAAGGACAAGAGAAGGAAGGTCCAAGAAATGCTGCTATTGAATTGTTTGATGAAATAAGAAAAATGAAAAAATAGAGTTTCAATATTACGTTGTATAAAAAAGGATTAAGGTGCTTTTGCTCCTTAATCCTTTTTAAATTTATCTTTTAAAGATTTGAATATACTATTTAATTGCTTGTACGAACGATTTGAGATGCTATACCTAAAATTTTTATTATTAATGGTGAATTTAAACTTGCCAAATAATGATTCAAAAGTTCTAAATTTGTTAGCAGCTTTTTCTTTTGTAAAACTAAATATTATGCTGGGCTTTTCAGTCAAAAAGTTAACAGGCACAAACTGAAATGCATAGAACATTTTATCAAATTGGATAAGTGAAATTATAGTTAAACAAAAATCGATTATAAAATAAATTATAATAGCAGAAATAAATATCTCACCTAATGTTTTTGGTATATTTACAATTAAATCGTTAACGAGTGGATGAACTAATTTAATTATTGCAACTTCACCTACGCCCCAAAGCAGCGAGTAAAGTAAGCAAATTCTTCCGTGTAAATTAAATGGGTCATCTGTATAGTCCCACCATTTAGTTTTAAAGGTCTTTTCGAGAATGAATCCAGTAATATACTCTAGAACTGATGTAAAGAAAGAAGCTAAGAAGAACAATATGAAAACATTATTTTTGTAGCTATCAAGGAATGTTACTAGAAATACTACTCCAAATCCATATATCGGACAAAAGGGACCGTATAAAAAACCTCTATTAACAAATCTACGTTCATTCTTAAAATAATATAAGACCTCAAGACACCAACCGGCAAAAGAATAAAGTGCAAAGAAATATATTAAATTATATAAATTTAGATTTAATATTGTACGCAAATAGATACCTACCTCCTATTAAACATTCATGTAACAAATTTTATTTTATTATATATCAAAAGGTGGACATATAACATTAATTTTACATTAAAAATTCCTTACTGAATCTTAAGAAAGTGATGTGAATTCTGTTCTAAACTATACAAATTCTAAAGCTATGTTTTATATCGGTTATAATATTCAGATAATTCAATATATGAAATAAAAAAATATTCTCTTTTTTGTTAGAGAATATTTTAACTAAGAATATTATAAAAATATTTTATCTAGTTGCAGTAGTTCTGTCTCTCATTAGAAGGGAAATAGAGACTAAACCAGCAATTCCAATCAAACAGTAAATAACTCTAGTTATTGCTGAAAAAGTTCCGAATAGAACACTAACTATGTTAAAATCAAAGAGACCAACTAATCCCCAGTTTACAGCTCCTATAATTACGAGTATAAGTGAAATTGTATTTAATGTTTTCATAAAAACACACTCCTTATTATAATATAAACATAGTATGTATTTAAAAATGTGTTTTTATGCTATATTTAAGAAAATTTTATAAAGATATATTTCTATCTATAGGTTGAGATAAGGATACAAAAGTATCAGTTCTTTGAATGCCATCAATATTATTTATTTTGTTTAATAATACATCTTGTAAATCTGTAATATTTGTACATACAATTTTAGCAAACATAGAGTAATTACCAGTTGTTAAGTGTAATTCTACAACTTCTTTTATAGTTGACATTTTATCAAATACAGCATTAAAAGAAGAAGTTTTATCAACATATATTCCAACAAAACAACATACATCATATCCTAGTTTAGGAAGATCTAATATTATTCTAGATCCTTTTATTATTCCCATGTCTTCCATCTTTTTCATTCTTACATGGATAGTTCCGCCACTAACGTGACATATTCTGGCAATTTCTAAGTAAGGAGTTCTGCAATCTTTTATTAATAAGTCAAGTATTTGTAAATCTAATTCATCTAAATGGTTATTAGAGATTAAAGTCATGATATCACCTCATATTATTCATTAATATACTTTTTTTTATTTTATCAAATTTATACAGAAATTTAAAGAAAAAACTATAAAATTGATAAAATACTTTTATTTTATTAATATTTTCATAAAATTTACTCCTATTTCATAGAAATAAAAATTTATAAAGTTAAAATGATATAAAAGGAATGCTTGATAATAATTAATAGATAAATTATCATTAACCATATAGATTCTTTTAAAGGAGGAGATTTAAGCAGATGAGCATTTTGACAACGATTTTATTATTTGTAGTAACGTTACTTATTATAGGAGCAGCTTTTTTGATATGTAGAAAATTTATATTTAGAAAAATACATATAAATAAGTGGATTCCTTTATCAATAGCTATAGCATTATTTATAATTCAGATATTTGTAGATAAGACTAATGTGTTCCTTACAAGTGGATTATCAATTTTCACAGTATTATTTTTCTTATGGTTTATGGATATTACACAAAAAGGCGGACCTAAGAAGCAAGGAAAACAAATAGTCATAAAGCCAAAGGCAAAACCAAATAGAGTAAAGAAAAATAAATAATCTCAAAATTATGTAAAGTATGAATAACAAATACGTAACTTTGAGTTATGCGATAATCAACGAAATGAGTAGCATACATTTGTTCCAGTTTCTAAGGAGTTTTTATGGGTGGATTCTAAGATTAAAAGTTGTTCCAAAATGCTGGCCTCAAAAATAAGTTTTGAACTAGCATATTTGGAACAACTCTTAATCTAAGAATCACTACCATAAAAATTCCTTATGAAACATTCCACAAAAGTATGCTACTCATTTCTATTTGATACTTGTTTCAAAGGATAAGTTAGGTTAATATTTGAGTTAGGGATATCCCGATTAAATAGTTGGATTATAAGATAATTAGAGCTATAAGTTTGCTAAAACTTTGATTTGATATCTTCACTAGAAATTATAAACATTTTTGTACCCATACAGGCATAATATGGAGAAAACATTTGAAAATGAGCTGTTAAAGGTTCTTAAGCAGAGAATCAAAATCTTTGATTTGGAGTGAATCGCTTACTCAGCGAACGAATGTGAGTCGAGTTTCCTATGTAGGTTGTTCCACTTTAGCTTGTCAAACTGAAAGTTGGAGCGTGCTAAAGTGGATGCAGCCTGCAACTAAGAACCTTCAGCGATATTTTCATAGTTTTTCGGAATAAAAATTTTTATAATTTCGGAAAGGAACACATAAGTCTAAGTTACGTGTTGTTTATCTATGATTTAAAGTATATTCCATACCAGAAAGAAAAGGTACTCAGTTGTTCCATTTTCTAGATAATATTCCACAACAGAGTACCTTTTCTTTCGACTTGCTATACCTATAACTATAAGTTTTACTGTGGATATAATAGTTTAGTTTCTAAAGATAGGAGAACTTATTGCGATTTTACCATTATCTAATACAATTTTGATTACATACCATAATTCATTTTCACGAGCTTCATGATTATATAAATATTTAACTTTATTAAGATTCAAGTCGGTTATTTTTTTTACGACAACTCCGCCAGAAGATAAAATATCTATTTCAGATATTTTATGAGATGGATCATGAGCGAAAATTGAAAACTGTAGATTATTATCATTTAGAGATAGAATATCGCCCATGAAATCATTATTTATTGTAAAGTACATGATTAGAGATCTGGATTCAGTAGAGTATGTGCGGCGATTTCTAAACGCGTCTATTAGTGAAGCATTTGTAAGTTCATCGGCAATTATGCAGGTTAAGTTTTCATCATCGCCGAAATTTAATCTATGATTATCTTGCCCATTTATAGCACCTAACTTCCATTTTTTATCGAGTAGGTAGTAATAGTATTTTTCATATCTTTGATACTTATTAGGAGAGGAACCATTTCCAACTTCTATTGATGTGATTAATTTATTTAGAATCGGATTATATTCAAGGTATTCTATAGACTTATGTGGATGATTAATTGAAATAAATGCATTGGGATTATTAAGCATCCAGAGAACTAATAATTGAAGATTATTTACTGTACCTGTAAAAAATCTGTTTGAGTTTATTATGTTTATATCTCCGAAAGGCTCGGTTTTACTTTCAAAGCCTATTAACGCTAAAAAATTCTCGTACTTTTTATTATAGCGTGTGGCTAAATATTTAGATGCATCCCATTTACTTAATTCGTTGCTTTTTATGTGAACGGTTTTTGTTAAATAATTATTATGATCAGTTAAAATTAAAAAATCAAGCCCATTATGCCTTGCGTAATCAAAGGCCTCAATAGGTGTGCCGCGTCCTGTTGAAAAGCCGCAATGAGCATGAGGGATACCATAATAGAAGTGGAGATCATCTATATTAAAGTTGTTTTTAGGTGACTTTCTTTTACCCAATATTATTACCTCTAAAAATTATTTATAATATATATTATTAGGTAACTAATTAAAATAATGACAATAACCTAAAACTAATGATAAAATAACTTTAGATTTAGAGAGGTGAGAATTAATGATTAAAAATTTTAAGAGTAAAAAACCTAACTTGGATAATGAGTTATATATTGCGGAAACAGCAGTAGTTATCGGAGATGTAACTCTTAAAAAGAATACTAATATATGGTTTGGTGCAGTCCTTAGAGGCGATGAGGAACCTATAACTATAGGAGAAAATACAAATATTCAAGAAAACTGTGTAATACATGTTGATCGTGGAAATAATGTAGTTATTGGGGATGGATGTACTATAGGCCATGGTGCAATAATACATGGATGCAGTCTAAAGAACAATGTACTAGTTGGAATGGGCGCTATAGTTTTAAATGGTGCTAAAATAGGTGACAATACTATTATAGGTGCAGGAAGTTTAGTTACTCAAAATAAGGAATTTGAAGATGGAGTTCTAATTCTTGGTAATCCTGCAAAAGTGATACGAAAATTAGAAGAAGAAGAAATAGAAGGAATTAAAGAATCAGCCTTGCATTATGTAGAGTTAAGTAAGGAGTTTAAATAAAATTCGTTAAATTTATGGAGGAATAACTATATGATAACAATTGGACAATATAATAAACTAAAAGTAAGTAAGAAAGTAGATTTTGGATACTATCTTGAAGATAATTTTGGAGACGAAGTTTTACTGCCTAATAGTGCAGCGAAAGGTCATGAAATAAAAGAGGGCGATAATTTAGAAGTATTTATTTATAGAGATTCAAAAGACAGATTAATCTCAACTTTAAAAAAACCATATTTAACAGTTGGGCAAATAGGTTATTTAGAAGTTGTAAGTCAAAATAATATTGGAGCATTCGTAAATTTTGGTCTTGAGAGGGACTTATTTGTTCCATTAAAGGAACAAGGTTATAAGCTTAAAGAAGGCAAGAAATATCTATTTTACATGTATGTAGATAAAACTGATAGATTAGCAGCAACGACTAGAATACATCCATACTTAGATTTAGCTGAGGAAGGAAAATATAAAGTTTCAGATGAAGTGGAAGTAATAGTTTATGAAACTAATGAGAATGGTACTTTAAATGTAGCAGTGGATGGGGAATATAGAGGATTAATTTTAGCAACTGAGCATTTTGATTTCATATATCCAGGACAACAAATAAAAGCAAGAGTTAAGAGAATTTATGAAGATGGAACTATTGGAATAACAACAAGAAAGAAAAGATTAGAAGCAAGAAGTGAATTAAGCGAAACAATACTTAAATATTTAAAAGAAAATGGTGGATTTATGCCATATAACGATAAATCTGCTCCTGAAGATATAAAGAAAGAATTTAATACAAGTAAAAATTACTTTAAGATGACATTAGGTGGATTAATGAAAGAAAAGTTAATTACACAAGATAAAGAAGGAACTAGACTTTTATAAATTTATAATAATAACTGAAAATATAGATAATGTCATATGTTGTTTTAGAAACTAAAATAATTAATATTATAATAGGCGGAGTATTTTATTACCTGGCCTATTATAATATTTATTTAATCAAAAGACATAATTATAATAAAATTAAGTTTGATTTTTTCTTCGAATTACAGAAATACTTAAATTGAATTTTGTTCTAAGTTTTTTAAAACCTAAAATTATAAATCCTAGTAAAGTAATGCTAACTACTGAGCCTACGCAAGAAAATCCGCAAGTACCACAAGAACCTGTACATCTTTCTGGTTTAATAATTTGGGTGGCTGTAGGAACAATATTAATTGAGGCTGCACTTAATCCAATTAGCAAGGATTTTAGTTTTTTCATATTTTATCGCCTCCAACCTCGACGCCGAACACGGTTCTACTCGTCTGTTTGTTCCAATTAGATTCACCAGTTCCAAAAGTTAAGGCTTTTTTTGGACATGAATGTTCGCATTGATGGCATGTTATACAATTATGAATATTATAAGTTAATGTGTTATCAGAATTTTGCAGTGCTCTCATAGGGCAATCCTTAACGCATAATTTACAAGAGACACAATTTTCCTTTGAGTATTTTAATTTATAGGTAAAGGGTAATTTTGCTCCAACAAAATGAAGAAGATTCTGAGTTGCACCAACAGGACAAAAGTAACTGCAATAACCTCTTCCGCCTTTTGCAAATGCTCCTAAAAGTATAAGCCAAATAAAACCAGTTATAATATTAGTAGAGCCTAATACAGCTAAATCCCATGTAGTCAACCCAGAAATTAATTTTTCCAGCAATGTGTAATTACAATAGGCGCATATTACTGAAATTCCTAAGATGGGAGATACTACAAATCCTGATAAAATACCATAACGAATAGGTGTTGGGTTTATATTTTTTTGCCAATTAATTTGGAATCTTTCAGGGACAAGTCTACTCAAATATTCGGAAATCGCACCAGCAACGCATAGCCGTCCGCAAAAAAAAGGTCCAATTAAAAATGCTGATACTATTAAAAACATCATAATAATACCTGTTGTAGTTAATAAGCTAATACCTTTTCCGGTAAACAAGCCTTGTACTCCCATTCTAAAGCATGCACCGTGTATATTTTTACTTCCATTTAGGTGAAATATGCCTATAAGTATTCTCTGAATTAAGGTAAATGGAGAGTAAAATAATGCAAATCCCAATAGGTAACCTAAAGATCTTTTTATTAAATATTTCTTTGATTCTTTCATCTTTTTCAATCTCCTGTTATTTTATTTCGAACCAGAATTAATTATTTCAATTGGAAGTTCATTAATCAAATCTCCTGTATTTATATCAGAAAAAACAAGCGTTCCGCTGGAGATTACTTCATTATTAATATCTTTTCTGGGAATATTAAAAGTAAGTTGAAGGTTTACTCCATTTCCTGCTTCTATTGGTCTGGTAAAGATTTTACTTTTATTATCAAAAGACTTGTCTGTTGAATTTATATCGATATCATAAGGGAAATCTTCGGCTTTTACTTTCAATAAAACTACTCTTTCAGTATTGTTTATTATACCGCTTCCGCTGGATATAGTTATTTTGCCAGGTTGCACTATTCTTTTTGGAATTCCCTGATTTGCAACATCATAAATTATAGTTTTGTCTTTTTTATCATTCAAATTTAAAGTAAAAGTAGAAGTTTCTTTTGTTAAAGAAGCTTTATAATATCCTGCGAGTAGAATTATTGATGTGGCTAATATAAAAAATGTAAAAGAAATAATTAAGTTTCGTATACTTATTCTGTTCATTATTGTCCCCCTTTAAAAAATAAAAAAGGCTAAGTACTTATTTTTTAAAATAGGTACTTAGCCTCCAGATTTCCAGTCAACTAAATTTTATTTAATTATTAAAGACATCTTAATATTAATAAATATAATATTATCTTAATTGATAATTGTCAATATAATTACTGAAAAAAATAAGTTTTCATATGGAATTACTATATTATAAATTTTATTGTACATCATTTGATATTCTTGTTCTAAATAATAAATTTTTAAGTGCTTTCCAATTAAATGGTATTAATGGATAGAAATATTTATCACCAGCTATTGTTTTAGTGCTTCCCATTACTATAAGAATAAATAAGATACCGCCTATAAATCCCCAGAAGCCAAAGAATCCGCAAAGTACTAATAGAATCATTCTTGCAAATTTTAAAGCAAAATTCATTTCTATACTAGGTTGAGTAAAATCTCCAATTGTTACTATGGACATATATAATATAGATTGAGGAATAAACCAGCCAGTTTTAATTGCATATTCGCCAAGGATTAAACCTCCAATTAAAGACATTGCACTTCCAAGTGGGCTTGGAGTATTTAAGCCAGCTAATTTTAATACATCTACTGCAAATTCTAAGAGTATGAATTGGTACAGTATAGGAATTGCAAAGTAGTCCTGAGGTTTTAAAAAATCAAAATAACTTGGCAAGAAAATATTTCCATTTACAAAAAGTAAATAAAGAGGCGTTATCAATATTGTTACGAGCATTACTAAGTTTCTAACAATCCTTAAATAATTTCCTGTAAATAGAGGGAAATAATAATCATTTACATCTTGTAGAAAATCAAAAATTCCAGTTGGAAGAATTATGACGTTTGGAGAATTATCAACAATGACGATTATTTTCCCTTCAACTATGTGTGCAGCAGCTACATCAGGTCTCTCAGTAAACCTTACTTTTGGAAATGGATTAAGCCAATTTTTTTTACACATAACATCAACTAAACTTTGATCAGAAAGCGTTAAGGCTTTTATATCTACATTAGATAAGCTTTTAACTATTAAATCATGTACTTTATTATCTGCAACGCCATCTAAATATGCAATACAAACGTCTGTTTTTGATACACTTCCAACTTGATGTATTTCAAATACTAATCGGGGATCTCTTATTCTCCTTCTAATAAAACCAGCATTAAATACTAATTTTTCAATGAATCCATCTCTCCCACCCCTTAAAGTCTTTTCTTTTTCAGGTTTTGATGAATCCGAACCAGGATATGTACGTAAGTCCAAGAGTATAAATGAATCATAACCGTCAATATACATTATTGTCTGACCAGATAATAATGCTATTAGAATTTTGTCTAAATCACCTTCACTCTTAACAGATACATGGGAAACTTTATTATTAATAAAATCATTAACTGTTTTATATGAATTCATATTTTCAGGGGTTAATTTAAAAAATGATTTTAATATTTCCTCCATGATAGCATCTTTAATAAATCCATTTAAAAAATATAAGACAGAACTTCTTCCACCAACAACAAAGTGTCTTTCAACAATATCGAAACTTTTATCTACCACCAAATTGGAATGAATTAAATCAACATTTTGTTGGTAATTATTTGTGACATTCAAATTATCTTACCTTCTCTCTATATTGAAATATTACATATGTAGTATGTGATATATTAAAAATAGTATTCATAGTTTATTTTTTGACAATGTAAAATATTGTTAGGGGGAGATTATATAATTTATGTAAAGGGTGTATTATAAAAAAGGAATTATAGGTTAGAATGTTAAAAAAATTAAGTGTAGTACTTTTTAATATGTGAAAAGTTCCTAATTGTGCTGACGCACTTTTTTTAAATGTGCATACCTTAATAGTATAAAAAACTGTTAGAAGGTGAAATGAATGTGCGGTATCGCTGGATTAGTTAATTTTAAAGAGAATATAGTTCAAGATAAAGATATATTAAATAATATGATAAAGACATTAGAGAAGAGAGGCCCAGATGCTAAGGGATATTATATTTCTCCTAATGTTCTCCTCGGGCATAGAAGGTTAATTGTTGTAGATCCTAAAGGTGGATTACAACCGATGACAAAAGTTTTTCAAGGAAAAAAATATACATTAGTTTATAATGGAGAATTATATAATACTGAAGATTTAAGAAAAGAATTAAAAAGCCAAGGATTTACATTTGATTCTTACTCAGATACGGAAGTATTGCTTACATCATATATATATTGGGGTAAAGAATGTGTTAACAAATTAATAGGTATTTTTGCGTTTGGAGTATTTGATGAGGATAAAAGAGAAGTCTTTTTAGCAAGAGACCAAATGGGGGTTAAGCCTTTATTCTATACTGTGCATAACAATACTTTAGTATTTGGTTCAGAAATAAAAACTATTTTTGCAAATCCAAGGATTAAAAGAGAAGTTGATACAGAAGGCTTAACAGAAATTTTTGGACTTGGACCAGCTACAATACCAGGAAGTGGAGTGTTTAAAAATATAAAAGAAGTTGCACCAGCAAATTGTCTGTTAGCTTCAGGCGATGGAGAAATTAAAACGTGGGAATACTGGACAGTTGAGGCAAGAGAATGTAAAGAAACTCCGGAAGAAGCAATCGTTCATGCAAGGGAACTGTTAATAGATGCAGTTAAAAGGCAATTGGTTGGAGATGTACCACTTTGTACATTCCTGTCAGGTGGACTAGACTCCTCAATTATTTCTGTAATAGCTGCAGAGGAGTTTAGAAAAAAAGGAAAGAAACTTACTACCTATTCAATTAATTATGAGGATAACGAAAAATATTTTAAGCCATCACTATTCCAACCTACATCAGATGAATATTGGGCACAAGAGATGTCAAAATTCATTGATAGTAATCATAGAAATGTAATTTTAAATCATACAGATTTAGCACTAGCTTTAAAAGATGCAGTTATTTCAAGAGATTTACCTGGTATGGCAGATATAGATTCGTCTATGCTTTTATTTTGCAAGGAAATTCGTAAGGATTTTGTAGTTGGATTAACTGGAGAGTGTGCAGATGAAATTTTTGGAGGATATCCTTGGTTTACAAGAGATGAAATGTTTTATTTAGATACTTTTCCATGGTCAAGATTTGTTAATGACAGAAAGGCTATAGTTAATAAGAGTCTAAAGAATATGCCATTAGAAGAATTGGTTAAAGCTCAATATCAAAAATCTCTAAGTAAAGTTCCTCATATTGATGGGGAAAGTAAAAGGGATTATAGAATGAGAGAAGTATCATATCTAAACTTAAAATGGTTTATGGTACAGCTTCTAACAAGAAAAGATAGGGTTAGTATGTATAATGGATTAGAGGCAAGGGTTCCATTTGCTGATATTAGATTAGTAGATTATGCTTTTAATTTACCAGCAGATATAAAGTTATATAAGGGTAGAGAAAAAGGATTATTAAGAGCAGCTTTTGAAGGAATATTACCGAATGATATTATTTATAGAAAAAAGAGCCCATATCCTAAGACACATAATCCAGTCTATACAGATATAGTATGTAAGATGATAACTGATATATTAAATAAAAAGTCTTCCCCTATCCATGATATTATAGATGAAAAAGTTGTTAGAGAAATCATCGATACAAGGGGAGACTCATATAAAGCACCATGGTATGGTCAACTAATGACAGGACCTCAGTTATTAGCTTATTTAGTCCAAGTGAATATTTGGCTTGAAGAATATAAAGTAAATATATTAGTTTAGCGTATATAGATAAACTACATGTAATTTAAAATTATGCGAAGACTAACCGAAAGAGAAGGTGCTCTGTTACTCGGTTTCTAGAGAATTTAGCTGTGAATTTCTAACAGTAGAAGTTGTACAGCTAAATTCTCAATGAAACACTGCGTAAAAGAGCACCTTCTCTTTCTGATGTTGTAGAGGTTTCAAAGTATAAATCAAACTCATAATAGGTTTATCTATATAGGGTTCACAATTGATGATTACATATATTGCAGCATATATAATGAGTAACATCATGACAAATTTGACTAGCATAAGATTAATTACTATTGAGGAACCCTATATGGGTATCGAAATCAAATATTTGGCTGATTAGATAAACATCTTGCAGTGTAGAACATCACTATAGATATTAGACTTATATAAGAAAATGCATAAGACCACAGTAAGGGAGAGTACTCTTTTGTGCAGTGTTACATTAGAGAATATGTTGCAGGTATTTCTTCAGTAGAAGTTGTTCCATGTGCGCTTGTCACAATGAATATTGGGAGCATGCGTACATAGTGCAACTTATACTGATAGAAATCCGCAACATATTCTCTTAGTAACCGAAACAACAGAGTACTCTCCCTTTCGGTTGGTTATGTCATAAATTTAAGATTTTAATTATACTTGAATTTTACAGATATCTCTTTGATTTCACCTTTAGAATTTTTTCTAATTGTGAAGTGTTTAATATCTTGGAAGTTATTTTCTAATTGATAACTTAATTCTGTAATAGTAGCTTTAACTTTCTTAGTTAAATCGCCATCTTCAATAACTTGGAATCTTGATTTTCTACAAGTTGTTTCTTCGTTTTGATCATCAAGAATTACATAATATTCAGCAGCCTCTTCTATTACAATATACTCCTTATTTAAACTTAAAGTCGAACACAAATTATTATCTATACATCTTACTATCATTGTTTACTACCTCCTACATCCCTTTTATAAGATAAATTTTATTATATATGTTATTCGTTTTCAATAAAATTTAGCGAGATAAAAAAACTTTGGTATAATTCATAAAAAATAATATTTAAAATAGGACAATATCATAATTATTATTTAAGAATTATTTATGATATTTTACAATTTTAAATAATTCATTAAGAATAAATGGTATGAGCGATATACAGATAACTAATCCCCAATCTCTAGCGCTTAAAATGAATACATTGAATACACTAGCAAAGAATGGAATAACAATAATTAAAAGTTGAATACAGATACCTAGTAGTATTGAAAATAGTAAGTATTTGTTTTTGAGAATTCCAATCTTGATAAGTGGTTTTTCTCTATTTCTCATAGAAAGTGAAAAGAATAATTGAGAAAAACTTAAAACTACAAATGCTAAAGTTTGAGCGTGAACTAAAGATCCAGGATATAATATTTCACCAAAGAGGAAAGCAGCTAAGGTTACACCACCAATTAATATACCGTTTATTCCAAGGAATAATCCCATATGTTCAGCAAAAAGAGATTCTTTTGGATCTCTAGGTGGATGTTCCATGACACTTGAATCCTTTGGATCTACTCCAAGAGAAAGTGCAGGAAAACTATCTGTTATTAAGTTTACCCATAAAATATGAATTGGTAATAATGGTGGATCTAAATTAAATAAAATGGCTATAAATAAAGCGACTATTTCACCTAGGTTGCAGGACAACAAAAATATTATAGATTTTCTGATATTTGTATATATATTTCTACCTTCTTCTACAGCTGCTACTATGGTAGTAAAGTTATCATCCGTTAAAATCATATCTGCAGCACCTTTTGCTACATCAGTACCTGTAATTCCCATAGCAACTCCTATATCGGCAGCTTTTAATGATGGAGCATCATTAACACCATCACCAGTCATTGAAACAATATTTCCGTGAAATTTAAATGCTTTTACAATTTTAACCTTGTTTTCAGGAGAAACTCTTGCAAAAACTTTATAACTACTAACTATGTCATTAAATTCGTTATCACTATAAGTATCAATTTCAGCGCCTGTCATACACTGATTTATATTGTTTGCAATTCCAAGCTCGCTAGCAATTGCAAAAGCTGTATTTTTATGGTCTCCTGTTATCATTATAGGGGTTATTCCAGCCTGTTTGCATAAAGTAATTGATGGTTTGACTTCTTGTCTTGGAGGGTCTATCATACCCATTAGACCAACAAAAATTAGGTCTTTTTCAAGAGCATTTATGCTTATGCTCTCATCTTGTATATCTTTATAGCTTAATCCTAGGACTCTCAAAGCATCATCAGACATCATGTTTGAAAAGTTAAGTATTTCATCTTTCATTTCTGGAGTAAAATCAATTATTTCTCCATTTAAAAATATTTTAGTTGAGATTTTAAGCAAGTTATCGATAGCTCCTTTTGTGAACACTTTAAAATATGAATCATATTTATTTACTGTAGTCATTAACTTTCTATCTGAATCAAAAGGAATCTCATCAACTCTTGAATGGTTTGAACTTAAATCTTCTTTATATAAGTTATATTTAATTCCGGCGTCCAATAGAGCTATTTCGGTAGGATCGCCTGTTTTAGTACCATTTTTTGAGGTAGCATCGTTGCATAATATCATTCCTTCAAACAACAACTTAGTATCATTATCATCTAAATTGCAGTCATCTATAGAAATAATAATATTATTAATGCAGCACTTCTTTATTGTCATAGCATTTAAGGTTAGAGTTCCAGTTTTGTCGGAGCAGATTATATTAACTGAACCTAAAGTTTCAACTGCTGGAAGTTTTTTTACGATTGAATTTTGTTTTATCATCCTTTGAACACCCATTGCTAATACTATTGCAACTATAGCTGGAAGTCCTTCTGGAATTGCAGCAACAGCTAAACTTATAGCAGTTAAGAGCATTTCAAACCAGTCTCTTCCTTGAAACATAGAAATGACAAATATTAATACACAAATCCCGACGGCACCAAACCCTAAGGTTTTACCAAGAGATGCTAGCCTTCGTTGAAGAGGTGTTGTATTATCTTCTTCTTTGCTTAATAGATCAGCTATCTTACCTATTTCAGTTTTCATGCCTGTGCTTACGACAACACCAGTTCCACGGCCATAGGTAACTAAAGTAGACATAAAGGCCATATTAACCATATCTCCAATAGGAACATTTTCATTTGAAATAGTAATATTGCTATCTTTTTCAGCGGGGACAGATTCACCTGTAAAAGCAGATTCGTCTATTTTTAAGTTAGCACTCTCAATTAATCTTAAATCTGCAGGTAAGTACCTACCAGCATCGAGTATAATAATATCGCCTATAACTACTTCCTCTGAAGGTATTTCTTTGATAATGCCATCCCTTTTTACTATAGCCTTTGGAGTAGATAATTTTTTCAAAGCTTCGAGGGATTTCTCGGCCTTCGATTCTTGGACTACTCCAATAAGAGCATTTATTAAAATTACAAGTAATATTACAATAGCATCACTATATTCATGCATAAAGATAGAAATAATAGCAGCCCCCAAAAGTATATAGATCATAACATCATTTATTTGAGATAAGAAAAGTTGCCAAATACTCTTTTTCTTTTGGGAAGTTAATTTATTTTCACCATACTTTTCAAGTCGGCTTTTGGCCTCTAATTCCGAGAGACCTGTATTGGAATCGACGTTTAATTCGTTTAGAACATCTTGTGAGGGTATTTTGAACCACATGGATACTATCACTCCATTCAAATATTTTAGTATGTATAATATATATATTAGAATCTTTTCCAAATTATATACGTGGGAAAAAATGAAATTGGAGAAAAGAGAAGAGTTTATATGTTATTTTGTATTAAACTTCGAATAGGCAATACATTTTGAATCAAAATATAAGTGGAGAAAAAGGCATAACTTTGATATAATTGATTAAGTATATGAAATAAGTAATTACATATTAGAGAGTATGAAATATATTTACCTATAATACATTTTTGTATTTGATTTAAGAAAGGATTGAGTGTGGGATGGAGATTGGGAGAGTAAGAAGAGGGACTGTAACCTCTGAAAGAAAGATAGTATCTGAAAAAAAAGATTTCTCAAGAAGTTTTAGCCAAGAAAGACATAAAAAATCGGAAGAACAACTCAATAAGATGATAGATGATATTAAAAAAAGAGGAAATAAATTAGTTGCTACAAAAACTTATGTTGATGTAGTTATGTATAAAAAGATGATAAAGGAATATTTAGAATCAATATTAAAGTTTATGTATGAAACAAAGAAAGACATTAGCTTTTGGCAAACTCAATATTTTATAACTATTGACACTATTGATGCTAAGCTAGAAGAATTAACAAACTCTCTTCTTTCAGAAGAAAAAATGAACATAAATATTGCATCAACAATCGATGAAATACAAGGAATGATTGTTGATATATATAGATAAACAACTTGTAACTTAGACTTATGTAGTGACTTACCGAAATTATAAATATTTTTATTCCGAAAAGCTATGAAAATATCGCTGAACGTTCTAAGTTGCAGGTTGCATCCACTTTAGCATG
>Ga0209281_1000771_pt1 | contig 30582 bp, 31 predicted proteins | sample MedtruBG_FD_187514 | JGI IMG/M metagenome (GOLD analysis project Ga0209281, IMG submission 187514) | Root nodule microbial communities of legume samples collected from California, USA - Medicago truncatula BG (SPAdes) (version 2) | ecosystem: Host-associated > Plants > Roots > Nodule | place... | reverse complement strand
GAGTCTGGGCCGTGTCTCAGTCCCAATGTGGCCGATCACCCTCTCAGGTCGGCTACGCATCGTCGCCTTGGTGAGCCGTTACCTCACCAACTAGCTAATGCGACGCGGGTCCATCTCATAGCGGATTACTCCTTTAATTGCTATTTCATGCGAAACTACAATCTTATGCGGTATTAATCTTCCTTTCGGAAGGCTATTCCCCTCTATGAGGCAGGTTACCCACGTGTTACTCACCCGTCCGCCGCTAATCCGTTCCCGAAGGAACTTCATCGCTCGACTTGCATGTGTTAAGCACGCCGCCAGCGTTCGTCCTGAGCCAGGATCAAACTCTCAATAAAAAGTTTAATCTTAGCTTACTCAAAAAAAATTGCTGGTTTACTTAAATGTATTTATATCATTCTGTTCAATTTTCAAAGACCAATTTTCTTTCTTACAACATATTGTCGTAATTTTTTATCACCCTCAAGCGACTTTCTTAGTATACCACTTGAAGTTCGTACTGTCAATATATTTTTTCAAAATCTTTTAAACTTATTATTAATGATTTCTTTATAAATATTTATGTCTCTTGACGACGTGTTTTATCTTAACATACTTATATATTAATTTTTCATATATATAGTCTGATTATATTGATTTAAGTTTAATTTTCTTCATAATTATCCATTTTATTTAATATTACTTACTATGATACGCCAGGTCCATATGATACTTTATTTATTCCTTATATATAGTTAACATATATAAAAAGAGGTCATTTAACATATTTTCAATATTGTTAAATGACCTTTTTTTAATTTTCTGATATTAATATTATTCTTCTATCTCATTAGTTTCAGTCTCAACTGATTCAACTGATTCTTCTTCTGGATCATCACTACTTAGTATTTTAGCTATAGCGACTACTTTTTCATCATCATTAGTTCTCATTAATGTTACTCCCATTGCAGATCTGCTTGTAACTGAAATATCAGAAACATTAATTCTAATTGCTACTCCACTAGAATTGATAAGCATTAATTCATCATCAACTTTACATATTGTAGCTCCTGCTAATTTTCCTGTTTTCTCACTAATCTTATAGGTTATTAATCCTACTCCGCCTCTATTTTGTAACTTATACTCAGTAATAGGCGTCCTCTTTCCATATCCATTTTCGCTAATTACAAGTAATTCTTCTCCTTCAACAGCAATATCCATACATACTGCTACATCATCTTCTTTTAAGTTAATAGCCTTAACCCCTGATGCGGTTCTTCCCATAGATCTTACATCTTTTTCGGTAAACTTAACAGCATACCCATTTTGGGTAACTACCATAATATTAGCATCTCCATAGGTATTTTTTACTTTAAGTAACTCGTCTCCATCTTTTAAACTTATTGCAATTAATCCACTTTTCCTTAAATTCTTAAATTCACTTAGTGGAGTTTTCTTTACTATACCTTGCTTAGTTCCCATAAACAAGAATCCTTCTTTTCTATCATCTGTTACGGTTAATACCGTTTGAATTTTTTCATCAGACTCTATAGCAATGAGATTTATTAAATTTGTACCTTTCGCTTGTCTTCCAGCATCAGGTATTTCATAAGCTCTTAGCTTATATACTCTTCCTTTATTCGTAAAGAATAATACATCTGAGTGGGTTGATGTTATCATTAATTGTTCAACAAAATCATCTTCTTTTGTTGACATCGCCTGGATACCCTTACCACCCCTTCTTTGTGAAGAGTAAGTATCTGCCGAAATTCTTTTTATATATCCAGAGTGAGTTAATGTTATAACTACATCTTCTACTTGTATTAAATCTTCTATATCAATCTCATTTATTATCTTTTCTATTTTACTTCTTCTTTCATCTGAATACTTAGCTTTTATCTCTAATAATTCATCTTTAATTACACCTAATAATTTTTCTTCACTTGCTAAAATAGATTTTAGATATTCTATTTGTTTCATCAATTCATTAAACTCTTCCTCAATCTTATCTCTTTCTAATCCAGTTAACCTTCTTAGCCTCATCTCTAATATGGCTTGAGATTGCTTTTCCGAAAGGTTAAATCTTTCCATCAAAGTGTTTTTAGCAATTTCACCGGTACTAGAATTTCTTATTATACTTATTACTTCATCTATGTTATCTAAAGCAATTTTTAATCCCTCTAAGATATGTGCTCTAGCTTCTGCTTTATTTAATTCAAATATGGTTCTTCTTGTTATAACCTCTTTTTGAAACTCCACATAGTGTTCCAATATTTGCTTTAAATTCAAAACTATAGGTTCATTATTAACTAGTGCTAACATAATAATTCCAAAAGTATCTTGAAGTTTTGTATGCTTGTATAATAAATTTAATACTACGTTTGGATTAGCATCTCTTTTTAGTTCAATTACGATTCTCATACCGTCTCTATCTGATTCATCCCTTAAGTCAGATATTCCAGTAATCTTCTTATCCTTTACTAAATCAGCAATATTCTCGACAAGCTTTGCCTTATTTACTTGATATGGTATCTCAGTAACAATTATTGAATGCCTTCCATTTTCCTCTTCTATTTCAGCATTCGCCCTTACTATTACCTTTCCTTTACCAGTTTCATAGGCAGCTCTAATTCCTGCCTTTCCCATTATAGTTGCACCTGTAGGGAAATCTGGACCTTTAACCTTAGTCATAAGATCAAGTACAGTTACGTCTGGATTATCAATAAGCATAACAGTTCCATCTATTATCTCACCAAGGTTATGTGGTGGAATATTAGTTGCCATTCCAACGGCTATTCCTGATGAACCATTAACCAGAAGGTTTGGAAATCTAGATGGCAATACTACAGGTTCTTCTTCTTCACCATCAAAATTAGGCATATAATCAACAGTATTCTTATTGATATCTCTTAACATTTCAACAGCTATTTTATTCATTTTTGCTTCTGTATATCTCATAGCTGCTGCGCTATCTCCATCAACAGATCCAAAATTTCCATGACCGTCTACTAGCATATATCTCATTGAAAAATCTTGAGCCATTCTTACGAGTGCATCGTAAACTGAACTATCACCATGTGGATGATATTTACCTAAAACATCCCCAACTATTCTTGCACATTTTCTATATCCCTTCTCAGGATATAAACCTAATTCTTGTAAAGAATAAAGTATTCTTCTATGTACAGGTTTTAATCCATCTCTAACATCTGGTAACGCACGACCAACAATAACACTCATTGCATAATCTATATAGCATTTTTTCATTTCATGTTTTATATCTACAGGTATAACTTTTCCTTCATTAAAGTCCATGTACTTCACCTCATATTTCAGTACTAAATATCTAAATTAACAACATTTTTAGCATTTTGCGTGATAAATTCTTTTCTTGGTTCTACTTTTTCTCCCATTAATATGGTGAAAATTTCATCTGCCGCCATAGCATCTTCTATGTTTACTTTTAATAAAATTCTTTTTTCTGGATCCATTGTCGTATCCCATAGTTGGGTTGCGTTCATTTCTCCAAGACCTTTATATCTTTGAATATCTGTGGAATTATCTTTTCCACCTATTTCAGATAAAACATTCTCTAATTCTGAATCAGTATATGCGTAGTATTCTTTTTTGCTTTTACTAACTTTATACAATGGCGGTTGTGCTATATATACATGACCATCATCAACCATTTTTCTCATATATCTATAAAAGAATGTTAACAATAACGTTCTAATGTGAGCTCCATCGACATCAGCATCTGTCATTATTATGATTCTGTTATATCTAATTTTTTCTACATCAAAATCATTTCCAATACCAGCACCAAATGCAGTAACCATAGATCTAATTGTATCTGCATTTAATATTCTATCTAACCTTTGCTTTTCAACATTTAGTATCTTTCCTCTTAATGGCAGGATTGCTTGGAATTTTCTATTCCTTCCTTGCTTAGCCGAACCACCTGCCGAATCTCCTTCGACTATATAGATCTCGCATTCTCTAGGATCCTTAGATGAACAATCTGCTAGTTTTCCTGGTAATGTAGATCTTTCTAATACTGACTTTCTTGTTAATTCTCTAGCCTTTCTAGCTGCATCTCTGGCTCTAGCCGCCATTAATGCTTTATCAACTATTATTTTTCCTATGTTTGGATTTTCTTCTAGAAATATTCCAATATTTTCACCAACAATAGAATCAACTATTCCTCTAACTTCACTGTTCCCTAGCTTAGTCTTTGTTTGACCTTCAAATTGAGGTTCTTCTATTTTAACAGATATTACTCCAGTTAGACCTTCTCTGATATCATCTCCAGAAAAGTTTTTATCATTTTCTTTTATATATCCAAATTTCTTCGCATAATCATTAAATACTCTTGTTAATGCTGTCTTAAATCCAACTAGATGTGTTCCACCTTCAACTGTATCTATATTATTTGCAAATGAAAATATATTTTCAGTGTAACCATCGTTATATTGAAGTGCTACTTCAACAGAAACCTTATCTTTTATGCCCTCTATATATATAGGCTCCTCATGAAGTGGTACCTTGTTCCTATTCAAATAGCTTACAAAAGATTTTATTCCACCTTCATAATGAAAGATTTCTTCTTTTTCATCTCTTTTATCTACAAGTCTTATATAAATTCCTTTATTTAAAAATGCTAGTTCTCTCAATCTTTGAGATAAAACTTCAAAATCAAAAACTGTTTCCTCAAATATTTCTGGATCTGGCCTAAAATAAGTCTCTGTTCCTGTTTCATTACTATCCCCTATTTTGACAATCTCATTTAAAACTTTACCTCTACTATATTTTTGCTGCCATATATGACCATCTCTTTTAACTGTCACAATACATTCTTCAGAAAGCGCATTTACAACAGATGCACCTACTCCATGTAATCCACCAGAAACCTTATATCCTTCACCGCCAAATTTACCGCCTGCATGCAATATTGTCATTATAACTTCAACAGTAGACTTTCCCATCTTAGGATGTATTCCTACTGGCATACCTCTACCATCATCAATTACTCTTATTGAATTATCCTCATTAATATTTACTTCTATTTTTCTGCAATATCCAGCTAATGCTTCATCAATACTATTATCTACTATTTCATAAACTAAATGATGAAGGCCTCTTGAACTTGTACTTCCGATATACATCCCTGGTCTTTTTCTTACTGCTTCTAATCCCTCAAGAACCTGTATCTGATTTTCATCATAGCTTTTATTATTTTGTTCCAAATCAGACTCCTCCTAAACTTTAAAATATTAAACTTATGAACTTTACGAAATTAAAAATTATATTCCATATCAGTTCTTTTTGTTAACGTTGTTGATGATATTGGTGAAAAATATATCTTACTTTTATTATCAACTTCTGCTATAATAAACGATTTTGGTTTTTCGTCTGTAATTCTTTCTACAAACCCATCTTCTTCTGCCAATCTCAAAAATTGTATTGTATCAGAACTGTACATTGTATTTTGTAGATCGAATATTCCAATGATGTCTTTAATAGGAACCACAACATTTTCACCTAAATGTAAAAACACAAAATATTCCTCCTTTAATTTAAAATTTGCCCGTTCGATACAGTAAATATCTTAGATCTATAATCTAAATAATTCCCTAAATCATCAATTCCTGTACAAGTTATTATTGTTTGTATATCTGTAATAGAACTTAATATATACTTTTTTCTATTTACATCAAGTTCTGATAGAACATCATCTAATAATAAAACAGGATACTCTCCAGTAATCTCTTTGATGATTTTTAAAGATGAAAACTTCATTGTTAGAATTGATGTACGTTGCTGTCCTTGGGATCCAAATGTTTTTGTATCAATCTCGTTTATAAAAACATTAAAATCATCTCTATGTGGTCCAACTGAAGTTAATCCCTTTTCTCTATCTCTAAGAATATTATCCTTTAATTTTTTCAAATAATTACTTTTAAAGCTATTTAGATTAACAGTACAATTGTATTTAAATTCAATCTCTTCCTTACCAGAAGTTATATCTTTGTGAATACTTTTTCCATAAAAGTTTATTTTATCTATATATTCTAACCTTTTTGATACAATATAATCAGCATATTCAATTAATTGTAAATCATATACTTCTAAAACATCTTCAGCAAACTTTTTGCTTTTTAATAAAATATTTCTTTCATTTAAAATTTTGTGATATTGAACTAGGTTAAAGTAATATTTTGAATTTATTTGTGATAACTCCATATCAAGTAGCCTTCGCCTTAGACTAGGAGATTCCTTGATAACTTTCAAGTCTTCTGGTGAAAACATAACTACATTAAATGTCCCAAATAATTCTCCTATTTTTCCCACTTTAATGTTATTTACCTTAATAGCTTTTTTTCCATCTCTTAGAATATTAATATCAATTTTTTTATCCAACCTATTTTTGCCTATAAGTAAACTTATATATGCTTTATCTTTTTTCCAATTTATCAATTCTTTATCTTTTGATGTTCTATGAGATTTTGCAAAAGCACCATAATAAATTGACTCAACAATGTTAGTTTTCCCCTGAGCGTTATCACCTACAAACACATTTACACTTTTATCTAATTCTATAGATAAGTTTTCATAATTTCTATAGTTGATTAAACTTATATTTTTAACATACATAAAAATACACCTATAATAATTATATCATAATATAACATTTGTCTACTTATTATTTTTATAACTATTTTATACTATTTCAAAATCTGAATCTTCGAAACTTACAATATCTCCAATTTTTAATTTTTTTCCTCTTTGTGTGCAAATTTCATTATTAACTTTTACTAATCCATCTTGTATATATATTTTTGCTTCTGAACCAGACCCTACAATAGCTGCCCATTTCAAAAAAGCGTCTAATTTTATAAATTCAGTGCTAATTTTTACTTTATTCATATTTTTGCATAAATATTCACAAATGAATATTTATCCTCCTATCTCATTAATCTTACTGGTAAAACTAAATATTTAGCATTTTCATTATCTTTCTCTTGAATTACACATGGACTTATTCCTGAAGTCATCTTCATAACAACATCACTGTCTTCCATATTCTTTAATACATCTAACAAGTATTTTGAATTAAATGCAATTTGTATCTCTTCGCCTTGCAATTTTATAGATATTTCTTCTCTTACTTTTCCCAATTGAGAATTGGATGTTATTATCAGGTTATCTTGTTGCAAATCTAATTTTATTAAATTTGTATTTCCTTCTTTTGCCATTAAAGATGCTCTTTCAATAGCATTTTGTAATTCTTGTCTATTAACATTAACAAATAACTTATGTTCTTGAGGTAGCAATGAATTGTAATTTATAAATTTCCCCTCCAGCAGTCTAGAGATTATTTTAGTTTTTTCTAAATTAAATAAAATATGATTATTAGTAAAAGTTATATCTACAATATCATCTACATCTTCAAGTATTTTTGATACTTCATTTAGCGTTTTACCAGGTATAACAACTTCTATATTTATATCAGTATCTAAGAATTCACTTTTAACTGCTAACCTATATCCATCTAGTGCAACTAAATTTAAATTTTTTTCTTTTACTTCGAATAAGATCCCTTGTAGAATTGGTCTAGTTTCATCTTGTGCAATTGCGAATGATGTTCCTTTTATCATATTTTTTAATATATTTTGATTTACTGATATCTTTAAGTTTTCATTAATTTGAGGTAATTCAGGAAATTCATTTGTATTCATATAAACTACATCAAATACAGATTTTTCACAAGTTATTTTTATTAATTGGTTTTCTATTGTTTCTATTTTTATAGTTGAATTTGGTAACTTTCTTATTATTTCTCCAAATATTTTAGCATCAATAACTATACTTCCTTCTTCTATAATTGTAGCATCAACAGATGTTTCAATGCTTACATCCATATCTGAACCTATAAGGGTTAGTGTTGTTTTGTTTGTATTTATATATATTCCTTCTAGTATAGGCATAGTTGATTTACCTGTTATAGCTTTTTGAACTATTGATATACCTTCTAATATTTTTTGTTTTTCACATGTAAAAATCATTGGAAAACCTCCTTATTTATTAACAATAAATTAATGACAATAATTAGATATAGATAAATATTTTTATAGTAATAATAGTAGTAGGGGCTGTTGATTTGTTGATAACTACTTCAAACCTAGTAATATCAAGAAAATTGCATTCAAAAATATTGTGGATAATTCAGTAACAAATTGACCTGGTTATCCACAATAATAAACACTATATTACTAAAAAAATGTTATCCACAGCATATGATTGATTTATTATATACAGTTGTGGATTAATTTTGAGTCAGTTTCTTTGTAATGTCATTGACAGTATGTTGCAATGAATCATCAGTTTTTAAGTTCTCAGAAATTTTTTCATAAGCATGTATAACAGTAGTATGATCCCGGCCTCCAAATTCTTCTCCAATTTTAGGTAAAGACATATCTGTTAGTTTTCTACTTAGATACATTGCAATTTGTCTTGGATATGCTACATTTCTTGTTCGTCTCTGGGACTTTAAATCTTCAACACGTAAATTAAAGTAACTAGAAACTACATCTTGTATAGAATCAATAGTCACATGCTTTCCTTGCTTTTTAGATATTATATCTTTTAGTGCCTCTGAAGCTAAATCTACTGTAACTTCTCTGTTTGTTAATGAAGAATAAGCAATTATTCTTATTAAGGCACCTTCAAGTTCTCTTATGTTGGATTTAATTTTAGTAGCAATATATCCCATGACTTCGTTAGCTACATTTAGATTTTCAACATCAGCTTTCTTTTTTAAGATAGCCATTCTTGTTTCAAAATCAGGAACCTGAATATCTGCTATTAGTCCCCATTCAAATCTAGAACGCAGCCTATCTTCTAAAGTTGGAATTTCTTTTGGGGGTCTATCTGAAGATAATATAATTTGTTTATTTGCATCATGTAATGCATTGAATGTATGGAAAAACTCCTCTTGAGTACGTTCTTTTCCAGCTATAAATTGGATATCATCGATAAGTAATATATCTACATTTCTATATTTATTTCTAAATTCTTCATTTTTATCGTCCTTAATTGCATTAATTAACTCATTTGTAAATTTTTCAGACGAGACATATACAACTTTAGCGTTAGGATTACCATCCAAAACATAATGTCCTATGGCATGCATCAAGTGTGTTTTTCCTAGTCCAACTCCCCCGTATATAAATAAAGGGTTGTATGCTTTTGCAGGAGATTCTGCAACAGCAAGAGATGCAGCATGGGCAAATCTATTACTATTTCCGATTACAAATGAGTTAAATGTATACTTTGGATTTAAAGTAGAAGACATTTCATCATTAACAACTACTGATTTTGATGATTGTTTAGAATTAGTTTTACTATCTTCTTTATCAAAGTTATCAGACATTATAATAAATTCAATTTTATATAATTTTGAACAGACTGCTTTTACTGAATTTGCAACTAAATCTTTATATCGTTTATCTAAAATATCTTGAGTAAAGGAATTCGGAACGCTTATCTTTAGAGTATCAGAAGAAATAGACATTGGCTCGCAGCTTTTAATCCAAGTATTAAAGCTAACTTCACTTAGTTCACTTTTTATAATATTTAAGGTTTTACCCCACAAATTTTTAAGATCGGCATCCATTCGTATTCCTCCAATATTTTTATAAAAAAATTTTTTATGGCATTATGTACAGTTTATTAACAGATATATCAACATTTATTTATTATAGCCAAGTATGTATATAAATATATCAACATGTTAATAATTATGTGTATATATTAATTGAACAAAAAATTAATAACAAATTGTTACTAAAATTTATAAACATATGCTTAATCAGCAGTATCAAGGGATTAGGGAAGTACTAATAATAGAAACAAACAAGTTATACACAGTTTTATCCACACATGTGGATAAGTTTTGGTATTAATAAGTTATTCACAACATAATACTTATGATAACATAAGTAATTATTCATATTCAATAAGTTATCCACAAAAAAATATATATAAATATAATTATCAACAATTATTACCACCTTGACAGAAAAATAGTATATATATATAATAGATAAAGTAAAATTTAAAAGAGTAAAGTATAGTTTTACTATAAATAATAATTTTAAGGGGGTGCATTTATAATGTTCATGACTTACCAACCTAAAAAGAGACAAAGAAAAAAAGAACATGGTTTTAGAAAAAGAATGAGCACTCAATCAGGAAGAAACATTCTTAGAAACAGAAGACAAAAAGGAAGAAAAAGACTAACAGCTTAAGGGCCGCTCTAAGTGGCCTTTTTTCTGCAAATGCAGGGAAAAAAGGAGAATAAAAATATCTATGACTTATAGATTAAAGAAGAATTTTGAATTTACAATTATATATAAAAGAGGTAAATCATTTGCTAATGAACTTTTAGTTATGTATATATTAAAAAATAGAAGAAATAAAGATAAGGATTTTAATCTTTATAATAAATTAGGCGTTTCTGTAAGCAAAAAAGTAGGAAACAGTGTTGTTAGAAGTAGATGTAAAAGATTAATAAGTGAAAGTTTTAGATTAAATTATGAATATACGATAAAAGGATATGATTTTATTTTTATAGCAAGGAATCCGATGAAGGGAAAAAGTTACTTTGAGGTAGAGAAAGCTATGAAAAATTTAATTAAAAAGGCAGGCTTATATAATAATGAAGAAACTACTAATACACCTAATTAATTTTTATAGAAAACATATTTCGCCTGGAAGATCTCCATGTTGTAGGTTTACGCCGACTTGTTCACAATATGCGTTAGATGCTATAAATAAATATGGTGTTTTAAAAGGGAGCATAATGGCTGTTTACAGAATATTAAGATGTAATCCTTTTTGCAAGGGTGGATATGATCCAGTAAGATAAAATACAGGAGGTATATATTTTAATGTTTCAATCAATAGTTGATTTTATGAGGAATATATTTGATTCCCTGCATGACTTTATTGTAAGTATGGGTGTATCAGATATCGGATTGTCTTATGTTTTAGCAATATTTGTTTTTACATTAATTATAAGAATTTTAATATTGCCATTTAATATAAAGGCAGCAAAATCTACACAAGGAATGCAAAAAATTCAACCGGAAATTAAAAAGATTCAAGAAAAATATAAAGATGATAGAGAAAAACTAAGTACAGAAACTATGAAGTTATATAAGGAACATAATGTTAGTATGACGGGAGGATGCCTTCCAACATTACTTCCATTACCAATATTAATGGCCCTTTATTGGGTGTTCTTAGGGATACATGGGATAGAAGGAGCATCTTTTTTATGGATTAAAGATGTATTTTCGCCTGATCACATGCACATACTTCCGATTTTTGCAGCGATATCAACATATATTCCATCATATTTGATGTCTAAAGCAACTCCGTCTCAGCCAGGAGGAATGAATATGGGAACAATGAATATTACTATGGCTGGAATGATGGGAGTTATGTCATGGAACTTTAGTGCTATACTAGTTTTATATTGGATAATTGGTAATATAATTCAAACTATACAAACATATTTCTTAAACTATAGGCCTGCAATGAAAGAAATTGATTCTAGAAAAGAAAAAGAAGCTAAAATAGAATCTGAAAAATTTGTTATGGCAGTTGAAGAGCCTAAAAATTTAGCTAGTAGAAAAAGAAAAAAGAATAAATAGGAAATTTAAGTTTGATTTAGTATTAGAGGTGGTGAATTAACGGATGAAATCAATAGAAGTAGAAGGAAAAACTATTGAAGAAGCTTTAAATAAAGCTTTAGTTGAGTTAGGTACAAATGAAAATATGGTTAATGTTGAAGTTTTGTATCCTGGTTCAAAAGGTTTATTTAATGTTATAGGAGTTAAGCCAGCTAGAATTAGAGTTTCTAAAAAATATGATTATATTGAAGAAGCACGAAATTTTATAGCAAATATACTTAATTGTATGGAAATAGAAGCTAAGATAGATATCAAAGAGGAAAATGACACGCTTATAATTAATTTATCAGGAGAAAAAATGGGTGTGATAATTGGTTATAGGGGGGAGACTTTAGATTCTATACAATATTTAGTTTCATTAGTAGTTAATAAGGTACACGAGCTTCCTCATAAAAAAGTTATACTAGATACAGAGAATTATAGAAGCAAGAGAGAAGAAACTCTTAGGGGAGTTGCAATTAAAACTTCCAATAAAGTTAAAAAGACACGAAAAGTATTTAAGTTGGAACCAATGAACCCATACGAGAGAAGAATTATTCATTCTGCTCTTCAAGAAGATGCTTTTGTTAATACATACAGTGAAGGCGATGAGCCATTTAGAAGAGTAGTTGTTGAATTTAAAAATGATTTGTAGAAGAAAGCCTTAGGGCTTTCTTTTTAAATTTATAAATATATTTCAGATTATAAAAGAAAATTTTAGTTAATATGGCTTTGACTATTTAAGGTTTGTTATGTAAAATTGATATTAGTTTTAAAGGGATATTAACATAAAGATTCTTCTTTGCTAAGGAGGAAAATAAATGAAAGAATTTGATACTATTTCTGCAATTGCAACTCCGATTGGAGAAGGAGGCGTTGCAATAATAAGAATATCTGGAGAAAAAGCTTTGGATATTGCTAGTAAAATATTTAGACCTAAAAATGACTTTGACATTAGTAATATGAAAACATATACCATGAAGTATGGTAATGTTATTAATTTAGATAATAAAGAAATAATTGATGAAGTTATTTTAAGTTATATGAAAGCACCTAGCAGTTATACAGGTGAAAATGTAGTTGAAATTAATTGCCATGGTGGAGTTGTATCAACAAGTAGTGTTTTAAATCAAATTATTAAAGCAGGTGCTAGACTTGCAGAGCCAGGAGAATTTACTAAAAGAGCTTTTCTTAATGGTAGAATAGATTTAAGTCAAGCAGAAGCAGTAATGGATATTATTACTGCAAAAACTGAATTGGCTATGAAAGCTGCAATGTTACAGAGTAATGGAGCACTGTCTAAAGAGATAGCGGAATTAAGAAAGTATTTATTAAATGTATTGGCTTTAATAGAATATGCGGTTGATTTTACAGAGGATGATGAGGATATTATTGATGAAGATTTAATTGATCAAATTAAAGGTGGAATTAGTAAGTCAACCGTGAAGATAAAAGATTTATTAGCAAATGCTGATGAGGGTAAAATAATAAGAGAAGGACTCAACGTTGTTATTGTTGGTAAGCCGAATGTAGGTAAATCATCACTACTTAATGCATTGCTCAAAGAAAAAAGAGCAATAGTAACAGATATTCCAGGAACAACGAGAGATGTAATAGAAGAATATATTAATCTTGATGGAATTCCAATTAGAATAATTGACACTGCAGGAATAAGAGATACTGAGGATGTAGTTGAAAAAATAGGTGTTGAAAAGTCTAAAGAAAAGATAGATGAGGCAGATCTATTAATACTAATGCTTGATGTGTCTAGAGAAATTGATGAAGAAGACCAAATAATAATTAACAAAATAAGAAATAAGAAAAGTATTGTATTATTAAATAAAGTAGATTTAGATATGAAGATTTCAGAAAATATAATTAGTGATTTTGGCAATAAGATAAATATATCAGCAAAAACAGGAATTGGAATTGATAATTTAAAAAACGAAATCAAAAATTTATTCTTTAAGGGTGATGTAAAATCTGAGAGCTTGATAATATCTAATGTAAGACATAAGCAAGCACTTTATAAAGCACTAGAGAATTGTGATATAGCTTTAAATAGAGTTATTGCAGGAGAATATCTTGATTTAATATCTATTTATATAACAGCAGCAATGAAAGCATTAGGTGAAATAACAGGAGATGAACTAGAAGAAGATTTATTAAATAAAATTTTTAGTGAATTTTGTGTAGGAAAGTAGGTAAAAGTAATGGCAATAAATTATGATGGCGGGCAATTTGATGTAATTGTTGTAGGTGCCGGGCATGCTGGGTGCGAAGCTGCATTAGCTTCAGCAAGAATGGGACTTAATACATTAGTATGTACAATAAATTTAGATTCAATAGCTTTAATGCCTTGTAATCCGAATATAGGAGGTACCGCCAAAGGGCATTTAGTTAGGGAAATTGATGCACTTGGTGGAGAAATGGGAATCAATATTGATAACACATTTATTCAATCAAGAATGTTAAATACATCTAAGGGGCCAGCTGTTCACTCGTTAAGAGCGCAAGCAGATAAAAAGGATTATCAATATAGAATGAAAAGAGTATTAGAAGAGCAGGATAATCTTAAAATTAGGCAAATTGAGGTTACAGAGCTTAAGGTTGAAAGTGGAAAAGTAGTTGGTGTAATAACTAAAAATGGTGCTGTTTTTGAATGTAAAGCAGTTATACTTGCAACAGGTACATATTTAAAGGGAAAAATTATTATTGGGGAAGTTTCGTATGATGGAGGTCCTAATGGATTATTTCCAGCAAATGATTTATCACAATCACTTTTAAATTTAGGTATTCCATTGAGGCGATTTAAAACTGGAACTCCGGCTAGAATTAATAAAAAGTCTGTTGATTTTTCAAAAATGATAGAACAAAATGGTGATGACAAAATAGTACCTTTTTCATTTATAAGTGGAAATATCGAAAAAGAACAGGTTTCTTGTTATTTAACATATACAAATGAAGAAACACGTAAAATAATTAGGGATAATATTGATAGATCACCGATTTATAATGGTAGTATAAAGGGAATTGGTCCAAGATATTGCCCATCAATAGAAGATAAGATAATGAGGTTTCCAGATAAGCCTCAACATCAAATATTTATTGAACCAGAAGGCCTTGATACTTTAGAAATGTATGTTGGAGGGTTTTCTTCATCACTACCAGAAGAAGTTCAGATTAAAATGCTTAAAACTTTACCTGGACTTGAAAATGTTGAAATGATGAGGACAGCATACGCAATTGAATATGATTCAATTGATCCGACTCAATTAAAACCAACATTAGAATTTAAAAGTGTTGAAGGATTATATGGTGCAGGGCAGCTAAATGGAAGTTCAGGATATGAAGAGGCTGGTGCACAAGGATTAGTCGCGGGGATAAATGCAGCACTAAAGATTAGGAATGAAGAACCATTAATTTTAACACGGTCAGATGCTTATATAGGGGTACTAATTGATGATTTAGTAACAAAGGGTACTAATGAGCCTTATAGAATGATGACGTCAAGAGCTGAATATAGGTTATTGTTAAGGCAAGATAATGCAGATTTTAGATTAACTGAAATGGGTCATAGAGTAGGACTTGTTACAGAAGAAAGATATAATAGATTTTTAGTTAGAAAAAAAAATATTGAAAATGAATTAGAGAGATTAAAAAGTTTGCGAGTAACAAATAAGAAGGAAGTAAATGAATTCTTAATTTCATTAAATTCAGCTGAATTAAGAAAACCTATTACTTTTTATGAATTATTACAAAGACCAGAACTAGATTACTTTGATTTAGCTCCATTAGATACTGAAAGACTAGAATTACCATATGATGTTGGTGAACAAATCAATATACTAACAAAATATGAAGGGTATATACAAAGTCAGCTTGAACAAGTTGCTCAATTTAAAAAGTTTGAAAAGAAGTTATTACCTAAAGATATTGATTATAGTAGTGTAAAAGGATTAAGAACAGAGGCAGTGCAAAAGTTGAATAGTATTAAACCAATTAGCATAGGGCAGGCTTCACGTATTTCAGGGGTATCTCCAGCAGATATTTCGGTTTTACTTATTTATCTTGAACATCACTATAACAAACAATCCTAATATATTAGTATGGAGGAATTATGAATTTTTATGATTTAATGAGTAAATCTTCTGAAGAGGTAGGTTTGCAATTGTCCAAAGAGCAATATGAAAAATTTATTGATTATATGAGGCTTCTTCAAGAATGGAATGAAAAAATAAACTTAACTGCCATAACCGAAGATGAAGAAATAATTAAAAAGCATTTTATTGATTCAATAAAAGCATTTAAAAGACAAGAATTTAAAAATGCTGCCAATTTAATAGATGTTGGAACAGGTGCAGGATTTCCTGGGTTACCAATTGCTATTATGAGAAATGACCTAAAAGTAACTTTGCTAGATTCGTTAAACAAAAGAGTTAACTTTTTGAATAATGTAGTCACCAAGCTAGGACTTTCTAATGTAGAAACAATTCATTCAAGAGCCGAGGATGGTGCAAGGAACAGCCAGTTGCGAGAAAAATTTGATATAGCAACATCTAGAGCTGTTGCAAATATGAGTGTATTATCAGAACTATGTTTGCCATATGTAAGAGTTGGTGGAAGTTTTATAGCATTAAAGGGTCCTTCGGTTGAACAGGAAATAAAAGATAGTTTAAATGCTATTAAAATTCTGGGTGGCGAATTAATAGATATTTGTGAAGTAGATATCGAAGAAACTGAATTAAGGCATAATTTAGTTGCAGTGAAAAAAATTAAAGAATGCCCTAAAACATACCCAAGAAAAGCAGGTTTAATTACCAAAAATCCTCTTAAGTAGAGGAGTTTAAGCTATATTATTACAAAAGCAAGGAAACAAGTAGATACTTGGAGGAAAAATAAAACAGAAGTAGAATAGATAATTAAGTAGTTATGCAAAGTGTTATAGTAATTTAATAAGGGATGGGTTGGGAGCATGAATAACGAAATAGTAAAAATTAATATAGATAAGGTAATTCCAAATATTTATCAGCCACGTAAATATTTTAATGAGGACGCAATTGAGGAATTATCTCAATCAATTAAGCAGTATGGGATAATTCAACCTCTTACAGTAAGAAAAAGAGGAGAAATCTTTGAGCTTGTAGCTGGCGAAAGAAGACTTAGAGCAGCTAAATTGGCAAATCTAGAAACAGTTCCATGTAATATTGTAGATATTACAGATTCAGAATCGGCTGAAATAGCTTTATTGGAAAATTTGCAGAGAGAAGATCTAAATTATATCGAAGAAGCAGAGGCTTATTATAATTTAATTAATGATCATAATTTTACTCAAGATGAACTTGCTAAAAGAATGGGAAAGAAACAATCTACTATTGCAAATAAATTAAGATTATTAAAGTTAAGCTCTGAGGTTAGAGAAATATGTTTGAAAAATAAATTAACTGAAAGACATGCAAGAGCATTACTTACAGTTCCAAGTGAGGAATTGCAGCTTAAAATAGTTGAAAGAGTAATAAAGGATGGATTAAATGTAAAAAAGACAGAAGAGCTTATTAATAATGAGTTACTTAAGCTAGCAAGTGAAGAATTAAAAAATAAAAGAAAGAGGAATGTTAAAGGAGTATTACCTGCAAAATTATACGTAAATACAATTAAGCAGGTTTTAGAAAAATTTGATATACCAGCTGAATATGCATATAAAGATGAAGATGAGTTTATAGAGGTAACTGTAAAGATTCCAAAAGTTAATAAGTAGAATTCAATAATAACAGATAAGTAAAGTTAAGGTTATCATTGCATAATCTTAACTTTACTTTATGCGCAATAATATAATTATACTTGGTTTGTAATTAGGGTATATTAAAATATATTTATAAATAAGAATATATTTAGAATTTTCGCTGGATTATGTTACTCAGATTTTCTTTTTTAGAACATAAATCTTTTATTATCGTAAAAAAGTATATATAATATTATTATGGGAAAGGGGGGAGGCTCTTTTAGGGCTAAACTATGAAAGTAATTTGTATTTTTAACCAAAAGGGTGGTGTTGGAAAAACAACCACTAATATAAACTTGTGTTCATACCTTGCAATGGAAGGTTATAGAGTTTTAACAATAGATATAGATCCTCAAGGAAATACAACGAGTGGATTAGGATTAGATAAAAATAATTTGGAATTGTCTATTTATGATGTACTTGTATCTGATACGACTATGAAAGAATCAATACTCAGAAGTGATCTAGTTCAAAATTTATATATATCACCGTCAACTATGGAGCTTGCAGGTGCTGAAGTTGAACTTATAAATAGAAGTGATAGGGAAAATATAATAAAGAATAAGTTAAAGGAAGTTGAAGATGAGTATGATTATGTATTCATTGATTGTCCACCTTCTTTAGGAGTATTAACAATTAATGCCTTGACATGTGCGGATTCGGTCTTAGTTCCTATTCAGTGTGAATTTTATGCATTGGAAGGTGTTAGCCAATTAGTAAATACTATTCAGCTAGTAAAAAAGTCGCTTAATAAGAAATTAGAAATTGAAGGCGTTGTAATGACTATGTTTGATTATAGGACAAATCTTAGCAACGAAGTATTGAAAGAAGTTCAGAAATATTTTAAAGATAAAGTTTATAAAACAACAATTTCAAGAAATGTGAGGTTAGCAGAAGCACCTAGTTTTGGATTACCAATAATGTTATATGACGAGAAATGCAAAGGTGCAGAAGCCTATGTAAAATTAACAAAAGAATTTTTAAAAAGGCAGTAGGTGATAAGATGGCAAAAAAATTTACTTTAGGAAAAGGATTAAGTGCTCTTATACCAGAAGAATCAGACAATAATGTGGAACAAAGTAGCAAGACATTGATTTCAATAAATAAAATTAAAAGTGATGACGAACAACCAAGAAAGCTTTTTGATTCAGAAAAGATTGCTGAGTTAGCAGAATCAATTAAGGTTCATGGAATTATCCAGCCATTAATATTGAAAAAACATTCTAATGAACAGTATATTATAGTAGCAGGTGAAAGAAGGTGGAGAGCAGCTAAAATGGCTGGAATAACAGAAATACCTGCTATAATAATGGAATTAAGTGATAAGGATACTTTAGAAATATCCCTAATAGAAAACATACAACGTGAAGATTTAAATCCAATTGAGGAAGCAGTAGCTTATAGAAAACTATTAAATGATTTCAAAATAACGCAAGAAGAGTTAAGTAAAAGAATAGGAAAGTCAAGAGTTGCTATAGCTAATACAATAAGATTGACAAACTTAGATGAAAGAGTTCAGCAGTACATAATTGAAAGTATACTCTCAGAGGGACACGGAAGAGTTATTCTTGCGATCAATGACAAACAAAAGCAATATGAAGTGGCTCAACAGGTAATTGATGAAAAGTTATCTGTTAGGGAACTTGAGCGATTAGTAAAAAGAATTAATGATGATGTTGAAAAGGATAGGCTTAATAGTAATGCGAGTGAATTAAACCCATATTATAAAGAGATAAAAAATCAACTTCAAAATTATTTCGGAACTAAAGTAAATATTTCAAATAAAAAGAATAAAGGAAAGATAGAAATCGAATATTATTCTGAAGAAGATTTACAAAGGATATTGGATATTATTAATATGTAATGTTCCACGTGAAACAATTATGAAAGGAATGACATAAAATTGGATATACTAATTAACACAATTAATGAGATAATGCCATACTTAGTGGGTGGAATGATGATAATAATAATATTATTATTTATAATGGTAGTAGTCTTATTTAAAGCAGTAGGAAGAGTGGAAAATAGATATAGAAAATTTATGAAGGGAACAAATAACTCTAACATTGAAGAAATGCTTTTGGATCGACTTAAAACTATTGAAGAGGCTAAAGAAACTTCTGATAAAGCTCTGAATGAATGTAAAAGATTAGAAATAAAAATGAAAGATTGTATTCAAAAAGTAGCAATTATGAGATATAAAGCTTTTGAAAATGTTGGTAGTGATTTGAGTTTTTCCATTGCTATGCTAGATGATAAAAATGATGGTGTTATTTTAACAGGAATATACGGAAGACAAGAAAGTACAACATATGCTAAACCTATTGATAAAGGAATATCAAGATATGATCTTTCAGAAGAAGAACTATATGTTCTAAATGAAGCATCAAATAAAGAAAGTAAATAAATCGAAGTTTTAAGTATTACAATGAATATAAAAAAGTATTTTCTTAGCCTAAAGAAAATGCTTTTTTATTTTTAATACGTATACTCAAGGACATATGTATTATGATATTGTAAATATATTATAGGTAAGGTTTCCTTTGAAATTAACAGTCATCTAATAGAAGGATGAATTTAATAACTAGATAAAAATCTAGAAATCCTTAAAATGTTTCACGTGGAACAATAAAAATATTAAATTCGTAGAAGAAAACATTGTTCGTAAACTTTACTAAAAGTAAGCGATGGATATGGATTATAGGTAAATTATAAAGTGTATATTACAAATTTAAGAAGTGAAAGTAGATTTATATTAAATATAAAAATAAACTATAAATATTACTAAATAAAATTCGTAGCTTACTTTAAATAGTAAAATTATATTAAAATAAATCATATGCTGAATATAGTTCAAAGTTTATATAGAGTATTTTTCATAAGTATTTTTTTCAACACTTTTAAGAATAAAATAATAGATGCCCCTTGAAATAGAATCGGCTAAGTTCATAACTGTATTTAATCGTGTGTTTTGTAATACTAAAAAATCAAAACTTCCCGAGATATTAACTATGCCAGTTATACTCATTTCTCCGACAGATGGGAGATTCTTATTTAATGCTAAGCCAGGAATAAGAGGTTTTTTTTGTATGAATATTTTCCCAATATTATTTATAGAGCCCAAACACGAATCAATAGCAATTATGTATGGATTATGAAAAGTTGAATTGATTTCTTCTAAAATATTTACTATATTTTTTGCATGAACTGGGCTTTCAAGTGTCCCATAAATATATATATTGTTTTTAGAAAAATACTTAAGTTTATGTCCTACTAATGGGCCAAGGGAATCACCTGTTGATCTATCACTACCAATACATACAAATATGATAGGTCTTTTTTCTTTAAGAATTGGTTGTAACTCAGTAAATAGATAATCTTTAATTTTTATGTAAGAAGTAAGTGAAGTTGAATTTACAGAAAAACTTTCGCACATAAAAAAACCTCCTTTTACTAGATTTATTTCCAATAAAAAAAGGTTTTATTCATTAGGTTGCAATTATTAATTTAAAACAATAATTTAAATTAATAATTAGAGAATCAATGATATGAATTTTATAAAAATTACTGAACTAAGCTGTTAAATTACTTACAATTTTATTTAAAGACTTAAGAGTATAATCGATTTCTTCTTCTGTTGTAAAATAACTAATACTTAATCTAACAGTGCCTATCGGGTAAGTTCCTATAGTTTTATGTGCCAATGGAGCACAATGTAATCCAGCTCTAGTTTTAATTCCATAATCATCAAGGTAATAACTTAATTCAGAAGAATCTAGAGATCTTGCATTTATAGAAATGCAAGTTGATAACATTTTTCCAGATAAGTCTCCATAGACTTCAATTCCGTTTATATTTAATAAACCATTAATAAGATTGTTTATTATATTATGATTATGTTCATATATATTATTTATACCTATAGAATTTATGTATCTAATTCCTTCTGCTAATCCTATTATACCTGGAATATTATGAGTTCCACACTCAAATTTGTCAGGTAAAAAGTCGGGTTGCTCGAGAGAGGATGAAAGGCTGCCAGTACCACCATGTAATAGACTAGAACAGCATTCATTAAATTTTGAATCAAGTATGAAGCCTCCTACCCCCTGTGGACCAAGCAAGCTTTTATGACCAGTAAAGGCTATTGCATTAGCTTTTATATCTTTCATATTAAGGCCTAAGACGCCAGCTCCTTGAGAAGAATCAATAACAAAAAATATATTATGAGCATTACAAATTTCACCTATACTATGTATATCTTGAATTGATCCAGTAACATTTGATGCTTGAGTTATTACAACTAATTTAGTTTTATTTGTGATTTTACTTTTAAAGTCATCAATATCAAGGAATCCTCTAGAATCTGCAGCTACTATATCTAATTTAATGTTAAGATGTTCTTTACAAAAATATAGTGGTCTAATAACAGAATTATGTTCCAGAGATGAAGTAATTACATGATCTCCAGATTTTAATATTCCTTTAATTAACATATTCAAAGCCATAGTAACATTACTTGTAAAAATTACGTTACTAGGAGAATCATAGCCAAAAAAATTACAGACAGTTTCTCTAGCATCGTATAGATATCGATTACTTTTAAGAGAATTATTATAGTTACCCCGCCCAGCATTGCCACCTACATTAAGCATATATTCATACATACTATCGATAACCTGTTTGGGTTTTGGAAAAGTAGTTGACGAATTATCTAAATAGACTTCCATTATTCACCTCTAAAAAATAAATTTATATATTCCCCAAATGATAAATATTATGCCCAGTATAAGAAGGAAATAATCTAAGATTTTTGAAGTATTATTTGTGAAACCAGGTTTTAATCTCTTAGAACCCTTACTTACTAAAATATTTAGAAAACAAAACCATGTTATACTTCCAATTATCATAGAAGAAATTGAAAAAAAGAAATATATTCGTCCGTGGTGTCTCCAAACATTAAAAATTGTACCACTAAGAGCAATCCATAATGAAGGAGTAGTAGGATTTAAAAATGTTATCAAAAATCCAGTTAGAAAAGAGTTAGAAGCATGTCTGTAAATTGATTTTTCAAGTTTAGAGTCTGTATTTTTGGATTTTGAAGATATTCTATTGGCCAAAATTAAAACAAATCCAGAAACTATCCAAAATAAACTATGAAATTTAGGATTTCTAGTTAATATGGTAAATAACCCTAGATTTATAATTATTATATATGTAATATCAGCAGATACAGCACCAAGAGATACTTTAAAACCTTCTTTAAAGCCTTTTGACATGGATCGGCTAACAGATTCAAGACCGGATGGTCCCAATGGGATAGAGGCCATAAAACCTGTAAAAAAACCTATTAATATAGCTTGTAATATATTAATTACTGAAAACATCATATTCTCCTTTAAGTTACATTTGTATATTATTATAAAATAAAAAGTATTTTTTTTCATTAAAATTGCGAAGTTTTTATTTTAAATATATTCTTATCTTTATAAAGTAAAAAAAATATATATAATATAAGTTATAGTATAACAGTATAAGAAGGTGGTGCAAACATGAATTATTATATCATAGTGTTCAAGAATACATATGATGCTATGGCAGCAGAAAAAAAACTAAAAGAGTTAGAGTATGAATTTAAAATTATGCCTACACCTACATCTATAACTATGAGTTGTGGAATATGTATTAGGACAGATAAAAAAGATGATATTAATGAAGTAATAAATAAAAATATACTAGAATATAAAAATATATATTTCAGAGATAATGAAGGATATTCATTATTTAGTGAGTAGAATGGGGGAATATATTTGCATGACAATTATCTAATAAAGTTACAAGAAAGCTTTAAATTGTATATAGAAGAGATTATTAGTATTGAAACGCTTGAAATGGCTATAAGTAAAGGATTGAAAATAATTTTTGTAATTATTGCAATGTATTTTTCAATTAAAATCGGAAAGTATTTAATAAAGAAGTTTGTTGAAAGACAAATTGAAAGCAGTGCAGTACTTTCTTTAGATACTCAAAGAGCTAAGACTATAGGTGAGGTATTAAAAAGTATTTTAAAATACTCAGTATATTTTATGGGAAGTGCAATAATAATATCAATATTGTTTGGTGCAATATCATTTACTTTTGCAAGTATAGGTGGAGTTGCTGTTGGGCTTGGTTCACAAAGTTTAATAAAAGATCTAATCAACGGATTTTTTATTTTATTTGAAAATCAATTTGGTGTTGGAGATCATGTAACTATAGGAAGCTTTAATGGGATAGTTAAGAGTATAGGAATTAGGACTACTGTTATTACAGACTTTACTGGAGATATTCATTCAATTCCAAATGGATCTATAACCGGGGTAACCAACCATTCCAGAAATAATATTAGATTTGTAGTGGATTTGAATATTTCCCATGAAGAAGATGTTGAAAGGGTAATTGAAATTATTAAAACAGCCTGCGATGAATTTAAAAGTAAAAATGAAGAGTATATAAGTGAGTCGTTAGAAGTTACAGGGGTTACAGCATTAGGAGTAGCAAGTGTTACAATAAGAGTTGTAGGAAAAGCAAAACCATTAATGCAAGGAAAAATGGAAAATGAACTTAGAATGGCAATAAAATTGGCGCTAGATAAAAACAAAATAGAAATGCCAACTTCATAAAATCCGATTAATAGATAAAAATATAGGAAAGAGTGGTAGGTAATGATAGAAAGTTTTAATCTTGGAGATATAGTAGAAATGAAAAAGCAGCATCCCTGTGGAACCAGTCAATTTGAAATAATAAGAGTAGGTGCGGATATAAAGATAAAATGTACTGGCTGTGGCAGAATAGTAATGATTCCAAGGGGAAAATTTAAAAAGGAAGCAAAAAAAATAGTAGTTATTGCAGAAAATTAGAAAAAGTACTTGATAATGATTGTAATAGGTGTTATAATCATTTATTGTAATCCCTGCTATGCAAAGCATAGCCGTTAGTCCGAGGGGAGGAGGTGAAATTAATGAGAAAGTACGAAACTATATTTATATTAAACCCATCATTCGATGAAGAAACAGTTAAAGCTAACATCGAAAAGTTTAAGGGTGTTATAGAAAATGGTGGAGGAACAGTAGATAACGTTGATTTCTGGGGTAAGAGAAAGCTTGCTTATGAAATTAAAAAAGTTGGTGAAGGTTACTATACTTTAGTTAACTTTACTGCTAATCCTGAATTACCAAGAGAATTAGATAGAATATTCAGAATAACTGATGGTGTTATCAGACATATCATTGTTAATGAACAAGTATAAGGTGGTGTTGTAAATGAATAAAGTAGTTCTAATTGGACGATTAACAAAAGATCCAGAACTAAGATTTACTCCAGGAAGTGGAGCAGCAGTAACAACCTTAACATTAGCAGTTGATAAATATAACACAAAAACTGGTCAAAGAGAAGCTGATTTTGTACCTGTAGTAGTATGGGGCAAACAAGCTGAAAGTACTGCTAATTACATGAGTAAAGGTAGCCAAATGGCTATTAGTGGTAGAATTCAAACCAGAAGTTATGATGCAAAAGATGGTACTAAAAGATATGTAACAGAAGTAGTTGCTACTGAGGTTCAGTTCTTAAGTAAAGGAAATGCGTTAGGAAATGCTGGAGCTAGTTTTGGTAACAGCAATGAATATTCAATGCCAATGAATGATGCATTCAATGGTGGAGGTTTTGAAGAGGATATAACTCCAGTTGATGATGGAGATATGCCTTTCTAATTTTTGAGTAAGGAGGGAATAAGATGAGCAGAGAAGAAGGTAACAATAATAGAAGACCGGGCGGTAAAATGAGAAGATCTAGAAAAAAAGTTTGTGCTTTTTGTGTAGATAAAGCTGAATTTATCGACTATAAAGATATAAATAAGCTTAGAAAATATGTTACAGAAAGAGGAAAGATTCTTCCAAGAAGAATTTCTGGAACTTGTGCTAAGCACCAAAGAGAATTAACAGCTTCAATTAAGAGAGCTAGAAACATAGCATTATTACCATTTACAACAGAATAAAGGTAATAATTAAAATTCCCCCTGAGAAATCAGGGGGTTTTTAGTATAGAAAAAAATAAAATAAAAAACATACGATGTGGTAAATTTTAGTAAAAGTCCTATAAGTTCTTGCAATACTTCTGAAAAAAAACTAAAATAAGAATACAAGGGTTTTGAGAGAGGGGGATAGGACTATGAGAAAAGATAATTTTAATATAATGACTAACATTAAAATTATAGAAGATTTAAAGGCACAACTTCTGTGCATAATAGGAGAATTTTTTAAGCTTTTAACAAAGGGGAACAATATAGCCCGTGATTCCATTTTAGATTGCATTTCTAGCGCTATTATTGTACTTTATATCTTAGGCGAGAAATTGGGATATTCGTTTGTAGATATTGATCATATTATGAAATCAAAGTTAGATATGGGGATAAGGGCTGAAGATCAGGTAGAAAAAGAGGGTAAAAGTTTAAGTAAATTAAAACGTTATATTAATGATAGAAGAGATTAAATATACCTTAGGAGGCTTTTTATGAATTGGATAACTATGCTTAAACGCTTGCTTAAGCCTGGACTACTAATTATAGTTTTAACAATATTCTTTGCATATAATTATATAGGCATAGGTATAATTATCCTTATAATTTATTTAATAGATAATTTCTATCAATTAAACTATTATTGGAAAAAGGAAACTGATACAAACGAATTTATAAAAAGCATAGATAAAGGGGTATCGGATAATGCACTAAAATCTATTTATCCATTAGCATTAATAAAAGAAGATGGTGAAATGATATGGTGCAATAATTTATTTAAAACTTTGAAAACAAATAAGGAAGATCCAGAAAAAAATATTTTGAGTATAACTAGAGGATTAAATTTAGATAATATATTGAAAAATGAAGAAAACTCACATCAAAGATTAAGCATTAATAATAAGTTATATGATGTGTATGCTACATTTATTGAAACAAAGAATAAAAAGTATCTATATCTATTGTCTTTTAACGATATAACAAAACTTATAGATTATGAAACTACTCAAGAAAGTATAATGTTGATAGAGGTGGATAATTTTACGGAAGTATTAGATAAAACTGATGAAAGTAATAGGCCTTTATTAGTAGCAGAAATAGAAAGAACAATAAATGCATATGCTAATAACTTGAAGGCAATGATTAAAAAGTATGACACTAATAAATATGTGCTATCAATTCAAGATAAATATATTGAGGATGAAATAAAACAAAAATTCAATATAATAGAAGTAATTTCAGAAATAGATAAGGGAAATTCTATAGAAACTACGTTAAGTATAGGTGTTGGAAAAGGCGGTATGTCTCCACTAGAAAATTATAATAATGCTAATATAGCAAAAGAATTAGCTTTAGGAAGAGGTGGAGATCAGGTTGTAGTTAAAACAAATAATGACATTAAATTCTTTGGTGGAAATACTAAAGAGATAGAGAAGAGAACTAAGGTGAAGGCGAGGGTTATTGCTAGGGCTCTAAGCGAACTAATATACGAAAGTAGTAAAGTATATATAATGGGACATAAGAACCCCGATATGGACTGCTTTGGATCAGCGGTTGGATTAGCCAGTATAGTAAAGCAATTAGGAAGAAGCTGTAATATTATTTTAAGCAGCGATATTAATGCAATTGACTACTTCTTAAATAAATTAAATAAGGAATCAAAATATGATGATTTATTTATATCAATAGAAGAAGCAAAAAATGGCTTAGATAATAAAACATTAGTAGTTATTGTAGATGTTCATAATAAAAGTTATATAGCCGATTTATCGTTAGTTGAAAAAGCAGAAAGAAAAGTTATTATAGATCATCATAGAAGAAGCCCTGATATGATAGAACATGATATATTAAATTATATAGAAGTGTATGCTTCGTCTACTTCTGAGATGATTACAGAAATAATTCAATATATGGTTGATAAGCCGAATCTGACAAGGACTGAAGCCGAAGGATTACTTGCAGGTATCTTTATGGATACTAAAGGTTTTTCGTTTAAAACCGGTGTTAGAACATTTGAAGCTGCATCATTTTTAAAGTCTTTAGGTGCAGATCCTATTGAAATTAAAAAAATGTTTACTGATGATTTAGAAGATTATTTACTTATTGCCGAAACAATAAAATCGGCAGAGGTAAATGAATGTACTGCTATTGCAATAACACCTAAAAATATTGATACAGTAATCATAGCTAAGGCGGCTGACGAATTGTTAAATATATCTGGAATTTCAGTTAGCTTTGTGCTAGGTGAAATAAATAATGATATATATATTAGTGGAAGATCAGTAGGAGATATCAATGTTCAAGTTGTATTGGAGGCTCTTGGTGGTGGTGGTCATATGAATATTGCCGGTGTTAAGATATCGAACAAGACAATTGAAGAAGTAGTTGATGAATTAAAAGAAGCAATGAAAAAATACTTAAGGATAGGTGAATAAATATGAAAGTTATTTTATTACAAGATGTTAAGAAAATTGGGAAAAAAGGTGATGTTATTGAAGCATCTGATGGGTATGCAAGAAATTTTTTATTTCCAAGGAAATTAGCTCAAGAGGCTAGCGAATCAAACATGCATATATTAAACACTAAGAAAGAAAATGAAAGAAAACAAAAGTTAGCAGAACTTGAAGCGGCACAAAAATTAGCTGCCGAATTAAAGGGAAAAGAAATAACAATAAAAGCGAAGACAGGTGAGAATGGAAAACTATTTGGTGCTATTACTAGTAAAGATGTTGCAGAATTAATAAAACAACAACATAAAATTGATGTTGATAAGAAGAAAATTGTTATGGATACAATAAAATTAGCAGGTGGATATGAAATAGATGTTAAGTTATATCCAGAAGTTAGTACAAAAATGAAGGTGATTATTGTTCCACAAGAATAAGGAGGATTAATTTTGAATTCATATGATGACACAAGTCTATTGCAGGACATTATTTCAGGAACTTTATCATTAGAATCTCAAATAGAAGCGTTATTTTCTATAACTAAGAATATTCTTGATAAAGGCGCATTTAGAGCCAGAACAGTTAGATTTAAATTAGATAAATATATACAATCAGTAAATCCTTGTGACAAAATTTTTGCATTAAATACTATTTTAGCTGAAGGTAAGGATCTAAAGTCTGCACCTAAAAAAGAGGAATTGCAGCAAGCTATTGATAAAACTGTTAGATTAATTTCAAATGAATTGGCAAAAAGATATGTTCAAAATAAGATTGAGTCTCAAGTTGAGCAATCAATTATGGAGAAACAAGAAAAGTACATAGATGAAGTTAGACTTTCAGTTATAAATAAGCAAAAAGGTGCTGAAAATAAGAAAACAATAAATAAATTGAATAATTTAATAGAGTTAGATAGTAGGACTACCAGTAAGAATATTATGAGCTTTTTAAGACCATCTAATTTTAACCAGGTGGTTGGTCAGGAGAGAGCTATTAAATCCTTAATATCAAAGCTCTCATCTCCATACCCTCAGCATATAATATTATATGGGCCTCCTGGGGTTGGGAAGACTACAGCAGCAAGACTTGCATTAGATGAAGTTAAGAAACTTTCATTTACTCCATTTGATGACAAATCGAATTTTGTTGAGGTTGATGGAACTACATTAAGATGGGACCCTAGAGAAATAACAAATCCTTTATTAGGATCAGTACATGATCCTATATATCAAGGAAGTAAAAGAGATTTAGCTGAAGTGGGAATACCTGAGCCCAAACCAGGTTTAGTTACACAAGCACACGGTGGAGTATTGTTTATAGACGAGATAGGAGAATTAGACTCTATGCTTCAAAATAAGCTTTTAAAAGTTTTAGAAGATAAAAGAGTGGAATTTTCATCATCATATTATGATCCAGATGATGAAATGATTCCAAAATACATTAAATACCTTTTCGATAACGGAGCTCCAGCGGATTTTGTGTTGATTGGAGCTACAACCAAAAGTCCTAGTGAAATAAATCCAGCATTAAGATCAAGATGTACTGAAGTATACTTTGAACCACTTTCTTCAAAAGATATTATGCTTATAGTAGAAGATGCAGCTAGAAAATTAAGAGTTAGACTTGAAGATGGGATTTCAAGAAAAATAAGTAATTATACATTTGAAGGAAGAAAGGCCGTAAACATATTAACAGACACATATGGATATGCACTGCACCGTGCTAAACATTTTGTAGATGACTTAGAAATAAAGCTATCAGATTTAGATGAAGTAATATCAATTGGAAGATATGTTCCGATTGAAAGATTAACAAATGTAAATAAGAGCGAAGTGGGTCATGTTTATGGATTAGGGGTGAGTGGATTCTTAGGATCTACACTCGAAATTGAATCAGCTGTTTTCCCAGCAAAGAAAAAAGGAGCAGGTGTGGTTAGATTTAATGATACTGCTGGATCTATGGCAAAGGATTCTGTATTTAATGCTGCCTCAGTTATTAGAAACTTAACTGATAAAGATATTAAAGATTATGATATTCATGTTAATGTTGTTGGTGGAGGAAAAATTGATGGACCTTCAGCAGGAGCAGCTATTACAATTTGCATAATAAGTTCATTATTAAATAAACCGATAAGACAAGACATGGCGATTACAGGAGAAATATCTCTTCAAGGAAAAGTCAAACCGGTAGGGGGAATATTCGAAAAAATATATGGGGCTAGAAGAATGGGAATAAAACTTGTTTTAGTTCCAAAAGATAATGAAAAAGAAATTCCTTTAAATACTGAAGATATAGAAGTTAAAGCTATATTGTCTATAGAAGAGATTATGGATATTGCTTTTAGCTAATTTAATGAGATAGGCCTCCTTAATACGTATAGGAGGCTTTTTTTTATTCCTAATAAATGATAGAATTAGAATGGTTATAAACATATGATAAAGTGCAAAATAATTGTCAACCGATAATTAGATAGGAGGAATAAAGCTTGGATGCATCAGTAATGAGGAGTTTACCTCAAAGCATAGAAGCGGAACAATCAGTTATAGGATCGATGATCATTGATAAAAATTCTATTGCAAAAGT
>Ga0209281_1000770_pt1 | contig 30582 bp, 31 predicted proteins | sample MedtruBG_FD_187514 | JGI IMG/M metagenome (GOLD analysis project Ga0209281, IMG submission 187514) | Root nodule microbial communities of legume samples collected from California, USA - Medicago truncatula BG (SPAdes) (version 2) | ecosystem: Host-associated > Plants > Roots > Nodule | place... | reverse complement strand
CATATAATGTTAAGTTTGATCTTAGTCTTTCACCAAATTCATCACTTACCTCATTATAATGCTTGTATGTTTCATCATCAATTATAATTTCCCATCCAGCACAACAAGTATCAGTACATTTTGAAGCAGTGCATTTAAAATCTTTATAGTAATGGGGTACTAATGTTTTCATGTAAATTACCTCTTATGTATATTAATTAAATTCCATTATAATATACCACTTAATTGAGCAGTGGGAAAAGTATTTTGATTCATGTTCTTAATAAAAATATTAGAAAAGGAGCAGCGCAGTTTATCTTAACTTTAATTCGTGTTTTTACTTCGCTAATTTTAAGGAATCAAGAGAGGAGCTTAAGCGTATCAAAAATTAATCATTAAAATAAAAAGGAGTTATAATAGGCATTATAAAGTAATTTGTAGTGTTATAATATGAGTATAAAATAATGTTGTTGGTGTTATGCTATTTTCTTATTTTAATATTTTTATATAAAATTTTATATTTTTTGCAACACTTTTCTAAGTTGGATTGTATTACTAATATAAAAGGAAAAATTAACATGTAAGGCACAGGAATTTGTTACTTTTTTGAATGTGTCTAACTTAGAAGGAGAAGATAATATTATGAAAAAATTAATGATAGGGTTCTTAACAGCGGTAACAGTTATGGGAATGTCTGCTCAAGCATTTGCAGCAGATTTAAATACTCAAAAGTTTCATTCGGAGGTTACTGAAGATGCTGTTCCAATATCTAACTATGCACCTAAGGATGTAGATATTAATAAGGTATTAATATGCGGAAAAAATATAGAGCTTGGAAGAAATGGAGTATTAGTATATAAAGGCAAGGTTATGGTTCCACTTAAAACTACAGCAGAAAGTCTTGGTTTTAAAATTGAGGCAGATAAGGATAATAAAATTGTAAATTTAGATAATGGTAAAATTAAAACAAATGTTTACGTGGGAGAGGATAGTTATTATTATTCAAGCAGTAATGCTATAGGATTAACTATGATGCATCAATTAGGTGCAGAGCCTATAGTAGATAACAGCACAATATATGTTCCAATAAATATATATAATTTTTTATTCAATGATAAAAAAACAGTAGGAAGCTTTTTTGTAAGAAATAAAGATGGACAATGGATTTATTCACTTAATGGAGAGATGACAACTGGATGGAAATTAATAAATAATAAGTGGTATTTTATGAATAATAATGGCATAATGCAAAGAGGATGGATTCAAGCCAATGGCAACTGGTATTATTTGTTGAATAATGGAGAGATGGCAGTAAATACAGAAACTCCAGATGGCTATAAGATAGATCAAAATGGGAAATGGGATGGTAAGCCTGCATCTATAGTAAATCAAAACCCAGATGCATTGGATATAATAAATCCTATTGAAGGTTTTGATACTATAGATGAGGCTCAAAAAGCACTAAAATTTAAAGTTACAGTACCAAAAGAATTATTAGGTAAATATAATATCAAATATATAAATACAATATCAAGAGATTTATTTCAAATATGCTATATAAGTAAGCAAGGTGACATTTTATTTAGAATGGCACAAGGAACTGAGGATATAAGTGGTGACTATAATAACTATAAGACAAACATTATTGTAAAGATAAATGGCAGCAATGTAAGATTAAAAGGAGATGATAATCTTATTAAAGTTGCTGCTTGGAGTGTAAATAATATGTCATATTCTATTTCAGTAAATGATGGCATGAATCAAGATGATATAATTAAAATAATAAAAAGCACTTTATAATTATATGTATTAAATAACTGTAGATTAACAATTTAATACATCGACTTAAGAAATGGATAGACTTGCATGCTTATTAAGTTTTGTGTGATCACCTACACAAGAAATCATAAATATTTTTGCGGAGAAAACATTTGAAAATGAGCAGGTAAAGGTTGTTACATTTTAGATTGTCTCACTAATAGTGGGAGCATGCTAAAGTGGATGCAACCTGCAACTTAGAACCTTCAGCGATATTTTCATAGTTTTCGGAGTGAAAATATTTATGGTTTCGGTAAGTTACCACATAAATTTAAGTCTGCTGTTGGATGGAAGGATGAGTTTTTTAATGAAAGAGGTTTCATTGCGTACGGATGAAATTATTTCACAAGATTTAGATCATTATGGTGATATGCTGTTGAGACTTGCATATTCATACATGAAAAATATACATGATGCAGAAGATGCAGTTCAAGATGTTTTTGTACAATTGCTTAAAAATATAGAGATATTTGAAAGCGAGGGCCATAAAAAGCATTGGCTTATTTGTGTTGTCCGAAATATTTGCAAAAATAAATTGAAATCAGCTTGGTTTAAAAGGCATGTGGAATTGACTGATATGCCTTATTATGATGAATACAAAGATAATAATGTTTTAAACCAGGTTATAAAACTACCACTAAAATACAGAGAGATCATTCACTTATATTATTATGAAGGATATACTACGGTTGAAATATCAAATATAGTAGATAGGAAAGAAGCAACAGTGAGATCATTACTTAGCAGAGGAAGAAGCATGCTGAAAAAAGAGTTAAAGGAGGAGTATGATTTTGAGTAAGAAATATAAAGAAGAAATAAATAAAATAGTAATGAATGATGATATGAAAAAAAGAATACTCCAAAATGTTTTGGCTGCAAATGAAAAGGAAATTAATGAAGAAAAAAATAGGAAAGCTGAAATTAATGTGCCAAAAGTAAAAAAACATTACAACCATAAAAGAAACATGTCGATGGTTGCAGCTGGTTTTACTATACTTTTATGCTTAAGTATAGCTAAAAATTATCCTATGCTTATAAAAAATACATCTAATGATCTAAAACAGAATGAAAGTACAAAAAGTCATGATGATGAAAATAATGATTTAAAAGCTAGTGATAATAATTATATTGTTTATAATAAGGATGGAAAAGGAAATACTGACAATAACCTTAAGGAAGAGCAGGCTTTAAATCCAAATAATAATAGTGATAGACTTCCAAAAGAAGAGAGTGATAGCAGTATAAAAACTGCGCAAAAAGAGGGTGATGCCAATTCAAAAATTACGAAAGATAAAGGTAATACTAGCTCAGAAATCGGAAAAGAAGAAAAAAACAAAGATAAATTACAATCAAGCCCAACAGGATCAGAGGTAGAGAAAAGTCAAGGATCACAAAATAATGATGATAAGGCTGTAGGGAACTCAAATATTTCATCAAAAACAAATACTGAAGAAGATGTTAATAATGATGTTAACAATAAGGAAAAGAAGAATCCAACAAGCGCAGAACCAGAAACAGATCCGGGAGATATAATGCTAGATAAAGCACCTGAAAATAATACAGATAATAGTATTTCAGGCACATCAGTTATGGCAGAGGAAGCCATAAATTCTAGTCAAGAATATAAAACATTAGATGAAGCTGAAAAAACATTAAATTTAAAAGTTAATTCATTAAAAACCTTACCTAAAGGTTTTAAAATAGAAAACATAAGAGTTATATCAAATGAAATAATACAGGTGGAATATAATGATGGTAATAACAATATAATTTTTAGAGCAGGTAAAGGTATTAATAATATAAGTGGTGATTATAATGTTTACCAAGTTAAGGATGTAGCTAAAGTAAGTGGAATAAACGTAAATTTAGAAGGAAATAAAGATAAAGAATATAATTTAGCTACCTGGGAAAAGGATGGTATATCATATTCAATTTCAGCTGAAAATGGAATTGACGAAAAAACAATATTGGATATGATCTTGTAAAGATATTTTTCATATATACACGCATTGCACGAAATCAGTATATTTTGTGCAGTGCTTTTTTGTTAAGCAAAACTCATCATTTTTTAAAAACTATGGGGTTTTATCATAAAATATGGTAGAATTTAGATGTTTAATAAGAATAGGGATTAAAGAAAGGGGTAATTATGACAGCAGCTATAATAACTTTTTTATTCACACTAATATTAATTAGTATCATATGCTTAGATATTACTAAGAAATTAAATTTACTACATAAAAGATTCATGTCTATATATTTTGTTTTTGCTTCACATATTGTTTTATTAGGGTATATTTTTAGCCAACGAACTAAATTTGGACAAGATAATGTTATATGTAAATGGATTATTTTAACGGAGATGATTATTTTCATTTTTTATCTTTGGATGAAAGTAAATATAATTCCACATAGTAAGAAGCCAATAGTAAATTTTAGATTAAGAATGATGTTCGGTGGAAGAATCATTGTATTATATGGATTATATACAGCATGTATTCAAACGATAATATATTTGATGGGAACTACAACAATACAAAAACTTTCAGTTCCAGAACATATCTTAATAATAGACTGTATTATTGTTGTGTTAAGCATTATTATTTTAATTATAAATGGAATGTTAAGAATATTATGTACTTCAAGAAGATTAAATATTGTGAAGAGGCTTATAGTAGGTTTTTGGGTTTTTATCCCCATTGTAAATATTTTTATGATGTTATATGCTTGTCATATTGCAAAAATAGAATATGATCATGAATGCTATAAAGTAATTAATCATGAGGCACGTGTGGATTCAGCAGTATGTAAGACAAAATATCCCCTTGTGTTAGTTCATGGAGTTGGATTTAGAGATTTAAAGTACATTAATTACTGGGGAAGGATTCCTAAGGAATTAATTCGTAATGGAGCAACAATTTATTACGGGCACCAAGAAGCTTGGGGAACGGTTGAGGATAATGCAAAGTATATTAAACATAAAATTATTGATATATTGAAAGAAACAGGATGTGAAAAGGTAAATATTATTGCACACTCAAAAGGTGGACTAGATGCACGTTATATGATTAGTAAATTAGAGATGGAGGACTATGTTGCATCTTTAACCATGATGTCATCACCTCATAGAGGATGTAAATTTGTTGATATTGCTTGTAAACTTCCTGATAAAATTTACAAAGCTATTGCAAGATTTTTTGATAAACGTTATAGGATTATAGGTGATAAGAAACCTGACTTTTACACTGCAAGCAGACAGTTTTCAACTTATCATAGCAGAAACTTCAATGAAGAAGTAAGGGATGTAGAGCAAGTATATTATCAAAGTTACACATCGGTAGTAAGTAATATATTTGGTGATTATTTATTATCAATACCTTATATTTTAGTAAAGTTAACAGAAGGCGAAAATGATGGCTTAGTATCTGTTGAATCCGCTAAATGGGGGGAATTCAAAGGTACATTGAGAAATAAAAGAATACGTGGAATCTCTCATGGAGATATTATTGACCTAAGAAGAGATGATTATAAAGAATTTGATGTAATGGAAAAGTATGTGGAAATTGTATCAGAACTTAAAAATATGGGGTATTAGGTAATTACTTTTTAAAATAAACTATAATTTTTCATTACAGACCAAGTTAGAAAGCAGAGTTGGAATTGATAGAAAAGAATATTACAATATTTGAATTGACTTACCATATAAAACCTTATATGGTAAGTTTAAATTTTATTGCAAGTAATATGAGTTTAAGGTGAAAAGAAAATAATATTATTGAATTATTAAACTAGCACCTATTTCAAAGGATTTTTGACAATCTATAGGAAATTGAACTTTTTTATGTTCTGCTTTTGCTTCTTCAGGAAAAGCATCAGATTTATATTTTGAGTAATCATCAAATTGATAAGTATAATTACTGTACATTATTTTAGGTTTCGTAAATATGCGTTCTATAGAAGATTCCATTTTTTCGAAGGTTAATTTGTAATTGGCTATTTCCATTACTTCTTCTGAAACATTCATTGTATAAATGAATGCTGTTGGCATCTTCTTTGGTGCAATTGAAGTATAATTTTTATCATACTCAAAATTAGGGAATAATAATCTTTCTAAAAATGATTGTAATTGACCAGTTATACTACCGAAATAAACTGGAGTTCCAAAGATAATCCCATCGGCTTGTGATAATTTTTCTAAAACTTCATGAAGATCGTCTTGTACTGCACATTTTCCATAACTTTTACTTCCAAGTCTTTTACAAGCAAAGCAACTTTTACATCCAGTATAGTTCAAGTCATATAAATTGATTATTTCAGTTTCAATTTCTTTATCTTTTGCTGAGGATTTTACTCCTTCTAAAGCTTTTTGAAGTAGCGTAGCTGTATTTTTATTTTTTCTTGGACTTCCGTTAATAGCATAAACTTTCATAATAGCACTCCCTTTTTAAAATTAATTTTATATTATAGTTAATGTTTTCTGTTATAATAGTAAATTATAAGGAATAAATGTACAAGTATGCAGTTTTTTCTGTGTCAGTATAAAAAATATACTATTGAATTTTATGGAGGTGTAATCTATGAAGAAAGATATTAGTTGTGATACAGTATTTCCAGATGATAATATTTATGAGACCAAATGTCCTGTTATATATGCACTTGATATTGTAGGGCAAAAATGGAGGTTGCCAATCATGTGGTATTTATCAGAAGCGGAGCCTGTAAGATACAATGAATTAAAACGAAAAATTAAAGGTATTACGAATATGATGCTAACAAAATCTTTAAAAGAACTAGAAGAGCATAATCTTATTGTTAGAACTCAATATGAAACTATTCCGCCAAAAGTTGAATATTTTTTAACTGAAAGAGGTAAAGCATTACTTCCTGCATTGAATGAATTGTATAAATGGGGTGAAAAACAAATAAAACTTGATAAGTGTGAATAAAAATATCTTAATTAGAATTTAAAATTTGGAGGATTAATCTATGGTTGGATTTCAGATAATATTTTTCATTTTTTTCGCTTTTATAATTTTTTTGAGTGCAAGCAGATATATTAAAAATGAAAACTCACCAATTATATCTACTAAGGCACAGCTTATTAAGAAAAAAAGGGACGTATATACAAATACAGATAGCAATGGAGTAATGACAACCAATGAAACATTAATTCTAAAATTTGAATTAGATACTGGAAGTGAACTGAAATTCACAGTTGGGGTGCGTGTTTTTAGAAACATTCCTGAACATGAATGGGGAACCTTAACTTTTCAAGGGACACGCTTTCTTAAGTTTGAATCAGTAAGTGGAGTAGTTGAAAAATAGTACTAATATATTTAGAAGCTGAGATTTTCTTGTATTTTGAAAGCCTCAGCTTTAATTTGAGTTGTCTTAATTTCCACGGAAAAGTTTTATTTATTAACAACTACTCCTACACCATTTGGAATTACTACAACATCTGCATCTTTACCTTTTATATCATATGCTTTTTTTAAAGCTTCATCAAAAGTATAGGCATGTTTCATGTGCATACTTTTAATCATATTTGGATCACACATATCTGTAACAACGATTACAGTATAATTACTTAAAATTCTTGCTAAAATTTGAATTTCCCATTGATCTGGTATAGTTTCATTTCTAGGTACTTTTAATATTCTTTCAAGAAGCTCCTCTGGTCCGTTGGAATTGGCTACAGTGTCATAAAAGGATTGTCCACCATGCCCATCATTACAAGCAGCTATCATAATAATAACTCCGCCTTTTTTGCAAGTGGCTTCTGCAGCGGTCATTCCTTTAACAGCTTGGTAGATATTTTGATCTAATGGATATCCTCCATTACTTGAAACTACAATATTAGCCTCTATACTATTTACACTAGAAAGATCCATAACAAATTTGCATCCTTCTTCATGTGCAAGCTTACTATCTCCAGCAAAGGCATTTATAATATTTTTATTTTCATCGATAACTACGTTTAATATGAATGCAAGGTTTGCCTTTTCAGCAGCATAAATCATATCTTTGTGTATAGGATTATTCTTTATAACACCAGTTCTTGCATGATCACTGTTAATGAATTCTGAACAGTGATTTGCCATTATAGTTTTTGCTGATGCTATGCCTGGTAAAATACTTTTCCTTCCTCCAGAAAATCCAGCGAAAAAGTGAGGTTCTATAAATCCTTCTGCTATTAGTAGTTCAGTTTCCATTGCTAACTTGTTTAGAAAAAGTTCACCTCCAGAAGGCAGAATCCCTACACTTATTAAACTATTTTCGTCTGTAGAAACATGGTTTATGATCTCTTCATTATCAACTATATTCTGTCCAAATTTATTTATCATTTCCTCTTTTGTTGTTGGTCTGTGAAAACCTGTAGCTATAAGTATTCTTATATTTATATCAGGATTTACCTTTCTTATTCTTTCAAGCAAAATAGGCATAGTAATTTTGCTTGGAACAGGTCTTGTATGGTCACTAGTTATAATAACCATGTCATGTTTATCCTTTACTAATTCCTCTAAGGATTTGCTTCCTATGCAGTGATCAAGCGCTTTATTTACTATATCACTTTGTGAACAATCAGCTCTATAATTATTAGCCTTAGAAACCAATATCCCTTTTAGATTTTTATCTTTAACGTTTACTTTTAAAAATTTTGTAGAGTATGGAATTTCAATTAGAGCCATAACAACTTCCCCTTTATCTTAAAAATAATTAGATCCATATTAAAATTATATCACTTACGAAATAAAATGGTAAGACCAATTATAATTATTTGAACATAGATATCCAACATATAACTTAGACTTACGAAATTATAAATATTTTTATTTCGAAAAGCTATGAAAATATTTATAATTTCTAGTTAGGATATCAACTTAAAGTTTTAACAAATTTGCAAATATGTTTATTTAATAAGTCAAATACTGATTTGGAGATCAATATTACGCACATAATTTAGTTCTGTAGGATTATTATGACAAATATTAAATAATATGGTTTGGAGTTATTTTGCTATAAATCTTAAACTTATTGAGTTTGAGGTTTATTTTTTATGATAAATGAGCCGTGAACTAATTTTTCAAAGTAAACAATAAGTAAAATTTATGTGAATTACTACATAAGTTTATGTTATTGGGAGTTTACATAAAGTAAGGTCTTATTGGATGAAATGTAGGTAAATTGAGTTACGAAAGAAGATAATAGTTGAACATAAAATTCTTATAATACTCAAAGAAAATATTAACTTAAAATATATGCAATAAAAAATTTATTTAGATTATTGAAATGTTTGGAAATGTATGATAACATTTACTTATAAATTGGTAAGACCAATTTACGACACTTTGTGTAGAGGTTAAATTGAAATATCACTTATAAATAGTATTTTTTACTATTCCAATACACAATTGTTATGCTAAAAAAGAAGTTCAAGAATGTAAAAGGTTAAAGGAGAGGGAAATTATGCAGATTCTATTATGTGTAAAACAGGTTCCAGATGATTCTATTGAAATTCATTTGGACAAGGAAAAGAAAAAACCTAATTTAAATGGAGTCAGTTTGGTGGCAAATGCATTTGATACATATGCATTAGAGCTCGCAGTTCGTTTTATTGAGGCACATGAAGGAAATGTTAGTGTTTTAACTGTTGGATCAGACGATTCTCTAAACACATTAAAAAATTGTCTTGCTGTAGGAGCTAAAGAAGCATTTTTTGTAAAAGATGACTCATATGCAGATTTAGATGCTATGGGAACTGCTGATGTTTTAGCAGATGCTATTCGTAAAATTGAAAAAGACAAGGGTGAAAAATTTGATTTAATTCTTTGTGGAAAGGAATCTACAGATGAAATTACTGGTCAAGTAGGAGCAATGCTTGCTGAAAAACTTGGGACAGGTTATGTAAGTAGCGCAATTGAAATCGATTTAAATAATAATGTTATGAAGGTTCATCAAGAAACTGAGGAAGGATATAATTTAGTTTCTTTAGAATGCCCAGCTGTAGTAACTGTAAGTAAACCAGATTATGATCCACGTTATCCAACTATTAAAAGTAAGATGGCAAGCCGTAAAGCAGTAATTCCAACTTACAGTGCTGCAGAAGTTGGAGAGGTAAAACAATCAAAAGTACGCTTAATTGAATATGTTGAACCTCCTAAGAAAGAGGCTGGTATCAAAATTCAAGAGAAAGATGCGTTGCTCGCAGTAAGTGCTGCTATGGAGCAAATGAAAAAAGATAAGGCAATCTAATTAAGGGGGAAAACGAAAGTATGAAAGCATTATTGTTCATTGAAACAGATGGAGAAAAAGCATTAGGCGGAAGTCTTGAATTGATTAGTGCAGCAAAAGCACTAGATGCAGAAGGAACAGCTCTTGTAGCAGGCAACAAAGCTATTGCAGATTCAGTAGCAGCTTTTGGAATTCCAGTTATCTTTACAGATACTAATGCAGACTGTGACACATTGACAGAAGTATTATCGCAAGCAGTTAAGGAACAAAATCCAGATATTATTCTTTTAGCTAATACAACCTTAGCTAAAGATATTGCACCACGAATTGCAGGACGTATTGGCTTAGGATGTGTAAGTGACGTAATTGGAATGAGTAAAGCTGATGATAAAGTCATATATACTAGACCAGCTTATGGCGGTACAATTTTAGAACGTATTGAAGTAGAGGGGGCAGCTGTAGTTACAATTAGAAATGGAAGCTATCCGAAGCCAGAAGTTGCTTCAAATGCAGATGTTACAGAGAAAAATATAGAGATTCCAGCAGATGCCGTTAAAGCAAAAATCATTGATACAGTAAAAGAAATTTCAGAATCTATTAATTTAGAAGAGGCACAAGTTATTGTTTCTGGCGGACGCGGAATGGGAAATGCAGAAAATTTCAAACTTGTTGAAGAATTAGCACGTGTTCTTGGTGGTGTAGTAGGTGCAACAAGACCAGCAATTGAAGATGGATGGATTTCCCGTGCACACCAAGTTGGACAATCAGGAAAAATCGTAGCACCAAAGCTTTATATTGCATGTGGTATTTCTGGAGCAACACAACATACATCCGGAATGTCTGGTTCAAATTACATTGTGGCAATTAATAAAGATGAGGATGCCCCAATATTTGAAATCGCTAATCTAGCTATTGTTGGAAATGCAAATGAGATTCTTCCTATTATGATTGAAGAAATGAAGAAAGTAAAATCTGAGTAAATATTTTCTTGATTTCTAGATTCCTGTCGCATTAAAAATTAGTGCGATAGCTCAAATAAGTAAATCTCAATTTATAAAATTTTACATTTGGAGAGCTATTGAAAAGCATAAATTAGCAACAGATACAGCATAGAGAAAAAGAACTAAATCCAGATATGTGCAAAAATAGTAGAGTTAACAAGTGAAAAACTATGTAATCACAATATGAATGGTAATACTAATAAGTAAAAAGTAGAACCAAGAGGTAAAAGGTAGTGTCATTTAAAATTGAATAAGGAGGATAAAGGAATGTTGTTTTTTAAATTCTTAATGGCGATATTACCTATCATTTGGCTTATTATTGCACTCAGTGGATTAAAAATGCCGGGTTATAAAGCCTGCTCTATTGCACTTGTTCTTACATTGGTTTTAGCTATTTTTTTCTGGAAATTGGATGCAGTTTATGCTGCGACAGGGGTTCTGGAAGGGATACTTAACGCATTATGGCCAATTTGTTTAGTTATTGTTGCAGCTCTGTTTACGTATAATTTAATTTTACGTACAGGTGCAATGGATTCAATTAAAAAAATGTTGGCTGGAGTTTCTAGGGATAAAAGAGTTTTAACCTTAATTATTGGGTGGGGATTTGGTATTTTTATGGAAGGTATGGCGGGCTTTGGTACAGCAGTTGCTATCCCGGCATCTATGCTCGCGGGGCTTGGATTAAATCCATTTGCAGCAGTTATAGCATGTTTGGTTGCTAATACAACACCAACTGCTTTTGGATCGGTTGGAATACCTTTAGTAACGCTTTCGGCAGTAACAAAAGTTGGAGCCAACGCATTGGCAGCAAATACAGCAATAATTGAAGCACTTATCTTCTTTATCGGTCCATTTATTATGGTATGCATTGTAGGTGGTGGAATAAAGGCATTGAAGGGAGTATTTATTGTTACCTTAGTTGCTTCATTATCATTTCTAGTACCTGCGTATATTACAGCAACAGTACTTGGAGCAGAATTACCAGATATAGTAGGTTCCATTTGCTCCATGGTATGTACAATTACTGCAGCAAAAATCTTTAATAAAGAACCTCAAGAAGAGTATTGCATTGAAGTTAACAAGACTCAAGAAGAAAAAACTTTATCATTTGGAAAGTCGGTACAAGCTTGGTGCCCATTTATTTTAATATTCTTAATGTTAATGTTTACGTCTACATTATGTGCGCCGATTCATGATGCAATTGCAGTATTTAAAACTAGCACAAGTGTATATGCCGGTAAGGGTGCTAATACGTTGACTTTTAGCTGGATTAATACACCAGGTATTATAATTTTTATTGCTGCAATTATTGGAGGTATTATTCAAGGAGCAAAAGTATCAATGATGTTTGAGGTATTACTTAATACATTAAAAGCAAACTGGAAAACAATTGTTACAATTTGTGCAGTTATGTCAACAGCAAAAGTAATGAGCTATAGTGGAATGATTTCAGATATTGCAAGTCTTTTAGTAGTAGTTACAGGAGGAGCATACCCACTAATTTCTCCGCTAATTGGATCTATTGGAGGATTTGTTACAGGTTCAGGTACATCAACCAGTGTTTTATTTGGAGGATTACAAGTACAAACAGCACAGAACCTTGGACTTTCTACAGCATGGATGGGTGCAGCAAATACTCTTGGAGCAGGTATAGGAAAGATGATTTGTCCTCAAAGTATTGCAATTGGTGCAAGTGCAATTGGTAAATCCGGTTCAGAAAGTAAGATTTTAAGAAGTGTATTTAAATATTATATATTCTATGTAGTTATCGCTGGAATCGTATGTTTTGTTGGAACGCTTTAAGGCAGTTGATATTTTACAGGTGACCATTTAAAGTTGACCAAGAAAAATTTCAGTAGTTTTTAAAAAATTAAAGAATCTCATTCAAAAGTCTACATTGTCTACGGGATATCCTAAAGGGCATAAAGTGTAAACTGAATTAGTTCGGCGTAGTAATTTGCTAATGAAAGATAAAGTGAATTTTACACCTAATATTTTAGAAAGGAATGAATATTATGGCTGAGTATAATCAATTGACAGAAGAATTAATCTCAAAATTACAGGAGGCAGCACCAGGACATATTTTAACAGGTGATGATATCAATGAAGATTATTGTCACGATGAAATGCCTATTTATGGGAAAGCGGCTCCACAAGTTGTATTTATGGCTCACTCTACAGAAGAAGTTGCTGCAGTAGTAAAAATATGTAATGAAAATAAGATACCAGTAACTCCAAGAGGAGCAGGAACAGGACTTGTAGGAGGAGCAGTTCCACTACTTGGAGGAGTTTTAGTTGACATTACAAAGATGAATAAAATACTTTCTTATGACTTAGAAAATTTTGTTGTTCATGTACAGGCAGGTGTTTTGTTAAATGATCTTGCAGAGGATTGTGCAAAGCAAGGATTATTATATGCTCCAGATCCTGGTGAAAAATTCGCTTGTTTAGGTGGAAATGTTTCAACAAATGCAGGTGGAATGAGAGCAGTTAAATACGGTGCAACACGTGATTATGTACGTGCAATGAAAGTTGTTCTTCCAACAGGCGAAATTACTGACTTTGGAGCTACAGTATCAAAAACAAGTTCAGGTTACAGCCTTTTAAATTTGATGATTGGTTCTGAAGGTACCCTTGGGATTATTACAGAACTTACTTTGAAAATCATGCCAGCACCAAAGGTAGTTGCAAGTTTAATTATTCCTTTTGATAATTTAGATGATTGTATTTCTACTGTTCCTAAGTTTAAGATGGAACACATGAATCCACAGGCGATAGAATTCATGGAAAGAGAAATTGTTTTATCTAGTGAAAGATATATTGGAAAGAGCGTATTCCCACAAGTAATTGGTGGATTAACTGCAAATGCGTATTTGCTTGTTACTATTGATGCAAGTAATGAAGATGAATTAAATAACCTTATTGAACAAGCAAGTGAAATAGTATTAGATGCAGGAGCAATTGATGTTCTTGTAGCTGATACTCCTGCAAAAATAAAAGATGCATGGGCTGCACGTTCTAGTTTCTTAGAAGCAATTATGGCAGAAACAAAGTTATTAGATGAATGCGATGTAGTAGTTCCGGTAAATAAAATTGCTCCTTATCTTGCTTTTGTAAAAAAAGCTGGTGAAGAGTGTGGAATAACTATAAAGAGTTTTGGTCATGCAGGAGATGGAAATCTTCATATATACCAATGCAGTAATGATTTAGAAGAATCAGAATTTAAAGAAAGAGTTGATAAGTTCTTCAAGGTTATTTACGAAGAAGCAATAAAATGTGGCGGCCTTGTTTCAGGAGAACATGGAATTGGTAGTGGAAAGATGAGTTATTTAGCAGATAGTGTTGGAGAAATAAACATGGAATTAATGAAAGGCATTAAAAAAGTGTTTGACCCAAATTCTATTATGAATCCAGGTAAAGTATGTTGTCCATTAGGGAAGATTAGCTAAAAAGGCACAATCAAAAAGCGATTGATATCCCACAAAATAAGAAAATAAAATAAAAAGATTGAGTAGTGTATAAGCGAATACACTAGATATAAAAGAAAGGTAGGAAATTAAAATGGATTTTAAACAAGATGAAAACCACCAACAATTATTAGAAATGTATCGTGATTTTGCAGAGAATGAGGTAAAACCAATTGCAAAAGAAATTGATGAAAGTATGCGTTTCCCAGAAGAAAATGTAGCAAAAATGGCTGAAATGGGCTTGCTTGGAATTCCATTTCCTGAAGAATACGGTGGAGCTGGAATGGACACATTAAGTTATATACAATGTGTAGAAGAATTATCTAAATGTTGTGCGACAACAGGTGTTATAGTTTCAGCACATACAAGTCTTTGTGCGACACCAATTTACACATATGGTACAGAGGAGCAAAAAGAGAAATATTTAAAACCACTTGCTTCAGGTGAAAAATTAGGTGCCTTTGGATTAACAGAACCTGTTGCTGGAACTGATGCTTCTATGCAAAAGACTACAGCAGTTTTAGAGGGAGATAACTATGTATTAAATGGAAGCAAGATTTTTATTACTAATGCAGGATATGCAGATATATATATTGTCTTTGCTATGACAGATAAAAGTAAGGGAACAAAGGGTATTACAGCGTTTATCGTTGAAAAAGACTTCCCAGGTTTTTCTGTCGGAAGCCATGAATTAAAGATGGGAATCCGTGCATCTTCTACATGTGAATTATTCTTTGATAATTGCATAGTTCCAAAGGAAAATCTTTTAGGAGAAGAAGGCAAAGGATTTGGTATTGCAATGGCAACTCTTGATGGAGGTCGTATTGGTATTGCTGCACAAGCCCTTGGTATTGCAGAAGGCGCAATAGAAGAGACTGTAAAATATGTTAAGGAACGTGTTCAATTTGGACGTGCTATTTCACAATTCCAAAATACACAATTTGAACTTGCACAGATGCGTGCAAATACTGAAGCTGCAAAACTTTTAGTATATCAGGCTGCATGTGCAAAAGATGATCATCAAAAATTCACACATTTAGCAGCTATGGCAAAATTAGTTGCTGCCAGAAATGCTACTGATGTAACAAACCGTTGCGTACAATTATTTGGTGGCTATGGATATACAAGCGATTATCCAATTGAAAGAATGATGCGTGATGCCAAAATAACAGAAATCTATGAAGGAACATCAGAAGTACAAATGATGGTAATTTCAGGATGGATGCTTAGATAATATATTTGCCCTCTTGTTAGGTATAATCAAAAGATAATAGACTACTAGTATTTTTTGATTGTGACTTAAACCTATTCAAATAAACTATAAAAATAACAAGTTCGACTGCATAAGAACTTGTTATTTTTTTATGAGATTAATATGGGTCTTTAATATAAAAAAATTATTTTTGAAACAAGATGGATATATGAAAACTGGATGGCTACAAGATAGTAACGGAAAATGGTATTATTTAAATTCAGATGGAAGTATGGCTCACGATACAACAGTAGACGGGTACACAATAGGTTCAGATGGAGCATGGAACCAAAACATACAAAATAGTTCTGAGCAAAGTACCACAATAGGAAAAAATTTATCAAATTCTAATTTAAATTCTACAACCATAAGTGGTATAACTGGTGTAAAATTTGATGAGATTACAAAAATAGTTTTTTCTGATGGAAGAGGACGAAATAAGCCAGTAACAGTTGAAGATAAAGAAAAGATTAAGGAATTCATGGAATATTTAAACGGTTATGGGGTTAAGAAAACAGAAAATCCTGAATCAATAGGATGGATATACATGGGAGAATTTTATATAAATAACAAAGAAGTAATGGATATAACATTTGTTAATCCAATTGTTATCAATGGGGACTATTTTAATATTACAAAAGGTGAACTTGATACTGTAACTATTGGTAAGTTTTTAAAATCAATTGACCCATCTTATGATGTAATGGGAGGTTTATAACTAATTTTTAAAATTATAATATGATGGAACTCCCGAAAAAGAGTTCCATCATATTATATTGTTCTATAAACACTATTCATTAATATAGCTAAAAAATAAGTTATTTCACGAGGCTAAGATACATGTTGTTTATATATGTGATAAGAAATATTGTCAGCACTTAATCCATTTTCTAATGAATTATATACACGTTTATTTTTAGGATCTATTAACTCTTCATTATTATAGTAGATTCTAGGTGTATTCCATAGAAGTTTCAAAGCACTTCCAAGGGGCATTTGATGATACCTTTCTGGCCATAGTTTTAATATCTCTTCTTTTACTAATGTATAATATTTAGGATTTATCCCTGGAAACAAGTGGTGCTCCGTATGATAAGAAAAATTAAAATGGAGAATATCAAGCCACTTAGGAACTGTTACTGAAAGACTATTAGCTAAAGGATCATTTATAGGTACAAGAGGGTTTAATCTATGGTTAGTAGATATATAACACATTACAATAAAATTACCTATGAGAAAAGGAATTAAATATGAGAAAATCCATTTCTCTGTTCCAACTAAGAAGAATAAACCTATCCATATAACCCAAGGTAGTATAAATTGTATCCATATTCTTAAATTTTTTTCTTTCTTTAATTCTTTACTATAAATAAAGAACATACGAGTGGCATGGAGAGTAAAAGAAATAGTTAATGCTGTGAAACTAAATAGAGAACGAAACCACAAAGGAAGCTTATAAATATACTTTATAAAAGTCCTATTGTTAAATTGCTCAAAGCTCATCCAAGCATCTGGGTCATTTACTTCATGTTGAGTATTAGCATGATGACTCATATTATGCCATTTAATCCAAAGCATAGGACCTATGCTCAAAGGCATAAAAGCCATTCCTCCAAGGAAATTTTTTAACCAAAGTGTCTTTACTACAGTGCCATGTAAAATTTCATGTCCTAGGAAGCCTATAGAGGCGAAACTAAAACCTAAAACTAAAGATATCAGAAATTTAATAAGGTTATTAAATTCCAATAAATTAATTGAAAGTATTCCACAAATTATAATAAATGTATATGCAAGTCCTCCGAATAATCTAGATGGGACTGGTTTAAATGCACTTTTTGGTAGTTTGGGTGATATTTTATTAGCATACCATCCTATATTATGAAGTTCTCTCATTGATTTTACCACCTTTCTTATCTTAGAAAGTATTAGAAATACGTATCCGATAAATATATTTTGACTTTGAAATATATTTTCCAAAGTTCTTAATTTATGTTAACAATAATTATTGTCAGTTGTCAATGATTATTTGCTGATATTCTTTGTGGTTTATAATGAATGAAGGATTATTATATTTATCCAAATTCATGTCCTGGTATCCCATTATTAACATAAGTCTTGCCTTCCAATGGTTGGAATCCAGATACCTCTATATCTGTTACAACAGGGTATGCATTATGCTTATTGGGAAATGTAAAGTTGAGAGTATAATTCTTCCCGTAAAAAACACTTTTGTACCATCTCCTATAAAAACTGCGGTGTTTTTAAGGAAAATAAATTTTTTACTTTCTGTCTTTCCATCTAATGCATTTACCTCATAAACGGTAAAGTCAAAAGAAGTATTAGTTACATTAGAGATTACAACTTCACAATAATTTTTTAATATATTGTCTCCAAAACGTCTATCATCAAAATAAGCGCCGTTATACAATTTGACTTTACTATTTACTTTAGGTGTTTTATTAGAGTTATTATTTTTATCTTCTACTTTTTGTTCATCTGGACTTTTTTTAGTAGACTCTGTAGAACTTGTAGTATTTGAATCTGTTTCTTTTTTTTCATCAACACTGATTTGATCATTAGCAGCTTCTGTTGGAGCATTAATATATTTTGAATTATCTTGCGAAGTTTGGCTTTCATTGGTAGACTGTATATAGCTATTATTACTGCAACCACCTAGAAAGAGAAGCAAGCCTAAACAAGATATCAAAACTAAGTTTTTTTTCATAATACGAACCCCTTTAGTTTTAAAATCATTAATTATAATAATATTATAGCAAAGTTAGTTATATTATCCATATATTACCTTAAAGTATGGAGTTGTTACCTTAGTTGTTTAATTTTTTGTTTAAGTTATACTTACAAGAATAAAAAATATCATTATATGTTACTTATACGACGAGCACAAAAAGCTATATAAGATTATAAAAAAGTAGTACCACAAAGTAAGATTGTGGTACTACTTTTTTAAAACAAGCATTATTTAAATATCTATCAGCTAAAACGCTTTAGGATTTTTTGTGAAGATAAAATGGATAAACAATATGTATTTTTGATTATATTTTAGTTATTATAACCATTTTCAATCATAAAATCTCCTAAATCTTTATCTAAATTTGTTATGTGATTTTTTAACCAATCTGCTAGTCTTTCTTGAATATTTGAGGCTAATAATGCTGATGTTCCTTGAGTTTCAAAAACTCGTCTAAATTCTTTAAGATCACTTTTAAATTCTTCATGTTGTTTATGTTGTATATTAAATAGAGGATAATTTATCTTCATTTGAAGCTCTTCTTCTTCATTAAAATGCTTAACTACATATTCCTCAAGAAAATCTAGAGTTTTAATAACTTCTTCATTGCCTTTGCCCTCTTTAATAGAGATTAACAATTGGTCCAAGCGATCAATTAATTCTTTATGTTGATTATCAATATTATCAATTCCTATATTTAAAGTCCAATCCCAATCTAAATACATTAAAATCACCTTCCACTAACTATTTTTAATCTTATAAGTATATAGTTCTATATATTATGTAGAATACCTCTTTGTTTTAGTAATTATTTATTTCATTCCTTGAAGTAATCCTTGTTTATATAAACTTAGTTTAAACAAGGCCTCATGTATTAAAAGTAGGGAAATGTAAAATATAACAGAATCTAATAGACATAAATTAGAAATAAAGTTATAATATAGGTTATTGTTGTTATTTTAATACAAATATTTTAATTATTTGTATTATTAACAAAAAATACACTGTTAAACTGTGATTTTTAGGAGTTAAAGGTATGGAAATAAATAATGAAATAGAAAAAAGTGAAACTATAGATTATAGGCAAATAAAAATATCTACTTTTGATTTAAGGTATATCAAAAAACTTAAGGTAAGAGCATGTATTAATAATCATACTACCTTACATTTAGTTGGAGTATTATCAGAAGATAAAAAAGACGATGATATTCATACAAGTTACAATACACCTATTGAGGTTTATGCAGCGACAGATTATGGAAAGAAAACAATTTATTCAGGGATGATTACTGAAGTAAAAGTTAAAAAGGGTTCAGAGTATTATGAATTGCATATTAAAGCGCTGAGTTATACTTACCTGATGGATATTCAAAGAAAGAATAGATCTTTTCAAGATATAAATATGTCCATTTATGAACTAATAACATCAATTACAAAACCTTATTATAATGGTATTTGTAATCTAAATATAGAAGATGGTCCTACAAATAGACTATGGGTGCAATATAACGAAACAGACTGGGAGTTTGTTAAAAGGGTAGCATCCTATTATAATGCAGGGCTATATCCAAGTATTAAGATGCAAGGAGTTCATTACTATTTAGATACACCAGAATTAGACAGCAAAAGCATAGAAATAAATGAATATGTGGCTTCTAGATTAGTTCAAGATTATGATTTTATGAAAGAAAATGAGATTCCAAATTCAAATGAAGCTGATTATATAAACTATACAATTAATAGTTATGAACTTTTGGAACTTGGAGATCATATTAGCTTTAAGAATCAATCGTTTTATATATCAGAGTTAACTTATGAAATAAAAGATGATAACAGTATATTAGAAAATACTTATGTCTTAAAACCTAAAGGTGGACAAAGACAAAAAAGGATATATGGAGAAAAATTATTTGGAATTTCATTAGATGGTACTGTTATAGATGTTACAGGAGACAAAATCAAAGTTAAATTGGATATAGATGAAAAGCAAGATAAGTGTACAGCTTATTGGTTTACATATTCAACCCTAGCTGCATCACCAGATGGAAGTGGATGGTATTCTATGCCTGAACTAAATGATAGAGTCAGAGTGTATTTTCCAACTAATGATGAAAAAGATGCTTTCTCCATAAGCTGCATACAAGAAATCAAAGGAGATCCAGATGTTAAGTATATTGCAACCATTTATGATAAGAAAATAATTTTTACTAAGGATAGTGTGACAATAACAGCTAATAATCATGCGACAATGGTACTTAATAAGGATGGGGCAATAAGTATAACTGGAGACAATAGTATAAGCATAAATGCAAGTGAAAGTATTTCCTTAAGAGCAGAAGACAATATAGTTATATCAGGAAAAAATAGCATAGATATTAAATGCGATAAGGGCGGAAAGGCACTTTTTGATGGCGGTGGAAATGTTGTATTAGACGGAACAAAGGTAAGAATTAATTAGGAGTGATAATTTATGGCAATGACATATGTAGTAGATGGAGCTAAAACTGAATGTTCTCAGGGGATAGGAATAAGTTCATTAAATAAAGGCTGTGAATGGAATTTATATTTGCATGATAAGAAGATGCTTACAATAGCAGATAATGTACCACACAAAAATGTTATGCCATTTCCACTATGCAAAAGTCCTAGAAATCCAGCAGTTATTGCAGCAGGAATGAAGCCGGCTGCCTGTAACCCTGTTATATGTAAGAAATGGATGAAGGGTAAAACTGATGTTATTTTAAAGGGTGAATTAGCAATGAATAGTGAATGCTTATTAGCCTGCATGTATGGTGGAATAATTAAAATTGTAGATGATGGACAAAGGAAGTAGAAACGGAGGTAGTAAATGTGACTATTAATTATGAATATGTACAAGTAGAGCTGCCTTATGAAATTTTGCATATTGAGGATTTACATTATATTGCAAAAGTAAATGAGCATCAAACACTTACACTAGAAGCACTTATAAGTGAAGAAAATTCAGAAAAGTATATACAAGAAAGTGTAGAGGGTAAAGATGTTAGATTAATTATCAATGAGAGAGTTGTATATACAGGTAAAATTATAGAACTACAAATTTGTTATAAGGGACAAGTTGCAAGCTTAAAATTAAAGACTATTTCTTATTCATATGACCTAGATGTGAAAAAACATAAGCAGGCTTTTTATAATTTGCAAAGCACGTATGAAGACATAATTAGAAGTGTTTTAAGTAAGTATTCTAATGCAGATTTTAGAGATAATATAACAAATGGAAAGTGCATAAAAGATTTGCTGGTGCAATATGAAGAGTCAGATTTTGAATTTATAAAGCGTTTAGCTACTCATTTCGAAACAGTGTTGGTTGTAGACGCTGCTGCTTGTATGAGTAGATTTCATTTCGGCATCGATGCAGTTGATAAAGAAATTGCATTAGAAGGAGACTTTAGAGAAGCTCAAATAATGTTAGACAATTTTACGAGGACAAAGTGCATTTCAAAAGAAGAATTGATTGAGCAGGACTTCATAGGCTGGAAGGTGGAAAGCAAAGAATATATTTCTTTAGGTAGTGAGCTTACCTATGATGGGCGAAATGTTATAGTTGCAAGAATTGAAATGAAACAATTAAAAAGTGAAATTATTTATATATATGAATTGAAGCTTTTAAAAGGAATACGGACAATTTATAAAATAAATTCTAAACTTAAGGGAATAAGTCTGGAAGGTATTGTGAAGAATCGCAGAAATAATGAAATGCAGCTTCACTTTTGTATCAATGATTCTTATGAAAATATAGAAAGTAATAAATGGTTTCAATATGGCAGAGAAGTTTCAAATTTTTATATTATGCCAGTACTTGAAAGCAAGATGCATATAACTTTTTTAACTGGAGATGAAAAAAATACTATTGTTACAAATGCAGTAAGAATCGCAAAGCCTGAAGATAAATATTATAGCAAAATAGCAGAGCACAATAATAAGTCTTATTCTACAGTAGACGGACAAGAGTTATTAATTACACCTGAAATCTTTCAAATTGCAGAAGATGATGGAAAAACTATTCAGATGACATTAAATGAAAATGGAATTATTAGTATTACTGGCAAAAATATAAGTATTCATTCTGGTTCAGATATAGTTTTAGGAACAGAAGCGCCTTTCCATTCTGAAAAAAATCCTCAAAAGCCTGCAAGTATTGAGATTTCAGCTAAAAATTCAGTTACTATAACTAAATCAAACAAAGGTATAAATTCAGCACATAGTATGCAGCTTAAGGAAGAGAATCACATAAGAGGTATTGTCAAAATGCTATAACAGTAAAGATTGAAGAATATAAAAGAATATAATATGAAAATAATATTAGAGGGAAGTTTAATGAAATACTTTGAGATATTAGCGGATTCTAGAATCCAATATAAATATAAAATTGAAAATTTAGAATGGCAAGAAAATGATGGACAAACTATTGGAGTAGGTTATTTTAAAGGAGAAGAAGAAGATCTACCTGATTTTGTAAATTATAAAAAACAATTCTTAGTTTCCTTAGAATTGAAAAATGTTTTAGAGATGTATACAGACGAAGTTAATTTTAAATTATTAATACTTAATAATTTAGAGGAAAAATCCCAAAAGGAATATTATAGTGTAGAACCTTTATTAGTTGAAGGATTAGGGGAAAGTACAACATATAATAGAGATGGTTCAGCAAAGGAAAAAGTATTAAGTTGTAAAAAATTACATGATTATAAAGTCTTTGGGATAAAAGAACTTGAGCCTACGCAGTTTTCAAAACCACATATATTTGTGCATTTAGATATTGTAGAAAGTGCATTAAGAAGAGAGTTATGGGGTATGACCTTTGAAGAGATGGTTGTGGAGGAGTAATTATGGCATTTTTAGATGAAAAGATTGCAAGGCTTCAAAAGGAAGCTTATATAGCAAGAAAATATAATAATTCAAGAGAAGAAGAAAATAAAGAAATAGAAGATAAACACACAGCAGAATTAACTCAAGAAGAAGTTACTACGGCGATTAAAAATGGTTTATTAAAGCAAAATGGAGAAAAATTAATATTTGAAAATAAGACATTTTTTCATGGAAAACTAATTATGCCTATGCTTAAGGATTTTTTTGATGAATTTATGGAAAATGAATCTTCATGTTGCTGGAGCAAAAAACATGTATTTAGTGTTTTATTATCAAAAGTGAAATTCGATGATGGAATTAATAGTATAAGTGATTTAGAAGACAAAATGAAAAGCAGCTTTAAAGAAAAGGATATTTATATTGAAATTTTAAGTTCGATTGAAGACGTAAACGAAGGTTATTGTAAATACACTATTACTTCAAGAATGCCCACTGCCTTAGATTATATTTATCAATATATGGTCTATGTTAAAGAGGAAGATGAAATCACTAGTTCAATATTTACATGCCTAGAAAAAGATAAAGAACAATGGGAAAAAATTATGGCTGGAATTTCAGAATTAATAGAGATTAATGAGGGAGATATTTTAAGTAATGAATGAAGTTGAAGAAAAGTTTTTAAAAGAAACAGTAGATCCAATCTTTAATGATTACAAAAAAGAAGTCATGAAAAAGCTGTTAGAGAATGAAGATAAATTAAAAAATCAAGTCTTAAAGGTTTTAGGAAATATAGCAGACAAAGCAAGTAAAATCGAAAATTGCAAAGTTAAATATATAGATATCTCATTACTTCAAATTGAATTTTTGAGAGAAACATATGAGGTAACTGCTATAGCTTATGATGAAAATTGGTATGCTGGTGAAGGCATATGGGACGTATTTAGCATAGATTACATTTTTGAGGGTTTGAAAGAGATTAAAGATAAGTTATATAAAGATATAAAAAAGTATGTTGGAAAAATAAGACCATTCTGTATTGATCAATATATTTTAAAGCAGCTTTCTACATATAATATTTATTTTTCTTATTTCGTAATAAAACACCTAAAACAATGGGATGAAGAGATAAGTTTTAAGGAAATGCCAAAAGCGGAAACACTTCAAATAATTTGGGGAGAATATAAAAATTATTCTCAAAAGGTATATTACTATGATAGCACTACAAAAACTGAAGATCTATTTAAAGAAAAAATTAAGAATGGTAATCCAGAAGAAACAGTTTTTTCGAGTTGGACAGGCATAAAAGTAGATAAATTAAAGATTGAAAATAAAGATATTAGCTGCATGAACTTAAAGGGAAGTGAACTGAACAGGGTGGTATTCTCATCTTCCACGGCAGTAGGATTGAATTTGAAAAAAGCAAGTTTAAAAACATGCTATTTTAGAAATTGTGATTTAGGCGCAAGTGACTTTAGTAAAAGTAATTTAGAAGAGGTTGTCTTTGAAACCTGTATTTTAAAAAATACAAGTTTTAAAGGTACAGAGTTTACAGATGTATATTTGAGTGATGGCAAAAAAATGAAAAATGTATTGAAGGAAGACGATTTGAAATGCTAAATATGGTAAAATAGAAAGAAGTGATATTATGGGAGCTGTTATAGAAGCGGCTTTGATATTTTTGGGAATAGCAACTACTGTTTTAATAATACATGAGACAAATTTAAATTCTGCTAAGAGGCAGATAGGGCAATTAAAAAGAGAAGAAGGAACAGAAAATTTAATTTCTTGGCTGATTAGGGGAATTGTAACGATTGCTTCTAACATATCACCTCGACCTGATAATAATGATGATGAAAAGATAAAGAATATAGGGAAAGCATTTGGTATAGGAGCAGCGGCACTTACTGCTGAATCGATAAATCTAGCACAGGATGCTATGGAAGCATCAAAAGGTGGAAGCAACCAAGTAAGTGGAACAACTACAAGTAGTTCAACAGATGCAATAAGTCAAACAATGGCGAATAATCCAACAGCGGATTCAAAGATACCTCCTTTTCCAGCAATACCTAAAGAAGGGCCACAAATTGAGACGTTCCCGAAAGCAGAACAACAGGCAACTGAAATATTTGTATTCCCTAGAATAGATCAAAAGCCAGAGATATTAGTATTCCCTAAGGAAGAGAAAAAACCAACAATTACATCAATTTCAAAAGCTCCTTCTAAGGAAATGGGGGATAATATACTTTGGAATAGTGGAAATGGGGGAGCAAGTAATGATAGTACTAATTTATCAGGTAAGGAAGTAGAATTAAAATGGTTAAGTGATAATTATAAGGCTGTAGAGATTAATGGAACTGTAAAAGTAAATGGTAAAGTTAGAGATATTTCAAGACGTGTATACCAAATGGAGGTAGACTGGGAATATCGCCCTAAAGATCCTAGTGCTAATGGACTAACAAATAAGGAATTAGCACTAAAAGGAAGGTCTCCATATGCAGTTGATAAAAATGGCAGTGAGGCAAGGATAGAATTACATCATTTAGTTCAAGTAGAAGCTGGGAGCATGGTAGAAATAGTAGCAACTACACATGATGAATATACTAAAATATTGCATGGATTAGTAGAAAGTGGAGGTAGTTTTAGGAATAATACTACTTTTGATAAACAGTACTCTAATTTCTTAAAAAAATATTGGAGATGGCGAGCTAAAAATATATAAGGGGTGAATAATTTGAAGGAGAAAATTATTAAAATGATAGAACAATATGAAGAAGAAAAGGACTTCTATGGAAGAGCAAATGAAGAAGATGTTGAGTATATTGAAACCATACTCGATATAAAGTTCCCAGAAAGTTATAAATGGTTCATTCTTAACTATGGATCAGGAGGAATCTGTGGAGTTGAAGTGATAGGATTAGAAAAGAAAAATGATTCGTCTGTTGTAAAAGTAACTGAAAGGTATAGATCTCTTGGATTAGATAGTGAATGTATTGTAATTGAAGACTTAGGAGAATTCATATTATGTATAGACACAAGCGATGAAGATAAAATAATAAGATGGGATAGAGTAAATAGAATTAAAGAATACAGATATAATAATTTTTATGAGTATTTAATAGATATTTTCCAAGAAGCTATAGATAATTGGGATTAAGGCTAACTATAGAAATAATAGATTAGATTCAGAAAAATTTTTTTACAAAGAAATTGAGTATTATCAATGGATTAACTAAGTCATTTTATAAAGGCTTACGTAAGTTGAGTTATTTGGAGGTATCAATAATGATATTAGAGAAATGGTTAGAAAATCATGATATAAAAAAGATGTTTATAGAAGATTTCAAAATATATTTAAGTGAGTATGAGAAAGAAGATTCAGATAAATTACTTAGAGATAGAGATTTTGAAAAATTAGAATTTGAATTTCAATGGGTATCATATGTTATTGAGACATATCATAATGATGATAAAGAGAAATGTAAATACATCGAAGCACAAGTAGAATTAGAATATGAAGATGATTCACTTGCACGATATGGAGCTAATTATGATTTTGATGGTAAAAAAATAAATGATTATTTTGAGATATCATGAGTATAGGAGTTGTAAAATTAACCAAAGTATGTAATCTTAAAAATTATATGTTATTGTAATAATAAATAAGATATTAATAAGCTTTAAGAGTAATTAATATCTTTTATTCTTGCGTATTATAATAATACTGAGGATTTGGAGATGCTTGAACGAAATAACAAGTCAGACAACAGCAATACATCAGTCAGCAGATTCAAAATGAAGTAAATAGTGAAGTTCATTTATTAAAAATTAGAATTGAGTGGAATAAGTTTTATAAAGATATCGCGAAAGGTAAAATTAAGCTTACTAAGGAAAATTTCTTGAGAAAGGCAAAAGAAATAGATAAGAAATTTGGAGATAAATTTAATACAAAAATAAAATAGGAGGATAAGGCATTATGAATATGTTTAGGCTTGAACCAGAAGTAGCTGGTGAAATAGGTGAAAATTCTATAATAAATTATGAAAGAGGTATGATAAAAGAAGTAAAATTTTTAAATTATGAATTCACTGGATGGTTAGGAGATGAATTATTGACATCTCACCCATGTTTCATAGTTAGTGAGAACATTGGAAAAGATATTTTGAAGAGTAATTTAAAAGGTTATAAATTTGAAGATGTGGAGATATCTGTGTCTGATGAATTTAAAGAGATATATCCAAATAGGCACATACCAAATTTTAAGAGATTAATTCCTTTAGGAAAAGTAGTTGTATGTGATGAAAAAATAACTCAATCTTCAGGAGATGATTTTTGTTTAGAGGATGATGTGGAATTAGTTGTTAGTTACAGTACGTTGGAAATATTAAAAAATACAAGATAAATAACTGTGAGATAAGTGTCTTGAATTAACAAGTGTAAAATTGTAGGCTAATATTGGATGCTGATTTCTTTGTTAGTCTTTTTTGTGTTTTCAGATACAGAGATTTGCAGTGCTGAAAATGGTAATATAGAAGGAAATAAGGTGATATCCATAGGCTAGTGATTATAGGAATTGTAGTGATAAATGGAGAAGTAATAGCTATATCAATGAATAAAGCACAAGATGTTATTCAAACAATAGTGGATGGTGCAAGTAATATAATAGCAATACCAAATGATGGTTAACCAATTCCAAATCCGTTAATACCATCATCAATACCGGACTATGGTCCAATTCCAAATCCATTAAATCCACCAGATGATGGGGCATTTGGGATACCACCGTTTATTCCACCGGTTGAAAAGCCAAAGGGATTGGGAGGGAATATACTTTGGAGTAGTGGTAGTAAGGGGGAAGTAAAGCTGAGGAAGCTGTATCAAGAATAGATGAAGTTGAAGTAAAGTTTAATTATAAGACTAAATATGATGAGACTGAATTTGCAAGACAATTAGCTGACCAAGAGGCTGGTATAAACAAATTAACAGTTGATGAATATTTACAAAATAGACAAAGGTATATTGATGAAGGTCGTGCAATATAAGAAAATATGGCTCAGCAGGCTGCTAGAGAAAATGCATATTTAGATAAAGTTACTGAATTGCGTAGAAGTGGATTGTCTCAAGAAGAAGCAAAAATAAAAGCACAAGAATGGATGGATACACAAGCAGCTCTGCACAATCCAGACCAAATCGCAGGAGGAAATCCACAAAATATTGGTGGAATGGGTGCTAAAACAATCAATTCGTCTATTGGGGTACAGTGGAAGTATAGAATAGATGCTGTTGATGAACAAATTCAATCGATGGCTAAAAACATGACTGATGCTGAAAGAAAAAATACTTATCTAAATGTAAAGTTAAAATACTAGGAGGGTAATCTATGAATGATGATTTGTTTAAAGAATATAAAATAAAAGGTAAAGTTGATGGCAAAATAATTAATAAGTATAAGGGAATTTTACCAATTGAATTAATATCTGTATGGGAAAGTTATGGATTTGGTACATTGCTAGGAGGATATTTAAAAATAATTAATCCAGATGAATATCAAGCGATTGTAGATATGTCATATTTTAGAGCATATGTATCTATTCCCATCTTTGTAACTGCATTTGGTGATATAATCAATTGGGAAGAAAATAAATACATTAGAATGATAAAATATAAAAATGGAACATTTAAAGGGATATCATCGGGATTTGATTTCTTTTGGGATGATGTAATTACTGATTATTTTTGTAAAGAATTTTTTGAATTAGATAAGTACAATAAAGCAGTTTCTAAATTGGGAGAGGTAGAATATGATGAATGCTTTGGATATGTACCGTTACTAGGTCTAGGGGGCAGTGAAAAAGTAGAAAATTTAAAAATAGTAAAAATAAAAGAGCATATAGAATTAATTACACAATTAGTAGGGATAATAGGATAATAATAATTCTGTAGAAAGTTTGGTAGCAACAATAAGAAAAATATATTCTAAAAACTCCAAACAGCAATCAAAGATGTTTCAATGTCGGTTACTATGGATACATAGAACAATTTGTAAAAGTTTCTTTTGATGGCTGATTCAAGTAAATAGAAAAATTCTAATGGATGCTCTAAAGGCGTCTGTTGGAGCTTTTCTTTCTAAAGCCTAACTTGAATACAGTAGGACATAGCTTGGCTATATTTTGGACGTAGAAAACCTGGTAGAATCTATAGTTTGGATGTAAAGGTATAAGTTTGAAGGTAATTCAGCTACAGGAAAAAAATACTCAATAATATAATAAAATTGGCTGAAATTACGACCTTGCGACCAAACTAAGTTGTATCAACGGTTGGCTATGACCTAAGTGTAATCATTTGTGGCCTAGATGCAACCCAAAATAAAAAATCAAGACTAACATTGGATAATTATGTTCTTTGTTAGTCTTTTCTTTTACTTAAAAATAACAATGGAAGGAAGAAAAAAGATGATAACAATAATAGAACAATTCAAAACTAATTTAATTGAAGACGACAAAAGTACTAATACAGTGCAAAATTATGTTGGAGATATTTCGGCATTTATAAAATTATAACCATCTATAAAAATTATTTGGTTGATAACAGTTATGAATCAGCTACTATCAATAAGATATTAAACAGTATTCAAGCGTTTAATAATATTCTAATAACAAAAGGATATATGAAGGAAAATATTACTGATTTAAAAAAGATAGAGTAAAAATACTATTGGTTCAGAGCACCAAGTGAAAGTATACACAGATAATCAGAAACAGTTATTAAGGAGAATGATAAAAAAATCTATGTAGGGAACGATGTAATTCAAGAGATAATCTAAATAACAATCAGATATGGAAAACTGTAGCTGGTTTTGCTTTAGTAAGCTTGGAAATAATGAAACAATAGAGAATTATGAATAATAAAATTATACTCCTTATAATCTCAATTAATATGTTGAGATTATAAGGAGTATTTTAAAGTTTCCATTAAATATTCTTTTAAAGTAATATGGGTATAAATAAAACTTTTTAACAATTTAAGAAGGAAAAAAGTTAAGAAGATAAAAATATAAAAAGTTAACAATTTATAGTAAATATGGTGCTAGTATAGTTTTATGGACACATTTGGAAAATAAATTATAATTGAAGTAAGAGAGGTGTGTCCAAATGAGAAGGAAAACTTATACAGAAGATTTTAAGAAAATGATAATTGAAGTCTATAATACTGGAAAACCAATTAAAGAGATTTGTGAAG
>Ga0209281_1000766_pt1 | contig 30770 bp, 27 predicted proteins | sample MedtruBG_FD_187514 | JGI IMG/M metagenome (GOLD analysis project Ga0209281, IMG submission 187514) | Root nodule microbial communities of legume samples collected from California, USA - Medicago truncatula BG (SPAdes) (version 2) | ecosystem: Host-associated > Plants > Roots > Nodule | place... | reverse complement strand
ATCGTGCCAGTAGTTGCGTTTGATCTCCCGGGAGATGGTCGCACGGTCCCGGCCGAGGCGTCTGGCGATCTCAGACTGGCTAAACTTCTGATCCAACATCCTCGAAATCGATCGGCGTTCGTCAAAAGTAATGGGAAAAGGTACGGCTCAAAACCATGGCTCCCGAAAAGTAGGCAGCTTAGCGCCTTTGTTGCAGTTCGAGATAGAATGTGCCCGGCTACATGCAAAAATCAGATAAGGCTTATTATGGAACTTGCACCAACAAGTGCAATCGAGCAAACCCCGGAGCAGTTCGAATGGTCAAGAGTCGGGCGTCTGCGGGTGATCTTCCGCGATAGCGCTGTCCACGATTTTGAGACGTCCCGTGATGGGTCGCGCCTGCTGCCTCCGCCTGTTCTGGTTTGCATCCGGAGCTGAGTACGCCGCGGGTTCACCCGCCCTTGAGAGGCTGCATGAGGAAGACCTCGCTGTCGGCCGCAAGAACGGTACGGCGGCTGCTGACTATTTCGCCGTTCACCGCCACCGCTATGCCGGCGTCAATCACGGGGGTAAGACCTGGATATGCCTGTTTGAGGGCATTCAGCATCTCTCCCGTAGTCGCGGCTTCAACTTGGACGACCTCTCGACCGTCCGTGAGGCGACGCAGACTGGACCAGAGGTTGACATCGATCGTCGGCATTCTTCTACACCCTTCATACACCTTTCATCGCAGCCAGGACCTTGGGCGGCGTCATCGGTAGATGGCGCAGGCGCGCACCGGTCGCCGCAGCGATGGCATTGGCAATAGCGGGCAATGGCGGCGTGATGCCGCTTTCACCCACACCGCGCACGCGCTGTCGAAGATGATCTGATTCAAGGCCGAAATATCGCTGCCAAAAGCCTCACGAACCTCCTGTCGGCGAAGGACAGGAGAGCGAATGACCTGCGTGTCCGGCGCGTCCTCACGTGCAATCATTCTTTCGCGCCCAGGATCCTGGTGCTTGAGGATGCCAGCGTATCTGTTCCGGTCCAGTTTCTCCTGGTCTACCTCGAGATCATCGTCATCAACCGGCATGGTGGTGTCGTCGTCGCCGCCGGCCAGCCGGTCGTCCTCATCAATCGGAGAGGAGATATTGACGTTACCAATTTGCTGGGGCGCCTGCTCTTTCTGCCGCCCCCTTTTCAGATCGTCCTCGCTGAGGCCTGCAGACCGCTTCTCATCAAGATCCAGCCGCCGGCGCAGCTCGTCGAGCGAAGATATGTAGACCTGGCGAACTCCCTCCTTTATCCCGAATCGCACTTGATGGGCGTGCTGCGGCCGCTCCACGGCGGAGAAATCGACTTCGCCAGTCGAAGTCTGGGCTCTGTGTTCTTTGATGTGTCCAGGCGACTCCTGCTTCGTTGGCCGTGAGGAATTAAATCGGTCAGTGTCTTCCGTTGTCCATTCGACGGGTTCCATCCGAGGCTTAGGCACCGGCTTGAACTTTCGAACTCTGGAGAAAATTCGCTCACCGCCTGATCGAGCTTCATGATGCGCATGAGCGGCATGCCAGTAACGTGAAGGATGGCTTCTTCGGGCTTCATCATCATCAGCGTACTCACGGCGAGGTCGTTTACAACGGACCCGAGGAGACAGTGGTCTAGCTTATCCCGGCAGCTTGGATTGGACAGAGGTCGGTGTCCATGACCCAAATCAGGCGGGCGGGCGTCGCGGTGCCCGAAAACATGCGGCTTCAAGCGCGTCCTTGACTGCCCTCGGACCCTGGGCTGATCGCTTCAGACCTTCGAGGACAAGGCGCGCGTAGCCCTCTGCATTCGTTCGGTTCCGGGACATCTGGTCGGCAAAATCAACATGAAGTCCTTCGACTGCCAAGGACGACAGTCGGGCCGCCATCTTGGCCATATCGAGGAGCAGCGTCAGGTCCTCATATTTCGGATAGGCGTCAGGCTCCTTGTTGAACAGCGAGTGAGCCAGCCTGCGATTTCGGAAGCCTTTGACCCGGGACAACGCGGAAGCTTCGGCCGACGTCGGATCAGACAACCGGTTCGCCAGGATTGCGAACTCGGCGAGCGCTGACTTGCACGTTTCCTTGTCGGCAGTCTGCTCGTCACCCAAGATTTTAATCGCAGCGGCTTCGACTTCAGCGGACCTATCTCCATCGTTGTCGTTCGCCCACTCGATCCCGGATATCCATGAGGAAGCGCGGGCCGTCAGTTCGTCCACGACACCTGCTACGTCGAGAAGCATCCCGAGTACCGGAATGGACGCCATGTCCTGCCGCTCGACCGGATATCTCAAGCTGAAGTCGAAGACGCGCGCGACATCCAGGGCAAGCTTGAGGACAAGCGCGTTCTGGATCGCGCCGTAGGTATGCACGAAATCCGTATGTTGCCCTTCCAACCCTTTTGGCACGATCGCGTTCTGGGCCTCCATGACCTCGTGCGACAGGATCGCGGTCTCGACGTCATGCCGAAGCATCGGGACTATTTTCTGGATTCTATCAATTGCGTCTTCGCGGTCCACGGATCACCTAGTCGTATTTCATGCCGGGTTACCTCGTATCCAATCAATGTAGCAACATATCCCTGGGTGGGGAGCTTGATTGGCAGTATGTTGACGAGTGCTGACTCGCCTCCACCAAGCGGTGGCACATAGTATCCGAACCCGGCTTTCGGAACCGTCAGCGCTCCAAGACGGTCAACCGCACCTTCGTCGAGGACGTCGTCTCGCATGCTGAAGTTTAGACGACGATCCCGGAACTCTCCACCTGGCTGGATTTCGCCCGAATGCAGTCCACACCTTATGAGGCCGTGCGGACGAGGACGCCCCGCGTAGCGCGGAGCCTCGCGAGAACTGGCCGCGATTGGCGGGCCGCTGATAAGGCTATTCGCCCTTGCGTGACTAAGGCTCCACTTCGAACAATCCTGGGTGCGACGACGGTCGCACGGCAACTCCATACGCCTCCTTGGCTTTTTCAGGCGACAGCCACCCTCGGTTTACGCTCTCCAAAACCCGCCGAGGATCGCGATCAAGTGGGTTGCCATAGCCACCTCCTCCGCATGCCTTGAAGGCGATCTTCGACCCGTTCTCAATCATTGCTTCCGCAAAGGCGGGCAATGAAACCTCTTCATACGACGACGTCACCTTCCAGCTGGCGCTCGCCCCGCCGTTTTTCCCTCCGAGAACACCCTTGGGCGGAAAGGTAGTTCCGTCTGCTGCGTAAACGATCGTCATGTCGTGATCGAGCGGATAGAAAGTGCCACCGACCGCAGGAGCACCTTCGAACTCCCCAAAACCCTGGCTGTCGGCGATGACACCACGGCTCTCGATGACTATCGGGTACATTGACTCGTCCACCTCCACGGAATCGAGTTGGATAAGTCCTGCGTTAGCGGGTCCGCAATAGGTGAGCCAGCCATCGTACCCGCTACGTGCGCCACCTCCGGCATAGCCGACGAATATCTGGTTGACGTAGGATCGACCGCCTTTGAACGGATCGCGACCGGAGATGACACCGATGCCTGCGGGAAGATGAGACCCTCCTTCCGCCTGACCATACGGCGCGCCCATCTCCGAGAACACGCAGTTGCCCGCCATCATGAGGCGGTCGTTGACGTTAGTAGTGGCTACCGACGTACCAACCTGCGGAGCGGGCTTCCCGACGACGCTCCCGTCCCGCAGGAGCACCTTGATCTGCGACTTGGCCCCCTCGTTATGCGGAACCGACTCGTCGAGGTTGTTGAACACGCCTATACGGCAGGAACCAGTCGCTGTGTTCTCCGACAGATTGAGGCCGCCGGGGACGTTATCGATGTTATCGCGGGCATCGACGACGATTTCTCCAGCCTGGGGATCGACTGTCACGGTGATTTTGACCGGGATTCCATCATCCGCCACCCCGGGAACGGGATCGTGCCTTGTCTCGTAAGTATAGGTCCCAGCCGGAAGCTTGGCAATCGCGGCCTTGGCGCAGCGAGCACCGTAGTCGAACCAGTCTTCCACGAAATCCATCACGACGTCTCTGCCGTATTTGCCGACCAGTTCCGCGATCCGCTTCTCCCCTGTCCGGCAAGCGCCAATCTGGGCACGCACATCCCCCAGCCACAGCTCCGGAACGCGGTTTCTCATGCTCCCGATCCGCAGGATGTCCGCCTTCTCCGTGTAATTCTCGGCCACACGTACACACGGGAAGTGGATGCCCTCGTCGAAGATAGTCTTAGCGAAGGGCAAGTAGGTTGACGGTACGGGAGCGCCCGTGTCCGCGTGGTGTGATAGCGCGATCATCCAGAAGAGCGGCACGCCGTCATGAAAGACGGGCATAGCAACGATAAGGTCGGCATGATGGGTACCGCCCGTGAATGGGCAATTGTTGAAGAAGATGTCGCCGGGCTTGATGTCGTCGAAAAATTCCGTGATCGGGCGCGTGGCAAGGTCCATGGACATGACGTGAATAGGAAGAGCGTTCTCTACGGAAACCAGGCGGTGGTCGTACGTAAGGATGGCGCAGCTGAAGTCCCGCGCGTTCTTGATGACCGCAGAACGGCTGGCGCGCATCACCACGAGCGTCATCTCGCGCACGATCGCTTCGAAACGGCTCTTGAGAACGGACATCAGAAAGGGGTCGACCCGACGGTTCATCTGCTCCGCCTCGAACTTCGTAACTGTATTCATGTGATCCTCCTCCGGTCAGTCGACCGTGACGACGACATTTCCGTAGTCGTCGATCGCTGCGTGATGGCTCTTCTTGAGGAAGGCGGTGAAGGTGTCCGCGTCGATGACGCACGGTCCGTCGACCAAGGCTCCAGAGCCGAGGGATGAGAGCTTGTAGACCGGAATGTCCTCGCGCCGCCCGAGCGAATGGCTGTACACGCTCCGGATACCCGCGCTCGTGACGGTTCCAACCTGTGGCCTTACCTTGTGGTTCAGCCAGACATCCTGTCCGTCACGTTTGCCGATCGACCTGAGCTTCCATCCCGTGAATTCGACAACGTCTTCATCTGACCGGATGGAATAGATTCGCTCGTGCATCCGGTGGAAGTCCTCCACCAGACGCGGGAGCTGGCTCGGCGTCACGGACCCGTCTGTCGGGGTGAAAGGCACTTCGATCTCGAACGACTGGTATTCGTATCTCCCGAGAAAGGCGAACTCGAAGCGCTGGTTCTCCGGCGACACTCCTGCTTCGGCAAGGAACTGCCGGCCCGCCTTGAGCAGCCCTCCAAGAGCGTCGGTGATACCTTCCGCGTCGAACGCCTCGCTGGAGGTAAGCAAGACGGCGGTGTCCTCTCGGCGGATGTCCGAGATAAGTCCGCCGAACGCGCTCAGACCCGCCATGAACCTCGGGACCATATATCTCTTGAGGCCGAGGATGTCGGCCATGTCGGCGATATGGATCGCCGTCGCGCCACCGCCGCAGACGAAGAAGCTGTCCCGCGGGTTGATCCCCTCGCGCACGGTGATCTCTTCGATCGCGGCGACCATGTTGTGATTGCTGGTGGTATAAATCGCGAAGGCTGCTTCCTCGATGGACAGGCCAAGCGGGGCAGCGACTCCCGCCAGCGCACGCTCCGCTAGCTCCCGGCTCAACTTCATTTTCCCACCGAGGAAGTAGTCGGGGTCGATTATGCCGAGGACGACGTTGGCATCCGTCACCGTAGGCTTGGTGCCGCCTCGCTGGTAGCAGGCAGGACCCGGCCGCGCCCCGGCGCTGTGCGGACCCACGTGCAGCATGCCGCCCGCATCGACCGAGGCGATCGAGCCGCCGCCAGCGCCGACTGATCTTACGTCTACCTTGGGGATGCCGAGTGAGTCATCGTGGATCATGCTGTCGGGGGTGACGATGATCTGGTGGCTGCGGAGAGCCGACACATCGAAGGTCGTGCCGCCCATGTCGCCGACGATGATGTCGGGCTCGGACGAGAGAGCCAGCGCCGCCATCGGCGCGAGGGTAGGCCCGGACATGACGCTGTAGATAGGTTTACGGATCATCTCGGATACGGGCATCATCCCGCCTACACAGTTCGCCAGAAGAAGCTCTCCCGCGAACTGCGCCTCCTCCAACGCCATCTTGAGGCGCTCGATATAGGTACGGACAATCGGATTGATCGATGCGTCGATCGCCGCGGCGATCACGCGCTTGTATTCCCGCGGCATCGGGTTGATCTCGTGGCTCAGGGTCACGGGGATTCCGGGTAACTCCCGCCCGAGTATTTCCCGGACCTTCACCTCATGCTGACTGTTTACGACGGACCAGAGGAGCCCGACAGCGACCGCCTCCACGCCCGATGCCCGGAAGTCGGAGGCGGCGCGGACCACGTCCTCCTCCACCAAGCTCGTGAGGATGCGGCCTCGAGCATCGATCCTCTCGGTCACCGTCCGGGTCAGATGTCGGGGTACGTAAGGCTCCGGGTAATCCAGTTTCCATTGGAAGGCTCCTTTGCGCGGCCCCTCGCGCAGCACCAGAATATCCTGGTGTCCGGCTGTCAGAATCAAACCTACCTTGACCGTCTTCTTCTCAACCAAAGCGTTCGTCGAGACGGTGGACCCATGAACGATAAGATCGATGTCCTTGAGGAAGATATCCGGCGCGAGCCCATAGCCCTCCGCGGCCACGTTCAGGACATTGATGAAGCCCTTTTCAAACTCTCCCGGCGTGGTGGGCGACTTGAAGATCGAGATTTCGCCGTTCCCGTCCGAGACAAGGCAATCAGTGAAAGTCCCACCGATGTCGATACAAACCTGATATCCCATAGGTTCCTCTGCTAATGTCTGCTGTGGCCACGGCTCGTGACCAGGGCAATGATGATGATCGCGCCAAGGCAGATTTGCTGGAGATAGCCGTCCACCTGGGTGAGGTTCATGCCGTTTGACAGCACGGTGACGAATAGCGCGCCAACAAGCGCTGCTCCCACGCCCCCCTCGCCGCCTGAAAGCTTCACGCCACCGACTACGGCCGCCGCGATAGATTCGAGTGTCAGATTTCCTCCGAGGTTCGGTTCGCCGGAGCCCGTACGCGCCGTCAGCATCAGAGCGCCGAAACCGATTAGGGTGCCGCACAAGCAGTAAGCTGCCGCAACAACGGGCCCGCTCCTGATCCCGGCAGCCACAGCGGTCTTTGGATTTGCACCGATGATGTAGAGGCTGCGCCCGAAACGGGTCCAGTTCATGAGCACGGATAGAGCCGCGAAGAGCAGTCCCGCGACGACCACCGGAACGGGTAGCCCCAAGACGGAGCCTTGCGCAAAGAACTCGCTGAACTGGACAGGGAAACCACTTACGGGAAAGCCGTCGCTCACCGTCGAGGCAAGCGAGAGTACAATGTTCGCGACTCCGAGCGTCGTCACAAGCGGGTTTATTCCGACAACGGCGATCAGCACGCCGTTTGTCGCGCCGATCACCGCAGCGACCGCCAAGCCGGCGAGTATTCCCGCCGCGACCGCCAAAGACGGCTCACCCGCGGCAACCAAGACCATCGCGGAGATAACGCTGACGAGGGATACCGTAAAGCCGAGCGAGAGATCGAACCCCCGGGCCACGATTACGACCGTCTGTGCCATCGCGAAAATGGCCAGGTAGCTGGTTTGAGTAACGATGTTGAAGATGTTCACTTGCGAGAACACGCGCGGCTCGACCACCGAGAAACCGATGAACACGGCGATGACCGCGGCGGGCAGCGTCCAGTTTCGCAGCTTCGTCATGTCGAAGGAACGCCTTGCGGCAAGAGCGAATTCGGCCATCATTTCCTCCTCGAGAGGGACCGCTCGATCCACAGAGCAGCGATCAGTATGATTCCCAGCATCAGCGTCTGGAAGCGGCTGTCGACCTTGAGGAGGTTCATGGCATTGTTTGTCACAGTCAGGAAAAGGGCTGCTACCGCAACCAGCTCGGCCCGTCCGATGCCTCCCCTCAAAGACACGCCTCCTATGACGGCAGCCGCGATCGTCTCGAGGGCAAGGGTAGCGCCGATCGTCCCCTGGCCGGAGCCAAGACGCGCTGTCATCAGGTATCCTGTTGTCGCGGCTAAGCAGCTTGCGATCACATAGGCCGCTATCGTCGTTCGCACGATCGCGACGCCTGAGAGCCTGGCGGAGCGAAGATCGCTGCCCACAGCGTAAAGATGCCTTCCAAATGCTATCTGGCGCTGCAGGACGACGAGGCCGACAGTTACGGCTACAGCGATCATGACTACGATGGGAATACCGCCGACTTGCCCTCGTCCGAGGCCGTCGGAGAACTGCTGTATGACCCCATAGATCGGTATGCCCTGAGTGTAGTACAGGGTCGTTCCCGTGATCATGGAAGCTGTGGCGAGCGTGACCATGAACGGCGAGAGCTTCAGAACCGCCACGAGGAAGCCATTCACGAAACCCACCAGGCCGCCTACGAGAAGGCAGGCTGCCAGTGCCGCCAGCGAGAGCGCGATCGGCATGTCCGGGGCGACGGAGGATAGATACAACATCACGGTAGCGGTCAGCACCGAAGAGATCGCAACCATCGCCCCCACGGAAAGATCGAATCCGCCCGTCGTCATCACGACCATCTGGGCGAGTGCAGGCAGCACAAGGAAGGAGAAGTTCCTGAGGAGGTTCAGGATGTTGAGGCGGTTTATGAACCTTGGTTCCAGCAGATATGTCCCCACCGCCGCAATAACGAGGAACGTAAGGACAATACCACCCTGAGCGATGAATTTCTCGCGCCTGCTTCTACCGGGCCCGGCCGATACGCCTGAGACGGCTATGCTTGTCACTGCAGTCTCCTTTCCTCTGCCGGCTTCCCGAAATAATGGGAGAGGACGGCAGCCTCGCTCTTTTCGTCTCCGTGAAGCTCCGCAACGACGGAGCTTTGATGCATCACGTAGATTCTCGACGACAGATTGATGAGTTCAGGGAGTTCCGACGTCGACAGGATGACGCAGGCTCCTCGTTCGACCAGACGCTTGATGAGTTGATACACGTCCGACTTGGCTCCGACGTCGATGCCGACCGTCGGTTCGTCGAATACGTAGACCTCGTAGTCCTTAATCAGCCCCCTCGCGAGCATGGCCTTCTGCTGATTGCCCCCGGAGAATGACGACACGGGGCTCTCGGGAGAGAGAGGCCGGAGCTTGAGTTCCTGCAGAGGCTCGCGAACGACGCGCCGCTCCCGAAGGACGTCTAGGAAGGGACCAGTCTTCAAAGATCGCAAATCCAAGGAACTCATCGTCACGTTTTCCCGTACCGGGCGGGAGAGCGCGAGTCCCTCCGCACCCCTATCAGGCGGAAAGTAACAAAGACCCCGCTCGAGCATCGAATGCGGGTGCGGTCTAGCGACCGCCTCGCCGAAAAGCTCGACGGTTCCGTCCTTTATGGAGGTCAGGCCGAAGATCGCGCGGCAGAGTTCGCTGCGCCCGCAGCCTACCAGCCCCGCAAGGCCGACCACCTCGCCCGCTTTCGCGACAAGCGAGGCTTCCCGCACCGCGCCATCAACAGTCGACAATCCCCTGACCTGGACCGCGACTTTGCCGGGGGCATAACTGATTTCGGGGAATAGCTGCCCCATCGGGCGGCCGACCATCATCTCGATGAGCCCCTCGTCTGAAACCTCTGCCGTGTTGACCGTCCCGATCTTGCGCCCGCCACGTAGAACGGTGACCCGATCAGACAGATTGCGAATTTCGGACATCCGGTGCGACACGTAGACAATTCCGACGCCCGCACGCTTGAGCTGGGCGATGGCGTCGAACAGCTTTTCAGCCTCTCCGTCAGTAAGAGACGCCGTCGGCTCGTCCAATATCAACACCCGCGGACTGGTCCTGAGGGCCTTTGCTATCTCGACCATTTGCTTCTGCGCGCGTGTGAGGTGCGAAACCTGCTGATCGAGATCGATGTCAAAGGCAAGCCGCTTCAGCAGTTGCTCTGCCTCCTGACGCATTCCCCTGCGGTCCAAGAGGAACCCTCGGCGCTTTTCGCGTCCGAGAAACAGACTCTCGAGGACGGTCAGGTCGGGAGGCAGACTGAATTCCTGGAACACGGCCGCCACCCCGAGTTCGCTGGCCAGGGACGGAGACATGGAGGCGTGGCTCCTTCCCTGGATTTCGATGGAGCCTGTGCTCGGGGCGAAGGTGCCGACCAAGAGATTGATCAACGTAGACTTGCCTGCACCGTTCTCGCCAAGAAGCGCGTGAACTTCGCCGCTTCGTAGATCGAAGTCGACTGCCTCCAGCGCGATCGCGCCTTCGAATCGCTTACTGAGATTCTGACCTACCAACATCTGCTTCTCCGTGGTGGGACCATCGACCGCGCCGCGGCGTTGTCACTTCACGGAGAATTCAGGCTTGGTCCCTTCGGGGGCGAAAATTTGGGTCGTATCGAAGCTGGCGATGTTTTCCTTCGTCACGATGCCAGGCGCAACGAGAAGGACCTTTTCGTACGGCTTCTTTTCGAGAGCACGGACGGCCAAGTCAACGCTGATCCGTCCCATCATCACGGGGAATTCGGAAGCAAATCCTACTACCTTTCCTTCGGCGACCGCTTTGAGCATGGTCTGATTCTCATATGAAGCCATGATCGTCGCATCTTCCAGGCCCGCATCCGCGACTGCTCCGATTGCCGCTTCAGCTGTCGGAGCCCCGCCCCAGATAACGTTCATGTCAGGATAGGTCTGCAGCGCGTCCTCGACGAGTCTGAGCTGGGCAGGCACGCTTGCCTCGCCGTACTGCTCGGCCAGGAGCGTGATGTTTCCAGTCTTCAACGCGTCACGGAATCCGGCCATGTAGCTTTCGGCCCATCCGCTGCCTTGCGGCCCGGGGAAGCCCACGGCTGCCCCCTTCTTGTCGCCCAGGTACTTCTTGAGGAATTCGCCTGTCTGAAGTCCCTTCTGATAGGTATCCGGGGTGATACGGGCAGTAATAGGAGTTTCAAGAATCGGGTTTGCGACGGCGATGTTCACAATGCCTTTCTTCATCCCCTCGTTGATCTTCGAGGCAAGCCCCGCCTCGGAGATAGGAGCGATGAGGATTGCGTCGGCACCCGCCGCCAAGCAATCGTCGTACTGCGCGATCTGCTTCGGGAGCGCCGTGTAACCCCCAGCCTGGAAGGCGCTCACCTTCACCCCGAGACGTTTCGCTTCTTCGACTAGGCCGTAGTTTACAGAGACCCAGTAGCTGTCCTGCATGTGCGGATAGAGGACGCAGAGGTTCCAGGCTTTCTCCGCTTTCTGAAGCGGCGTATATTCGATCTGCTCGACCTTCTTGAGGTCGCCGTTCTTTGCAGCTGCGATCTTAAACGGCCACCAGTCTTTGGCATGACTTGGCTGGGCAGAAAGAACGAGCGAGATGACCGCTGCGACCGATGAAATGCGCGACAACGTCTGCATGATTTGCTCCCGATTTAGATGTGGTTCCCACGAGCCTTGTGGCTTCTTGCGGTCATCTTATATCTTATAAGTTATTAATCAAGAAATTTTTTTCCTGAAGTTTAGCCTGCGTAAACTCGTCTAAGTCCATGCAGGACTTGTGGAATATGATATCACCGACGAACGCGGTCGTAATGAAATGAAGGAGTTCCGGCGGATCGCGATCAAGCCGGACGCCATTGCCCGAGCAATCGTGTATGCGGTGAGCCAACCTGCCGACGTTGATGTGAGTGAGATCATCGTGCGCCCCACGGCGAGCCCTTTCTGATCGCCCTACGCATCGCAGGCGACGCCGACCTGCTTGTACAAGGGCGATCGGCGTCTCCCCATTTCAGCTACACCTATGGCCGTGCGGACGCATCTTTCACTCTGTGACGGCAAAGCCAGAGAGAAACCTCCTCGCTACGCTCTCGAGCGCTCCGAGATCGTATCCGCCTTCCTGTATCAAAAGCACGGGAACTTCGATGGAGCCCAAAATGGTGCCGATCGTCTCGTACGCCTGCTCGGTTACCTGCAGCCCGTTGGCTGGATCGCTTGCGAGCGCGTCGAACCCCAGCGAGACGAAGACCGCAACCGGATCGTGCCCCAGGGCTGCACCTAAGCATCTTTTGAACCCTTCTATGAATTCCACATCCGCAGCGTTCTCTAGCAGCGGCCAGTTAAACGTGGACCCCCTTGCTGCAGGACCGCCAACCTCATCGCGGTAACCCGTGAAGTGAGGGTAGTATCCTGCAGGGCTGCGGTGGACGGAGGAGAAGAAGAAGCGATCATCGTTCCAGAAAATGTCCTGTGTCCCGTTGCCGTGGTGGACATCGACATCGAGTATCGCCACCCGTTCCCCTCTTCCAGCGAACCACGTCGCGGCAATAGCAACGTTGTTCAAATAGGTGGCTCCTCCACCGAAATCCCGGCCGGCATGGTGACCTGACGGACGGCAGAGGGCATAAACCTGCCGCTCACCGCGCTTAACGAGCTCAGCTGCCGTGAGCGCCGTCTGCGCCGACCAGTAGGCAGCTAGCCAAGTGCCTTCGTCCACGGGAGTGACCTGGTCCCGCAGAAAAAAGCCCGCCTTGGCGATCACGGACCAGTCATCGCGGTAAGCGTGGCTTTTCGTCTCGAACACAGCAGGAAGCACACGGCCTGGCAGATAAGAGCTCTGCCATTCCTGATAAGCGTTGGCCAGAAAGTCGAGGTAAGCGTCCGAGTGAACCGCAGCTAGCGGGGCGCGGCCGTGGTCCGAGGCATCCACGACGTCAAGGCCGGCGTTCTTAACTGCGCGCAGCAGGGCGTCCAATCGTTCCGGGACATCACGGCTCGGACGGGTCAAGCCGTTCTCGACCACAACGCCCGGAACGTGTCCGCGATGAAGGTTCGAATAGACAACCTTCATCTCAGGCCACCGACCCTAACCCGGCGACGCAGACGTATTTGATCTCAAGGTACTCGCTAATCCCGTACTTGGAGCCCTCTCGTCCAAGGCCGGATTGTTTGACGCCTCCGAACGGAGCGGCCTCGCTGCCGATAAGCCCGGTGTTGACGCCGACCATTCCTGCCTCAAGTGCCTCGGCCATCCTCCAGATGCGAGCGTAGTCGCGGGTGTAGAAATATGAAGCAAGACCGTACTCCGTATCGTTGGCCATAGCGATTACGTCACACTCGGTGCGGAAAGCGATCAGTGGAGCCAGCGGAGCGAATGTCTCTTCTTTCGCGACCTTCATCTCTTGGGTTACGCCCGTCATCACCGTAGGCTCGAAGAAGTTTCCGCCAAGCTCGCTTCTGCGCCCGCCAGCAATCACGGTCGCGCCCTTGGAGACGGCGTCGTCGATATGTTCCTCGATCTTGGCGACGGCCTTCTCGTCGATGAGCGGACCCTGGCTCGTCTCCGGATCGCTTCCATTGCCAAGCTTCAGTTGAGCCACGCGTTTCGACAATGCGCTGGAAAACCGGGCAAAAATGTCCTCCTGCACATAGAACCTGTTAGCGCAGACGCAGGTCTGGCCCGCGTTCCGGAATTTCGAAGCGATCGCGCCTTCCACGGCGACATCTACATCCGCGTCATCGAAAACGATGAACGGCGCGTTGCCACCGAGCTCCAGCGACAGCCGCTTGATCTGCCCGGCTGCCCGCTCCATCAGCCAGCGCCCCACTTGGGTCGATCCCGTGAAGCTGATCTTCGCGATCTTGGGGTTCGTGGCGAACTCCTCACCTATGGTTTTCGCGGCCCCTGTCACAACCGAGAATAGTCCGTCCGGGATGCCCGCCTGCTGCCCGAGAAAGGCAAGTGCCAAAGCCGACAGAGGTGTCTGTGACGCTGGCTTGAGGACCATGCTGCAGCCAGCGGCAAACGCCGCCCCGGCCTTGCGGGTGATCATGCCGTTCGGGAAGTTCCACGGTGTGATGGCGGCGCAGGTGCCCACGGGCTGCTTGAGGACCATCAGGCGCTGGCTTGAAACCGGAGCGGCGATGATATCGCCGTCCGTTCGCTTCGCCTCCTCGGCGAACCACTCAATGTAGTTGGCGTTTGCGAGGATTTCGCCTTTCGCTTCGCTCAGCGGCTTCCCCTGCTCGCGCGTGAGTATGATAGCAAGGTCATCACTGTTTTCGAGAATGAGTTCGTACCACCGCTTTAGGATTACCGCCCGCTCCCGCGCGGGCCGCGCCGCCCATGCCTTCTGTGATTCGTGAGCGATGTCGATCGCGAGCCGCACCGCGTCCAGCCCAAGGCTCGGGAGGTCAGCAATCTCCATCCCATCGAACGGATCGGTGACGGTGATGCGATTGGCCGAGGGTGCCTCGACCCACATCCCTGCGACAAAGGCTTGATCACGCAGCAGTTCGGGTTTCCGCAGTTTGAGGTCTCGGAAGATTGCCATGATGTTCGTATCCTGGAAGTTCAAGCCGGGATTAGCACCGCGTCACTGCTGTCCCACCCGAGATACAGTGCCTGGGATGGCTTGATGTCGATGTTCATCCCCGCGTTGGGGACTTTCGCGACGAACGTCGAGGCCTCGTTGACCCTGACATGCACGCGCTTGTGGTCTCCGAGATAGATGACTTCCTCGACGGTTCCCCTAAAAGCGTTGGCGCAACCTTCGGTCGTGTCGAGTCTTACCCGCTCCGGACGTACCGAAACTATGACCCGCTGGCGCTCATTGAATGGCATACTGCTGTGGACGAGCATCCGGTGCCCTGTCTCCGTCTGCACCGCGTAATCATCACCGTCACGTCCGGAAATTTCCCCGGTGAGGCGGTTGTTCTCCCCGATGAAGCCTGCCACGAAGGGCGTGGCAGGACGCTCGTACAGTTCGGCCGGCGGAGCCAGTTGTTCGATCTTGCCCGCATTAAACACCGCGACGCGATCGGACATCGTCAACGCCTCCGACTGGTCGTGGGTCACGTAGACAACTGTGATGCCGAGGCGGTCGTGCAGGTGCTTGATCTCGAGCTGAAGATGTTCGCGCAGATTCTTATCCAGCGCCCCCAACGGCTCGTCCATGAGCACCACATCGGGTTCGAAAACGATAGCGCGCGCGAGGGCTATGCGCTGTTGCTGCCCGCCAGAAAGCTGCGAGGGCTTTCGCCCGCCGAAGTCTCCCATCCGAACAACATCGAGCACTTTCCGAACGCGCTCGTTGCGCACGGCCTTGGTGATCTTTCGGATGCGTAAGGGGTAATCCAGGTTCTCCGCGACGGTCATGTGCGGGAACAGCGCGTAGTTCTGGAATACCATCCCGATGTTTCGACTGTGAGGCGGCACCGAATCCAACGAGCGCCCGGCGATGCGGATATTGCCTCCGCTGGGCGCTTCGAAGCCCGCGAGCATCATCAGGCTCGTCGTCTTGCCGGAGCCGGACGGCCCCAGCATCGTCAGAAACTCTCCTTGTGCGATCGAGAGGTTGAGGTTGTCTACGACGAGATTGCGACCGTCGTAACTCTTGTCGACATTGATGAATTCTACGTATTTCGATTGTGACATAGCGGTTCCCCTTTTCTTGATGGTCTATGCCGCTGCGTGAACCGGAGGACGCCTGCCCGCCCACGGACGCGCTTCCTCAAGCTGGGCAGCAAGCTGGAACAGCGTCCCTTCGTCGTTGTAGCGACCCGTGAACTGCGTGCCGACCGGAAGCCCGGTCGAGGTCCAGTAGAGAGGTACGCTCATCGACGGCAAGCCAGCCATGTTGGCGAAGGTGGTAAAGGAAAGGAACTGAAGGAACCGCTCCATCACTTCTTCGCCGCCATGGATATCGGCGTCGAAGTGCCCGAGCAAAGGAGGCGGTGAACCGAGCGTCGGCGTGAGCCAGACATTGAAGTCGCCGAGGAAGCTCGCGATAGTCCGACCGACGCCATGGAACCAGTTGAGGTCTACCAGATAGTCGGCCGCCGTTATCCTGGAGCCGACGCCATAGAGATACTGGTTGAAGGACTCGACACCGGTGGCAAGGCTTTCGGGCGCAACATTCTTGCTGCGAGCGAGAGCCGTGATGGCTCTCGTGGCGGTCATCGCCCAGAACCGCTTGTAGTAGGTCCGATAGGTTTCCGCATCCAGTTGCGGGCTGGATTCGATGACCTCATGGCCGAGGGCCTCACAGAGCGCTGCCGTGTCGAGCGTCGCCTTGGCGCACTCGGGATCGACATGAGTGCCTAGCAAGGACGTAGTGGTGACCGCGATCCGGAGCCTGCGCGGTTTTGATTGCATGGTCTCGGCATAGCCGCGCTCTGGGGCCGGAGCGGCATAGGGGTCTCCCGCCATCGCTCCGCGCGTAGCATCGAGGAGCGCTGCACTGTCCCGCACCGTGATCGAAAGGACGTGCTCGTTCACGATCCCTCCGGTGCTGTCGCCGAGGTCCGGGCCGAGCGTGATCCTGCCGCGCGACGGCTTTAGGCCAAACAAGCCGCAACACGACGCGGGAATCCGAATCGAACCTGCGCCGTCCCCGCCGTGCGCTGCGGGGACAATGCCCGCGGCCACGGCAGCGCCAGCGCCGCCACTCGAACCTCCGCTCGATCGCGACGTGTCCCAAGGGTTGCGGGTCGCCCCAAAGAGCTTTGGCTCCGTAGTCCCGAGGGTGCCGAACTCGCACAGATTGGTCTTTCCAAATGTGCTTAGCCCGGACTTCCGGTATCTCCGCATCAGCTCGCTGTCGTGGTCCGGCACGAAGTCCTTCGTGATCTCCGAAGCACCCGTCGTCGGCACACCGGCCATGTGGCAGTACAGGTCCTTGACGAGAAACGGCGCTCCGGAGAAGACGCTGTGCTTATCGGCTGCCCGCGCTTCCCTGCGGGCCTCGTCATGAAGCGGCCTGATGATCGCGTTCAGCTGGGGGTTCGTCTTTTCCGCCCGGCGTATCGCAGCTTCGAGCAGCTCCCCTGCGGTCAGTTGCCCCGTCTTAACGAGCGCGGCCTGAGCGGACAGATCAAGTCCTACGAATTCATCCATCGTTCCGCTCTCACTTCCTGAGTTCAGCGAGCGTGTCTTCGAGTGCGGCAGCGATGCCGCCCACAAGCTCGTCGATCTGGGAGGTCGTCATCACGAAGGGTGGGCAAATGGAGATCACATCGCCCATGTTGCGGATCATGACTCCGTGGGCCCGGCAGCGGCCCTCCACAAGCGCTCCCACCTTGAGAGCCGGATCGAACGGCGTTCTCGTCGCCTTGTCGGCGACGAGTTCGATCCCCGCTAGGAAGCCCGCGCCCCGAATTTCGCCCACAAGTGGGTGTCCCGCGACTGACGCCTCGAGCTTCGCAGCAAGGTGATCTCCGAGTTCACGCGCAAGTTTCGGGATATTCATGCCCCGGTAGGTGCGCAGAACCTCTGCGGCCACGGCCGCAGTCACGGGATGCCCGGAATAAGTGAAGCCGTGACCGAAGACTCCAATGCGGTCCGCCTCGTCGGCGATCGTCTGGTACACGTGGTCCCCAATCACCGCAGCGGCGATTGGAACGTAGCCCGACGACAGGCCCTTCGCGACCGACATCATGTCCGGCATGAAGCCAAAGGTCTCGCACCCGAACCAATTGCCGCTGCGTCCAAAGCCGCAGACGACCTCGTCCGAAAGGAGAAGAATGTCATGGCGGGTAAGGATTTCCCTGACGCGTGGGAAATATCCGGCGGGAGGTGTAACAACTCCGCCCGCCCCCATGATTGGCTCGGCGATCATTGCAGCGATCGTATCGGGACCTTCTGCGCCGATCAGGTTATCGAGCTGGCCGACGAGGCGGTTGCAGTACGCTTCCTCGGATTCACCGGGCAAGCCGTTCTTGTAGAAGTGTGGCTTCTCCGCGTAGATGACGTTGAGCCCTGGCAGGTTGAAGCTCTCATGCATGTGCGGCAGGCCGCCGAGAGCCGCTCCCATCACCGTGCTGCCGTGGAATGCGCCCGTTCGGCTGATGATCTTCCGCTTCGACCGCTTGCCACGGGCGATGTTGTAGTACCAAGCGAGCTTGACCATCGTGTCATTCGCCTCGGAACCGGAGTTGACCAGGAACACCCGACTTCCCGGAATGGGCGACAGCTCGGCCACCTGCTCCACGACGTCAGCGCAGGGATCATTCGAGCGACGGTTGAAGGTGTGATAGGTCGCCAGGGTTTTCATCTGCGCGGCCGCTACCTCTGCCAGACGCTCGTTCTCGAAGCCTAGAGAGGCGCACCACAGCCCACCCATCCCCTCGAGGTAGCGGTTCCCAAGCTCGTCGATGACGTAGCATCCCTCCCCCTTTACGATCATCAACGGACCGTCAAGCTCGTGCCGACGCGGGTTGGTCTGGGAGTGGAAATGGTACGCCATGTCGCGTGACCTAAGCGAGTTCAGCAAAGCAATGCCCTCCGGATTTGTCTTGGCAATTTATAACTTATAAGTTATTAGATGAGTGTTGCAAGCGATTTGGCGGTGGCCGACAATTTTTTTGTCGAACGGCCGAACCTGCTCTGGTTATTATAAGATATAAGTGGTTGGCAGCTCCGAGAGTTTCGGTAACCCTGCAACCGACGATGAGGAGTTATCTATATGAACACCATGGAGATGCAGCCGGGGGAAATCGGCAGCCTGTCCGCGCGTATTTACAACAAGGTACGCGAGGGCCTGATCGTGGGAAACTTCGCTCCCGGCGAGAGGCTGCTGTTGCAAGACCTTGCGGAACAGCTGGGAACCAGCATAACCCCGGTTCGGGAGGCCTGCCTAAGGCTCGTCAGTGAACAGGCCCTGGAACTCCGCTCCGGCAGGTTCGTCATCGTACCAGAACTCAGCCGCTCTCGGTATGTCCAGATCAAGCTCATCAGAATGGCACTCGAAGGACTAGCCGCCGAGCTTGCGGTTGATAACCTCGGGAAAGAGGACACGAAGCAGCTCGAGACCTTCCATTCGGCCTTCGTTGCCAGCGAGAAAGCCGGAGACTTCGAAGCTGCCCGGACGGCCAACAGGTCCTTCCATTTCGGCGTCTATCGTCTCTCGAAGATGCCGATGCTAATCGGGCAGATCGAGAGCATGTGGGTCTCCATGGGACCGATTCTGAATGTCTACTACAGAGAAATCCCACACGAGTACGTGGGCGCTGAAGAGCACGAACACTTGATGGAAGCCTTGAGGACCGGCAACAAAAAGAAGGCCCGTGCCGCGATCGAAAACGACATCGAGCGTGCGGCGACGAGCCTCCTCAGGTATTTCGACGAGCGGAAGCTGGCATAGCTCCCGCCCTCCTTCCTATGATCCGTTGGACACTTCTGCTACCCGGGGCGTCCGCAGGCCTGCCGTCTCACCACCGTCTACGGTGATCACGGTCCCATTGACGTAGGTAGACTGTTCGGAAAGCAGCCATGCCACCACGTCCGCGACTTCCTCGGGGGTTCCGAAGCGGTTTGCCGGTATCCGGAGTTCCAGCTGCTTTTTCTTAAGCGGATCGGCCATGATCTTGTCCATCATTCGTGTCGCGATCTGGCCTGGGCATACGGCGTTGAAGCGAACCTCCTCCCCGAACTCGAGAGCCAGTGCTTCCGTCATCCCGATGACGGCAGCCTTGGAAGCGCAGTAGACAGCGAGACCTTCCTCGCCCGTCTTTCCGGCGATACTGGCAATGTTGACGACCGAGCCACGTGCTTTCCGTAGCCCTTCGAGAGCGTGGCGCGTGAAGAAGAATGCGCTGCGGGCGTTTACGGCGAGAACTTCGTCCCAGTCGACCTGAGTGGCGTGCGCGAACGAGATACGCTTTGACATCCCGGCATTGTTGACCAGCCCCGTGAGATGCCCCTCACCCAATTCCAGAGCGCGCTCCACAACCAGTTTGCAATCGCTCTCCTGGCTGACGTCACCCGAGACGAACGTAACGTTGGGGTTGGCCGCCGCCAGTTCCGCGCCGGCAGCGACGTCCCTACCTGTCGCGACTACCTGTTTTCCGGCTGCCGCCAACGTCTCCACGCAGGCGCGCCCGATACCATGCGTGGCACCTGTGACTATAATCATCTTTTACTTTGCTCCGGGCTATCTCGCCGTGGCCTTATTGGCCGCCGCGCGTTTCTGTACAAGGGCTCCGCAGCCCATCAGGACGACTGAAATGATGACGAGCAGGGTTGACATGGCAAGGATCGACGGATCGATGTTGTCCCTGAGACCGTCGAAGATCTGGCGAGGCAACGTTCGCTGACCCGGCCCGCTGATGAAGAGTGCCACGACGACCTCGTCGAAGGAGAAGACGAAGGCAAAAAGCGCGCCGGATACCACGCCGGGAGCAATCAGTGGCAGCGTGACGGTCCGGAAGGCGTGGAACGGCGATGCCCCGAGGCTCGCAGCAGCTCGGACCAGGTTCATGTCGAAGTTCTTGAGGGTAGCCGTTACCGTAATCACCACGAATGGGACCGCAAGGACCGCGTGGGCGAGAACCAGCCCGAGAAAGGAGGCGACGAGACCTAGCTTCGCAAAGAAAAAGTACATGCCCACCCCGCTTATCACGACGGGAACGATCATCGGCGAAATGACGACGGCAAGGATTGCGGATCGCGCTGGAAGATGACCTCTCGAAAGACCCAGGGCTGCCACCGTGCCGAGAACGCTGGCGACGACGGTCGCGCCCGCCCCGATAATCAGGCTGTTCAGCAACGCCGACATCCACGGCTGCGGCTGGAGTATCTTGTAATACCACTGCAGGGAAAAGCCGGGCAGCGGATACGACAGGAAGTTGGCCGAGCTGAAGGAGATCGGAATGATGGCGAGACTCGGGCCGATCAGGAACACCATCGCCAGAATGCAGAATGCGACCTGCGCTCGTCTAATACCTAAAGGCATAGCTCACTCCATCCCGACTATGCGGCCGATCCCGACGATCCTGCCGACGATGATGTAAAGCGCCAGGATGCAACCTAGAAGCAGGACGCCAAGCGCGGCCGACATACCCCAGTTAATCGTCGTGTTCGCATAGAAGGCGACGAAGTAACTAAGCATCTGATCTGACGCGCCGCCGACAAGGGTCGGCGTGACGTAGTATCCGGCGGCGATAATGAAGGTCAGGAGACATCCTGCTCCGATGCCAGGCAAGGTCAACGGAAGATAAACCCTGAGGAATGTTGTCAGGGGCCCCGCCCCGAGAGACGACGAAGCGCGGACATAGGATGGCGAGATGCCCTTCATCACGCTGATCAACGGCAGAACCATGAACGGCAGCAGGATGTGGACCATCGCGATGTAGAGCCCCGTCCTGTTGAACACGAGTTCGAGTGGCGCGCTAGTCAGGCCCAGAGCCTGCAGCGCACGGTTCACTATGCCCTCCTTCTGGAGGATCACGATCCAGGCGCTTGTTCGCACCAGAAGGGAAGTCCAGAACGGCAGGAGCACGCAAGCCAGCATGATCGCCGAGAAACGCCCTCCGACGGAGACGACCGCGTTCGCGATTGGGTACGCGAGAAGTACACAAATGATCGTGACGAAGGCGCTGATGGTCAGCGTACGAATGAGCGTAGAGAGAAACAACCGCTCTTCCGGGGGAGCGAGCTTAACCCCTCCGTCGTCTCCCGGGCGCAGATCGACTGCAGACAGGAGGTAGAAGGCCGTGAGTGCCGATCCGTTGCGCTGGATCACCCTCCAGTACGCCGGATCGGCCCATTGCTCGTCAATGTCTACGAGTTGCTGCTGGGCCGACTGTATCGGGGCGTTGCGAACTTTGCGGATGGTCTTGGCCAGCAGACTCCGGAATCCCGTGATCTCGTAGTTCAGTCGACGCCCGGCCTCCGCGAGCACATTGGGCTCGACATCGGACTTGATGTCGAAAACGAGTGCCTCGTAAGCGGCCGCAGGCGGAGGGGCTAAGCCGTCCCACGACTGTAGGGCTTCGAGAGTGCGAGGCAGGGCATTCCTGACCTCCGGGTTGTTGACCGCGTAGAAGAGCATCGTTCCAAGCGGCAACACGAATCCGAACACGATGAAGGCGACGAGGGGCCCTATCAGCGCGATCGAGATCACGGTCTGCTTTCTCCGGTCGGCGCGGAAACCAGCCGCGAGCGCGGAAGCGCGCCTCGGCTGGGTGGCGGCAGTCCCGGAGGACTGCCGCACTGCGACTTCGGCCGTCATTGAGCTCGCCATGTCGCGAACCTCGCCTCGAGAGCCTCGCCGTTATCGGCCCAGAACTCGGTGTTCAGGCCGACCGCGGCCTTGAGGTTTGCCTCCGTCGTCGGGAGGTCCCTCGCCAGCTTGGGATCGACGCTCTGGATCGCCTTCTTGTTGGTGACGCCATACGCGATGTATTGCGGGAAGGCCGATTGCGCTGCATCGGAAGCAGCGAACGCAATGAACTTCTCCGCGTTCTCTCGGTTGGCGGAGCCCTTCACAATGCCCCAATAATCGATGCCGTAGACTTGGCCGTCCCAGATGAGGGCGAAGTTCTTGCCTGTCGCATTGGCGGCGGACACGCGACCGTTGAAGGTTGCCGTGGCGACGACATCGCCTGCCGCCAACCGCTCAAGGGACTCCGCCCCAGACGTCCACCAGATAATGTTAGGCTTGATCTGGTCGAGCTTAGCGAAGGCACGGTCCTGCCCCGCCTTCGTGGAAAGTACGTTGTAGACCTCAGCGGCCGGAACTCCATCGGCGAGAAGCGCGATCTCAAGGGTCATCTTCGCCGTCTGCCGGAATCCGCGTTTCCCGGGCCACTTCTTCAAGTCCCAGAAGTCGGCCCAGTTCTTTGGTCCGTCCGACAACTTGGTCTTGTCATAGCTGGGGACCATCGACCAGACGAATGCCCCAACCCCGCAGTCGCTGTAAGCCTCCGGTATGAAGTCTTCTTTCTTGCCGATCTTCGCCCAGTCGAGTTCTTCGAACAGACCCTCCGCACAACCGGACAGAAGCGTGTTCTGCTCGACCTGCATCACGTCCCAGGAGATGCTGCCGCTCGAGACCATGGCGCGGACCTTCGCCATCTGGCCGGAATACGAGTCTTCGGTTACGGCGACGCCCGACGACTTGGCGAAAGGCTCAAAAAACGCCTTGCGCTCTGCATCCTGAAGTACCCCGCCCGCACCGACTACCGTCAGCTTGCCTGAATCCGCCACCGATGTGGAAGTGATACCGAGGCTTGCGAACAGCAAGAGCCCGTGGAAAAGACTACGATATGACATAAGGTTCCTCCTCCCTATTGCGCTACCCAGCGGTTGAAGCGCTGCTGCAGTTCCTCTTCATGGTCCACCCAGAACGGAGTGCTAACTGCCAGCGCGCCTGCCATGTTTTTCTCGGCGGTGGGAAGCTGGGGAGCGATTTCAGCCGAGATGCTGGCCGTCGCCTTGGCGTTCGTGACGCCGTAAACCATCTTTTCGGCGAAAGCCTTCTGTGGCTCGGGGCTGGTCATGTATGTGACGAGATCAAACGCCTTGTCCTTGTTTCCACCTCTAGGGATCGCCCAGAAGTCCATGGCGTAGAGCTGGTTAGTCCACGACATCTTGAAGTCCTTGCCTTGTTGGTTGGCGGCGATGACCCGGCCGTTGTATGCGGAGGTCATGGTGACCTCGCCGGAGGCAAGCCACTCCATCGGCTGAGCGCCGCTCTCCCACCACTGGATGTTCGGCTTGAGCTGATCGAGCTTTGCGAAGGCGCGGTCCTGCCCCGCTTTCGTCGCCAGGACTTGGTAGAGGTCCTCCGGCTTCACGCCGTCCGCAAGGAGCGCGATTTCCAGCGTCATCCGCGCCTGCTTACGCAGCCCACGCTTCCCCGGCCACTTCTTGACATCCCAGAAGTCTGCCCAAGACGTCACGCCCGTCGTCTTGTCGCCGTCGTAGGCCAGTATCTTGGACCATACGAAAGCCCCCACTCCGCAGTCCGATTTCGCAGGCTCGATGATGTCAGGCGAGTTCGGGAGGGTCGTCCAATCGAACGTTTCAAGAAGCCCCTGATCACAAGCCAGGATCATCTCGTTCTCGTCCATCTGCACGACATCCCAGGTCGTGGTCCCTGTCTCGACCATCGCCTTCACCTTAGCGATTCCACCCGTGTAGGACTCCTCGAGAAGAGGCGCTCCCGCTTTCTTCTCGTATGGCTTGAACAGCGTCTCGCGCATGGCTTCCTGCGTTGCGCCGCCGAAACCGACGACCGTGAGATCGCGTGCAAGTGTGGGAGATGCTGTCGCAAGGCATGCAACCGTAGCCATCAATGCGAATAACCGATGTCTCATTGGTTCCCCTTTTTGTTGAGATCAGGTTCGGAAGTTAAGCTGCGGCCGACCGTGCGAGGTCAGCCATCGTGGTGTCGATGAGCTCAAGAGTGTCGTTCACCACGCTCTGGTCGTGGCTGAGCGAGAGGTAGAGGCGCTTCAGCTGAAGAGGCTGGAATATGTGCCGTCCGGCGATCAGCGCCCGGCGGAAACGCATGTCGAGTTCGTTGTCGTTGCGCAGCAGGTCGGCGTATTCCTTGAACTCGCCGTCGAAGAAGTAGACGAGCCAGACCGAGCCGAACCCGGCTGCCTGCGCCTTGAGGCCGCGGCGAGCGATGATCCCGTCGATCTCCCTGCGGAGGTATCTCCCGAGGTCGAACAGGCGGTCGTAGACGCCAGGCTTGGACAGCTCCTGTACCGTGGCTTTCACGGCCGCCAGGGACGAAGGCGTTCCGTTGAACGTCCCTCCCATGAAGACGGCACCCTCACCTGTTCGCCCCACGCGCTCCATGATGTCCCGTTTTCCGGCAACGAGGCCGATCGGATAGCCGCTGGTCGCGGCCTTCCCAAAGGTGGCTAGGTCCGGCGTGATCCCGACGACAGACTGATAGCCGCCCAGCGCGTGCCGGAAGCCGGTGATCACTTCGTCGAAAATGAGCACGACGCCGTTCTCGGTGCTGATCCTCCTGAGGTCACGCAGGAACTGGTTCTGGGCGATGACCGCGCCCATGTTGTGTGCGATCGGCTCGATTATGATCGCGGCAACTTCGCCGGGATTGGCTCTGATGTATTCCTCGACGGCGTTCGCGTCGTTGTAGGGAAGTACCTTCGTGTAGCGCGCCGCGTCGTAGAGGATGCCGTCAGACATCGGGTCAAACGAGTTGATCATCTGGCGGCTCGACTGGCCGTTCATGGCGACGTAGTCGTGCCAGCCGTGGTAGCCGCCCTGGAACTTGATGATCTGCTTTCGCCCGGTATATGCCCGAGCCAGCCGGAGAGCGTGGTAGGTAGCTTCCGATCCGCTGCTACAGAACGCGACTTGATCGGCGCAGGGAATGGCGTCAACAAGTAGCTCGGCCACCTCAACTTCGAGTTCGAGCACGCCGGCACCGACTAGATCAAGGCTTTCGCCGACTTTGGCGATCGCTTCAGAGACGGCGGGGTTCCGGTGACCGAGCACGTTGGCACCAAACGCGCAATGGTAGTCGGTATGGCGGTTTCCGTCCGCGTCAAAGAGGTAGGGGCCCTCTGCCCTGGAAAAGGCAATGGGCGCTCCCAACCGACGGCTGGGGCTGAGAAGGCCACCTGGGATGACGGCTTCGGCGCGGCTTGCAATAGTTTCGTTGTTCGTAGTCACCGGGTGTGTCTCCCTAAATGTTCTCGAGTACGACAGCTCGGATGCCGTCACCGTCGAGGCGGTAGTGCCTGTAAAGGTGCGTCGGAGGCGCGATAAGGCTGTACTCGTCTCTGATCCCGTGCCGGACGAGACGCGCGCCTCTGCCTTTTTCCGCAAGTACTTCCGCTACGGCACCGCCCAGACCGCCAAGGATGTTATGTTCTTCGATCGTGAGGATGATCTTCGAGCGCGCAGACGCTTCAATGATGGCTTCCTCGTCGAGGGGCTTGATGGAATGCATGTCGATCAGGCCGACCGAGTGACCATCGGCATTGAGCTCTTCCCTAGCTTTCTTCGCTCCATGGACCGGATAGCCCGCAGCGATAATCGTGACGTCGCTCCCGAACCCGTGGACGATCGCCCTCCCTAACTGGAATTCGACGCCGTTCTCGTACACGACCGGATCGTGACCACGGTGGATGCGGAAGTAGATAGGGAGGGGATAGTCCACCGTCGCCTTGAGGGCCGCCGCGAGCGCAGGTCCGTCGGCAGTGGAGACGACCGCGAGGTTCGCAATGCTCCTCGTGATCGCGATGTCTTCCGTTGCGTGATGCGAGGTCCCGTAGAAACCAAGCGAGATGCCAGTGTGATGCCCGATCAACCGAACTGGCTGCTTGCAGTAGGCCACGTCCATGCGTATCTGCTCGCAGCAGAGCAACGCCAGAAACGAGGCGAACGTGGCGACATAAGGGATGACGCCGGTTGTCGCCATCCCGGCCGCAGCCGAGACCATGTTCTGCTCCGAAATGCCGAATTGAGCGAAGCGCTCAGGATAGCGCTGTGCAAACGCGACCAGGCCATTGGAGTATTGCAGGTCCGCTGTCCCGGCCATGACCGGATGACCAGCCTCCGCAAGTTCGATCAGGGCGTTTGAAAGGGTCGGAAGCGAGGGAGCGCGGCGGTTGACTTCGCGGTACTGCCACGAGTCCTTGGAAAACAGCTGGTTCATTGTGAAATCACCGTATTGAGGATTGTTTCGCGGGCATTGACCTCGTCTTCCGCGCCGAGGTATCCGAGATGCCAGCCGGGCTCCGTTTCCATGTAGTCGATGCCTTTGCCCTTCACCGTCTGCGCGATGATGCAGCACGGCTTGGTGCGGCTCTTGTCAGCCTTCACCTGTCGGAGAAGCGTAGTGAGCGCGTGGAGATCGTGGCCGTTCACCGTGTGAACTTCCCAACCGAACGCGCGCCATTTCTCGTCCAACGGCTCGACAGCGAGAATGTCGTCGACCTTTCCGTCGAGCTGGTAACCATTGCGATCCACGATCGCGATGAGGTTGGAGAGACTGTGGCTGGAGGCGCACAGCGCCGCCTCCCAGACCTGGCCTTCCTGCATTTCGCCGTCGCCCAAGAGTACGTACGCATTGAAGTCGCGCTTCTGGAAGCGCCCGCCGAGGAGCATTCCGACGCCATTTGACAGGGCGTGGCCGATGGAACCCGAGCTGAAGTCGACACCGGGCACCTTGGTCATGTCAGGGTGATCGCCGAGGGGGCTTCCGAGCCGCGTATAGGTGTCCAGCCAAGACGGATCGAAGAAGCCGAGGTCCGCGAGAATGGGGAACAGACCCACGGCCGCGTGTCCCTTCCCCATGAGGAAGCGGTCACGGTCCGCCCAGGCAGGCTCGCCCTTCTTGATCCGCATCACATCGTAATAGAGCGCGGCAAATATCTCGGCGCATGAGAAGACGGAGGTGTAGTGGCCGACCTTCGCGATCGATATGAGCCTGATCGTCTCAAGGCGTACGTAACGCGCGCGTTCGCGCAGGTACTCCAGCTGTTCATCAGACAATGGGTCGTTGTTGCGCGCCATCGCCTGATGGCCGCTTGAAGTATTTGACGCTGACAAGAATGTGCTCCCGCTGTTCCTAAACTTATAACTTATAAGATATAGGGAATTTGCACGAGTGCAACATTTTTTTGACAAAGGTGGTGCTCGCAGCTCCCGCCTGGGGATGCCCCTATCATTGGCGGACTGCCACTGCCGTCTGCTAGATAGCAGAAGGCAACTCGGAAGGGCGGGTGTCTCCATCGGAGCAGACCGCCGCCACCTGAGCGGTGCCCAGGAACGAAAACGTTTCGCGGAGCGGCGTATGTTCTGAGGGTTTGCGGTCGGCCGCCTTGGTAGATGTCATCGGCCGGGGCTGTTGGTTCCGGACGGCGTCTGCCAGGCGGAGGCAACTCAACGCGGACGTATTTCTTCGAACGTCCTTTCCAGGCAGAAAACTGAACTGAAATCTGAATAGCCGAAAAATACTCTGGGTTTTAATGAGCCTTCACAATTAGTGCTCGAAGCTGTTGGGTGTCTGTACCGCCACGATCTGGCCGCAAGATATCCAGAAGTCATTTTACTTCGGCCGCTACGGCGATCGTAGAAATCGCCCCCCATCAAACACAGGTTGTCATGCCGGAATGGCGAATTAAGTCCGACGAACGGAGTTCGATTGTGGTAATTTAGCAAATCATCGAATAACGATCCGATTGGGGGAAGCCGTGGATCGTAAACTTTCCGCAATTCTGGCCGCCGATATCGTCGGCTACTCCAAGCACATGGAACGGGACGAACAGGGCACCTACGAAAGGCTCGTCGCCGGTCGCAAGGAATTGTTCGAACCGGAGATCGCCCGTCACCATGGGCGTGTATTCAAGCTCATGGGGGACGGCCTTCTGGCCGAGTTCTCGAGCGTCGTCGATGCGGTGGAATGCGCTGTTGCCCTGCAGCGGGGATTGGCCGAGCGCAATGTCGCCGTGGCAGCTTCGGATCGGATACAGGTCCGCATCGGCGTCAATCTTGGCGAGGTGATCGTCGAAGGGGACGACCGATACGGAGAAGGGGTAAATATCGCTACCCGTCTCGAACAGGTCGCCGAACCGGGTACGGTTTACGTGTCGGAAAAGGTCGCGCGGGAAGTTGAGAGAAAGCTGGCATTCGGCTTCGAACGGATGGGTTCGCAGCACGTCAAAAATATCAGCGAGCCTGTCATCCTCTACCGGGTGAAGCTCGACGGCCCTCCGAAATCTCGCATCAAGCCGACTCGTTGGTTGGCGAGGCATCGCTGGCCCGGTGCCGCAGCGGGAGCGGTTCTGGCGGCCACAGTCGCCGCAACTGCTGCCCTCGGTATCCCCGCCTGGCTGCAACAACCTATCCTGATCAGCAACGACCGTCCCTCGCTTGCTGTGCTCCCGTTCACTAATCTTGGGGGCGACGCAAAGTGGGATCGTATCGCTGGCGGACTGACGGAAGACATCATCACCGACCTATCCCACGCGCGAAACCTCCTCGTGGTCGCGCGCACCTCGACCCAGCAATACAAGGACACGGCTCCCGATCCGCAAAAGGTCGGCAGGGAACTTGGCGTGAAGTATCTCCTGCAGGGCAGCCTCCAGGCGAGTGGTGACAAGTTGCGCATCACCTCTCAGTTGGTCGACGCGAGTACGGGTGGTCACATATGGTCGCAGCGGTTTGACAGAGACGCTGAGGACATCTTCGAAGTTCAGACCGAGGTAACCGGCAGCATCGCAACCACCTTGGCCGGCTATGATGGTCAACTTGCTGGTGCCGAGCTCGAGGTCATCAGGCGAAAACCACCTGGCAATCTAAATGCCTTCGAGACCTATCTGCTCGGGGTGGAGGCAAAGCACAAGGTTACGAAAGACAGCCTCGCAGAGGCCGAAAGGCGGTTTAAGAAGGCGATCGAGCTCGATCCCAACATGGCGAGAGCTTATGTGGCACTGGTCTATGTCTACAGTTACAGCATCGACCTGGGCATCGCGCCACCCGAGGAGCTCCTGCCGAAACAGCGTGAGGCTGCTCAGCGTGCCGTAGCGCTCGACCCAAGCGATGGTGAGACACACTTGGCCATGGCCGCATCGTACGCATATCGGGGTGAGCCAGAGCCAGCCTTGGCCGAGTTCACCAAGGCCGAACAATTGGCTCCTAACAATGCCGATATTCTGATTCTGATAGCCTGGTATCTGCCGGCCTTTGGTGAATCGCAGAGAGCGGTGGAACTCGCTGATCGCGCTCTCTTGCTCAACCCGCTTCATCCGGACTGGTATAAGCAGGGACTCGCAAACGTCTATTTCTACGGGAGACAGTTCGAGAAGTCCGCCAGGTACGCCAGAACAGTCAAGGACCCGTTTGCGCTAGACAAAGCCTTCGAAGCCATGGCGTTGGCCTACCTCGACAAGCAGGAGGAAGCGTCTAAAGCAGCCTCTCAAGTGAGAAAGCTGAATCCGGATTGGAACGCCGAACAGTATCTTAGTGACATAGGCGGTTACGCCGAAGCCGAGGCGGAATTGTTCGTCGAGGGAGCGCGGAAGGCGGGCTTGCCCGCCTGCATCGACAATGTAGGAGTGGCCAAACACGCCAGCTTCATCCACGTAAAGTCGTGTAGTGCACAGCGCAACAAGGCAGCTTCGGGATAGTTTCTCGCAACCAGATTGCGGACGAGTCCACGTCTCGCCGTCGTCCGACGCATCCCGAAATTGTCACTGAGCTTTTTCGGCGGCGGGCCAATTGTTGGACGGTTCTTCGATGACCTGCTCGCTGATGTCGTTGGCGGGATCAGGGTCTCGTTCGTCGGCAAGCCGGAGCTGTCCAATCTCGTCAAGAATGGCGTCGTAAGCATCCTGTTGGCGTGCGCCGGCAACGACGGCGGCGTCGACCAGCTTTTCCAGTTCGAGGCGCAGCTCGGCGCGCCAATCGTTCATCGTCATTGACCTTCCTCCTCAGGTCCATCTGAAAGTTCGATCCAGACCGGCGCGTGATCGCTCGTGTGCTCCCATCCCCGGACATGCCTGTCGACCCTCGAAGCCGAAAGCCTCTTGCTGATATCCGGGCTGAGCAAGAAGTGATCGATGCGAAGGCCGGCATCCCTCGCGAAGGCGTTTCGGAAGTAGTCCCAAAAGGTGTAGACGCGTTCGCCGGGATGAAGCTGCCGGAGGGCATCCGTCCAGCCCTGTTCAAGAAGGCGATGATAGGCGTCCCTGACCTCGACGCGGAAGAGCGCGTCGTTCACCCAACGCTCCGGTTTGTAGACATCGAGTTCCGTCGGCATGACGTTGTAGTCGCCAGCGAGGATCACCGGCACGTCAAGTTCCAGCAGCTCTGCCGCATAAGCCGCGAGCCTGTCGAACCATGCCAGCTTGTATGCGAACTTCGGTCCCGGATAGGGATTCCCGTTGGGCAGATAGAGGCAGCCGATCACCATGCCATCGACCGCTGCCTCGATATAGCGGCTATGGGCATCGTCCGGATCACCCGGAAGGCCCTTGCGCGTCAGCGTCGGCTCCCTGTCTCTGGCGAGGATCGCCACGCCGTTCCAACTCTTCTGGCCGTGCCAAATCGCCCCGTATCCGGCAGCCTCGATGGCTTTCACGGGGAATTTCG